>VFSW01002585.1_pt1 | contig 27367 bp, 30 predicted proteins | sample 5358111 | NCBI WGS metagenome assembly VFSW01 (sample SAMN11554181, study PRJNA540505) | mine drainage metagenome | isolation source: sediment from site ElyBrook_90M | place: USA: Ely Copper Mine, Vershire, VT | collected 2017 | reverse complement strand
CGCCGGGGAGTCTTACAAGAAAATAAGCGATAGGGCTTCGGAAATCGAGGACTTGAGCAAATTGAATATCTTCTTGATTGATGAGAGGTTTGGTACGGAGGAGGGGGATTATGACGTTAGCGACAGGAATACCGCTGTCATAGATCAATATCTCATGAAGGAATTGGTTGAGAAATACAATTTTAATCCTGAGAATTTCCACAGGTTGCCGGAAGGCGAAGACGTCGCCGAAGTGACAGAAGAATACAGTCGTGTCTTCAAGGAAAACGTTCCGGACGGAAAATTTGATCTTGTCGTGTTGGGTTCGGGCGAGGATGGTCATGTGGCCAGCATTTTCCCTGGTAAGGAGGCTATCGACAGCCAGGACGAAGGATTCGCGTATGAGATGGATTCTCCCAAATATCCTCCCATCAGAATAACCGCTCTTCCGAAAACAATTCAGGAATCCCATATGACATTTCTATTTGTTGTTGGCAAGGCAAAAGAGCAAGCGCTTGAGAATTTCAAGAATCACACCGGCGTAGCCGCAACCGTGTTGAATAAAGCCGAAAACGTCATCGCTTTTACTGACATAGAGGGAAAATCATAGACCAATCGATTCCAATCTATTGCGAGCAGGTCCACAAATTGAAGCCCCCGCAAGGGGGTTTTCAATTTGTGGACCGTAAGCAGAGCGTCTGCACGCTCTGCGTCAGGATTCGAACGCCGGAGCATGTTTCGGTCAGTAGACCGAAACAGCGAGGCGGTGCCCAGACCTCGCCGAATTGGTGAGGCGAGAGTCGAGGGAGAAAAGTGTAATCACGGTCCTGTACGGTCCACCAAAGTTTTTGATATGAAAGGTTCTCGAACAACTGGAGAAAAAGAGTAGTCGGGCTACTGGGAATCGAACCCAGACTGCATGACCCCCAGCCATGCGTACTACCACTATACGATAGCCCGTAGCAGGAGACGTCCTCTGTCGGGCCGCCGGGAATTGAACCCGGTCTACACGAACCCGAATCGTGCGTACGACCGGCATACTCCGGCCCGACACAGAACACCTCCTTGGTGCGCTCCGCAGAATCTTTCCCTACAGGAACAGTATACCTTGCGGATTTTTTGTTCACATTCGTTCCAAAAAATGCTCGCAAGGTCTTCGATTCCTGCCAGCACGCCTCCCAGGCGTGCTGGAGCGCACTGCGCCTGAGGACATGCTTGTGCGCTCCGCAGGAATCGAACCTGCGACCTTCCGCGTGTGAGGCGGACGCTCTAACCAGCTGAGCTAGGAGCGCGGATATACACAACATACCAGAAATCGAATCAGATTCCCAGATTGGTGGACCATAGCGGAGTTGAACCGCTGACCTCGTCAATGCGAATGACGCGCTCTACCAACTGAGCTAATGGCCCGCACGGAAAAGAATATCATATCTCGAATCATCTCGTGGTGAATGCAACACGCGGAGAAATCTTTGCCGCACGCCGTGCGGGAAGGAATCCGGCGATGATGCCGATGAGGATCGACATGATGAACACGAATGCGCCGAACCATAGGGGGAGAATGAAGAGTTGAAAAGATTTCCCGCCCAATTGAGACGAGACAAGATTGAGTATGCCGTTGGTTATCGCGCCGAGCCCCAGCCCAATCGAGATCCCGCCGCTGCCGCCGAGAACACCGATCACCGCAGACTCCATGAGAAAGAGATTGCGCACGTTTGCGTCGGTCGCACCGATGGCTTTCATCACGCCGACTTCGTAGGTGCGCTCGATGAAACCGATGAGCATGGTGTTAAACATACCGATTGCCGAGACGACAAGCGCGGTGATGCCGAAGACTGCGAGCACCGTCGTGATGATGTTCGTGATCTTTTCCGCCTGCGTCACGAGGTCGATATTTGCAGAAATAATGAAGCCTTGCTGAGTCAGTTTGTCGCGAAGTGTCACCAGTGCGTTGGCGTCTTGCGCTTTAACGAACACTTCTTTGTATGCGGTGATTGGCACGGGCATACTTGCTAGAGGAATGATAACGAGTGGCGGTTGCTGCGGATCAGAAATAATACCGACAATGGTGAATGTTCTTTGCACGATGATGTCTTGCACCGTGCCGTCGGGATTCGGCAAATACAATTCAACATGCACCTTTTGGCCGAGCGTACTCGCATCGGGCTTCTCATTCAAAAGCTGCAATGCTTGTCCTGAGAGTACGAGATCGTCGTGACCGGGGCGCAGTGGGACACCGATATCGGGACTGATACCTGCGAGACGGAAAACACTCGGATCGGCGACGCGAATCACCGGAACAAGACCGGTTGAGCTGCCGACGGTGAGTACGCCTGAGAACTCGGCGACCGCTGTGGTCTCGGCGACGTTCGGGAGTGCCGCCATCTCGGCGACAGTCGAGGTACTGATGCTGAGGTTACTCTCAACCGGATACGATGCCGAGAGCGTAATGAGCGAGTCCTGACTGGTCACAAGCTTGCCGATGAGCGTGTATTGCAGTCCGTAACCGAGCGACACGAGGAAGACAACGGCACTGATACCGACCGACATACCGAGGATTGTGAGCGCAGTGCGAGTCGGCTTCGTCTTGAAAATGCGAAGCGAGAGCCGTACGAGATCTATAAACGCGATGGATTTTGTTGGCTTTCTCATAGATTATGCATTGGCAATCGCCGCAACCGCGTCCTTAATCTCTCCCGTTTTACCCCACACCAAGACCGCTTCAAGTCGATCTGAAATGCGTTGTGCGGTGCGCATCGAGATCCCCGCTCCGCCTTTCGACCGTGCGAGATTCGCCTTCAGACGGAAATCCTCGGTGCCGATGTTATTGCGCAGGCGCCCGGTGACGATCTCGTCGAGGCGCTCGCGCTGGACGTCATCTATCTTGCCGTGATACTCACGCAACATCCATTCTCGCAGTGAATGCACCTCCTCGGTGATTGGAGTTTCGGGATTTTTCTCAAGTTCTTTATAGACGTCGCTCAGTTTCTTTTTCTCGGTGAGAATATCCTCAGTGAGTGTTGCGATTCGGTGCGCACGCTGTTTCCAGAGTCCGACACCGTCCTCGCGGAATGGCAGATCGAGGAATTGCTCGAACGCCGCGGCATCGATTTTCCCCGCAAGGCGTTCGTCGAGATAGAACTCGAATCGCTTGATTTCGTCGGCAGAGAATCCGCGAAGCAGGAGATTCGCGAGCGATTTAATCATAATCTCGTCGGGCGTGAGCTCCGGATAGAGTTCGTGATAGAGATTCGGCGCGACAGGGAGTATCTCGGTCTGAGTGGCAGCCTGATCTTTCGCATCGCGCGACACCTTTACCACGGCGCCATCTTTCATATAGACTATTTTTTCAGCATCGCGCACGCTCCATGCTTCATGAGTCACCATGATGATGGTGCGCCCGTCTTTTTCCTGAAGTTCTTTCAAGAATTTGAGCACATGCTCTGCATTTTCAGAGTCGAGGTTGCCGAGCGGTTCGTCTGCGATGATGATTGGAGGATTGTTCGCGAGCGAACGGGCGATGCCCACGCGCTGTTGCTGCCCGCCGGAGAGTTCGGAAGGCATGCGCATCTCATATTTCTCCATCTGAAGTCGCATCAAAATATTGTGAGCTGCTTCGCGGCGCTCTTTCTGCGGAACGCCGATGAATGTCATCGGGAGGGCGACATTGTCGAGAACGTTGAGAGAGGGAATGAGGTTGAATTGTTGGAAAATGATCCCAATGCCAGTCTGACGGAAGATCGTGAGCTCATCTCGCGAGAGTCCAAGCACGTCGTTGTTATCGACAAGAATCCTGCCAGTACCGCTTTTTTCCGTCGTGATGCCGCCGATGAGGTAGATGAGAGTCGTTTTACCGCACCCCGATGGACCGAAGAAGACGACATACTCGCCAAGGCCTACTTCGATGTTAATGTCCTTCAGAGCCAACGTCTGGGTCGGCGTTTTGTAATCGTAATAGAAATTAAGATGTTCTATCTTAATGATAGGCTCCGCCATATATACGGTTAATTGTATCACGCACAGCATGACCGGTTATGTTGTATCCTAGAAGTTGTTCTACAAATAACCCATTCCGTATGTTTAAAGAATTTAAACAGTTTTTACTTCGCGGGAATGCCGTCGATCTGGCGATCGGCGTCGTCATCGGCGCCGCCTTCGGCGCGGTCGTGAACGCGCTCGTCACCGACTTCCTGACGCCGCTCATCGCGGCCATAGTCAAAGCGCCGGACTTCGGCAATCTCGCTTTCACGCTGAACGGCAGCCGATTCATGTACGGGCATCTCATCAATGCTGTCATCTCTTTCGTGCTCGTCGCTTTCGCCGTATTCTTCTTCATCATGAAGCCGAGAACCCTGCTCGGCGGGAAGCCGCACCACGTACCCACCAAGAAGTGCCCCGAGTGTCTGAGCGAGATCCCTCGCAAAGCGACTCGCTGCATGTATTGCACGCAAGTCATCGCATAAAATACAAAACCCGCCTTCAGGCGGGTTTTGTATTGCATAGAGAATTTGAGCTATTTCATGTGTGCCGAGACGAGTTTCGTCATCTCGAACATGGTGACTTCGCTCTTGCCGCCGAAAATAGCCTTTAGCTTGTCATCAGCAAGGATGTTGCGCTTGTTCGCTGGATTCTGAAGGTTGTCGCGTTTGATGTATTCCCAAAGTTTCTTAACGACTTCGGTCCGTGGGAGCGGGCCCGCACCGACAACCGCTTCCAATTCTGGAGAAAGGGTGAGGGGTTTTGATAGAGCTGAGTTCATTGCCATAGTGAATATGATTTGTAGTAATACTGACCACTTCAGTATATAGCATATCTAGGAAATTTGTCTCGGGGCTTTCTGTTTTTCGCATCTATTTGCTAGAATGAAGGCACATGCATCCGAGTATTACTGTCGTCCTGAAAGCGGAGCAGCTAGGCTCCGTTTTCGGTTTCCCCATCACCAATTCGCTCGTCATGGCGTGGGTCGTGATGGCACTCCTCATCGGCGGGGCATATTTCTTCGGCAAGTCGATCTCCCTCATACCGGGAAAAGCGCAAGCGGGTATTGAATGGGCGTTTGAGAACGCGATCGCGTATATGGCCGATGTGCTCGGGAGCGAAGACCTCGCGAAGAAGTTTTTTCCTCTTGTCGCCTCGATATTCATCTTCATCGCAATTATCAACGAGATAGAGTTCTTCCCAGGCGTCGGCTCTATCGGGCTTTTTCATGCATCAGAGTTTTTCCCCATTTTGCGCGCCCCGACCACTGATCTCAATTTCACGCTCGCCCTTGCAATGATTTCTTTTTTTACTATCGAGGTGACGAGCATCGCGACACTTGGGTTTTTTAAGTATGTAGGGAAATATGTTACGCTACGATCGCCGGTCGATTTTGCGGTTGGGCTCATCGAGCTCATGAGCAACCTCGGTCGGCTTATCTCGTTCTCGTTCCGTCTCTTCGGAAATATTTTTGCGGGAGAAGTGATGGTAATGGTCGCGAGCTACTTTTTGCCCTATGTGCTTCCGGCACCGCTCATGGGGTTCGAGATGTTCATCGGTCTCATACAAGCGCTTGTCTTCGCGATGCTCACGCTGTTCTTTATCAAGTTAGCGATCATGGATCCGCACGAGGCGCACTAGGCTTCGCCAGTTGGCGAATACGAGTGGTTTCGTGTGGCTCCAGGATAGGGGTCTTTTATTTCACAATATAATTTCAACGTATGGATGTAGCATCAGCACGTTTAATTGGCATGGCGCTCGCGGCGAGTCTCGGCGTCATAGGTCCGGGTATCGGCATAGGTCTTATTGGCGCGGGCGCGATGAATGCCATCGGGAGAAATCCTGAGGCATCGGGCAAGATCGTTTCAAACATGATCCTCGCGATCGTGTTTACTGAAGCGCTCGGCATCCTCGCGCTCGTCGTCGCCTTCATCATCAAGTTCGTCTAATTCTCGGTAGCGGCGCTTCTATGCAGGAACTTTTTTCAGCGTTCGGTATCAATTGGCAGCTTATCATCGCGCAAGCGGTGAACTTCGGCATTGTGCTCGTTGCGCTTTGGTATTTCCTCTACAAGCCAGTCTTAAGAGTCTTGTCAGAACGGCAACAAGTCGTCGCGAAGAGCGTCGCACACGCCGCCCAAGTAGAGGAACTTTTTGCGCGAGCCGATAACGAAGCGGAGGATCGCGTGAAGGCTGCCGACACTGAAGCTGAAAAGATCATGACAACAGCGCGCGAAGCGGCAGCTATCGAAAAGGCGCGCCTTCTGAAAGAGGCTGAGGCGCGCGCAGCCCTCCTCGGAAGGGATGCAGAGGCGCGCGCCGCTGAAGCAATCGCTAAGGCGCGCCGCGAAAGCGAGCGCGACATTGCGCGACTTGCTGTCCTCGCTGCCGAAAAAGTACTCAGAGATCACCATGCTTGATAATTACACGCGATTGCTTGAAGCGACGGCCGAGCTTGAAAATAGAGAAGTCGCTGATGCGGCCATCACGAAGCTCATTCAGCATATGCGGCATTCGGGACATTTGAACATGCTCCCTGAGATCGCTCATGAACTGCGCAAGATCGCAGCACGCCGCCACTCGCTTCGCCCGCGCATTGAAGTCGCAAACGAAGCGGAATCTGCTTCTGCACTTCGTGCCGCTGCGCAGGAGGGCATTGTCACTCGAGACGCTGTTGTAAATCCATCGCTCATTCGCGGCTGGCGCGCGCACGGCGGCGGGAAACTCATCGATCGTTCTGCCAAAAATGCGCTCATTCATATTTATCAGAAGGTAACCGTATAGTGTATGCAAAGCATCATCGAGAGAATTGAGAAAGAAATTGCCGCATGGAAACCCGAAGCGGGAGCAGAGGAGACGGGCGTCGTGCGCGCGACCGGCGACGGTATCGCCGAGATTGATGGTCTTTCAAAGGTCGCTATGAGCGAGATGGTGCTCTTCGATCCGACGTTCGATCGCACGCTCGCCGAAGCTCTAAAGGATTCGGCACCGATCTACGGTCTCGTGCTCAATCTCGAAGAAGACGGCGTGCGCGTCGTGATCCTTGGCGATGCGTCGAAAATCTATGAAGGGATGCTTGTGCGCCGGCTTGGACGATTGCTCTCGATCGCTGTCGGCGATGCTCTCGTTGGGCGCGTAGTGAACCCGCTTGGCGAACCAGTCGACGGGAAGGGAGCCACCGGCGCGAAAGAGGTGCGTCCCATCGAGCGTGAAGCATACGGCGTCATCGATCGTGCACCGGTGAATGTGCCTTTGCATACCGGCATCAAAGCTGTTGACGCGATGATCCCTATCGGTCGCGGCCAGCGCGAGCTCATCATCGGTGATCGCGGCACCGGCAAGACGAGTATCGCCATTGATACTATTTTGAACCAGAAGAACGAACCGGCAGCGACACGTCCTATCTGTATTTACGTCGCTATCGGCCAGAAAGAATCAAAGACCGCGAAGATTGTCGCCGAGCTCGCGGCGCGCGGCGCGATGGAATACACCATCGTTGTGACGGCGCCGGCGTCTGCGCCGGCGGCACTTCAATTCCTCGCTCCTTTTGCAGGTGCGACGATCGGCGAATATTTCATGGAGAAGGGGAAGGACGCGCTCGTTATCTATGACGATCTCTCCAAACAAGCGGTCGCCTATCGCCAGATGTCGCTTCTCCTCCGTCGCCCGCCAGGCCGCGAAGCATACCCAGGCGACATCTTCTACTTGCACTCGCGCTTGCTTGAGCGTGCTGCAAAACTCTCAAAAGCGAAAGGCGGCGGGTCGCTCACGGCGCTTCCCATCATCGAAACGCAAGAAGGCGACGTGTCGGCCTATATTCCGACGAACGTCATCTCGATCACCGACGGGCAGATCTACCTCGAAGCCGATCTCTTCAATAAGGGCCAGCGCCCGGCTATCAACGTCGGTATCTCTGTCTCGCGCGTAGGAAGCGCGGCACAGACGAAGGCTATGAAGAAAGTCGCGGGTAAAATCAAATTGGAGCTTGCACAATTCCGCGAACTCGAAGCGTTCATGCAGTTCTCGAGCGACCTCGATGCCGAGACGAAGCAGCGCATTGATGCGGGTCGTCGCATGACTGAAATCCTGAACCAGGGCCGCGGCGTGCCGCTGCCATTTGAGATGGAATCTGCAATTATTTTCGCAGCAACCAACGGCTATCTCGACATGGTCGCATCGGCTGACGTGAGCGCGATTGAAACAAAGCTGCAAGACTTCCTCTCGCGCGAAGCAGGCGGCGCGCTCATGGCGATCCGTGAATCAAAAGAAATTCGTGAAGAGACCGAGAAAACGCTTCGCGAGAAGCTCGACGCGTTCGTCGCCCGCCATACAAAACAAGGCTAACCCTTGTCGGGAATAACGGCGTACTTATAAAACACCATGGCATTGAAGGATATCAAAAGCAAAATATCTGCTACGAATCGCACGCATAAGGTGACGCGCGCGATGGAAGCCGTCTCGGCAGTCAAGATGCGCAAGACGCAAGGAGCCGCGCTCGCTGGCCGCCCGTATGCGCGCGCCGCGCTCGGGGTGCTCGCGCGGCTCTCTGGCAGCGCCGACCTCGCCCGACACCCGTTCACCGCAGTACGCGAAGTGAAGAAGATCGCACTCGTCATCCTCACGAGCGATAAGGGTCTCGCAGGTGCGCTCAATAGCGGCGTTATCAAGGCGGCGACAGAAGCAGTTGTGCCGTATGCCGTCGGCGACGTGACGGTGTATGCCTATGGAAGAAAGGGCGAAGAATATTTTGCTCGCCGCGGCTATCGTATCGCTCGTGCATTCGAAAATAAAAAAGACGCTATTGAACTTCCAGTCATGGAAGATCTCACAGCTGAACTCTCACAAGGATTTTCGAACGAGGACTACGACGAAGTGCTGGTCGCGTACACCAATTTCAAATCGACCTTCGAGCAGGCGCCCGCGGTGCGCCGTTTGCTCCCGCTCTCGCTCGCCGACGTGACGCAGCTCGTGAAAGATATCGTGCCTGAGAAAGGGAAATGGAGCGAAGCGCGCACAATCGAATCACCGATGGCGTATTCGGTCGAGCCAGACGGTGCAGAGGTGCTCGACATCTTGGTGCCTCGCCTCGTCGCGGTGTCGCTCTACCACCTGCTGCTCGAGACGAAGGCGTCAGAACATTCGGCACGCATGGTCGCGATGAAAAGCGCGAGCGACAAGTCAAAAGAGGTCGCGCATGACCTCACGCGGCTCTTCAATAAGATTCGTCAGGCGGCAATCACGCGAGAAGTGTCAGAGATTATCAGTGGGCGCGAGGCATTAGCAACATAACTTTACATATATGAATCCCGTTAGAAATCGCGAACGCCTTACTAGAAAAACAATTTCAAATTAATTTACAAGAGATATGAACCAAATTGCCACACACGAAGAGACGGGTTCGCGTTCTATTTCTAACGGGATGAAAAACGGAATCATCACAGAAATCATCGGACCGGTCGTTGACGTACATTTCAAGGAATCACGTCCGAACATTGGCGATGCGCTTGTCATCGAAAAGACCGATGGGCATGGCCACATCACGCTTGAGGTCGCCTCGCATCTCGGTCTCGATCGCGTGCGGGCCATTTCCATGAATGAGACCGCGGGGCTCGTCCGCGGCGAAGAAGTCGCTGCGACTGGCGCACCAATCATGGTGCCCGTGGGTGAAGCGACGCTCGGGCGTTTGTTCAATGTGCTTGGCAATCCGGTTGATGGCAAAGAGCCGATGCATAAAGACGTCACGCGCCTTCCGATTCATCGCCTCCCGCCGACATTTGATGAACAGACGACCAAAGCCGAAATCTTTGAGACCGGCATCAAGGCGATTGACCTCATCATCCCGTTCCTCAAAGGCGGCAAGGTCGGGCTCTTCGGCGGCGCTGGTGTGGGCAAGACCGTGCTCATTCAGGAACTCATCAGAAACGTCGCGACGGAACACGGCGGTTATTCCGTGTTCGCCGGAGTCGGCGAGCGGGTGCGCGAAGGCAATGATCTCTATCACGAAATGGCCGACTCGGGCGTGCTCGCGAAGACGGCGCTTGTCTTCGGCCAAATGAACGAAGTGCCAGGTGCGCGTGCCCGCGTCGCGCTCACCGGTCTCACGCAAGCGGAATATTTCCGCGATGAGGGCGGCAAGGACGTGCTCTTCTTCATGGACAATGTCTTCCGTTTCATTCAGGCGGGCTCCGAGGTATCCTCGCTCCTCGGTCGCGTGCCGAGCGCCGTGGGCTACCAGCCGACCTTGGCCGAGGAGATGGGCAAGCTCCAGGAGCGCATCACCTCGACCAAGAAGGGTTCGATTACTTCGGTGCAAGCGGTATATGTGCCGGCCGACGACCTCACCGACCCGGCACCAGCGACGACCTTCGCCCACCTCGACGGCACTGTCGTGCTCTCGCGCGCACTCGCCTCGCTCGGCATCTATCCGGCTATCGACCCGCTTGAGTCATCCTCGGCGGCACTCACGCCAGAAATTGTCGGCGAGGAGCACTACCGCGTCGCGACCCAAGTGAAGCAGGTGCTCCAGCGCTACAAGTCGCTTCAAGACATTATTGCCATTCTCGGTATCGAAGAACTCTCAGAAGAAGACCGCCTCTCAGTCGCTCGTGCGCGCAAGCTCGAACGCTTCCTTTCGCAGCCGTTCTTCGTCGGCGAGCCGTTCACGGGCATGCCGGGCCAGTACGTCTCGCGCGAAGAGACCGTGCGCGGTTTCAAAGAGATCGTTGAGGGGAAGCATGACGACAAGCCCGAACAAGCTTTCTACATGAAGGGCGGTATCGACCAGGTCAGCTGATACATCACATGGCAAAGACATTTCATCTCACGATTGCACGAGTCGGTGAAAATCTCTTCGAGGGGGAAGTCGTGTCCGTGTTGCTCCCTGGTACCGAGGGGGTATTCGAAGTGCTTGCCGGCCACGAGGCTCTTGTTTCGGAACTTCGCCCAGGAAAGGTGCGCGTTGTGTCTGCTGAGGGGGGGACGACCTATTTCGAACTCGCAGAGAAGGGTATCGCGGAGGTCTCGAATAACCAAGCGACTGTCCTACTCTAAGAGTTGCATCTCTTGCACAAAGCGTATACTAGAAAGATGATCGACGAAAACGAGGGCGGGGACGGTGTTCCACCGCGCCACAAATCGATTCATTATCATGGCGACGAAGTACGCGTGCTTTTTTTCGTGAGCGCGATCGTGCTCATCGTCGCCCAGTCAACAGGCGCAAATCTCCCGCTCTCGACCACAGGCGCAGTCCTCACCGCGATCTTCCTGGTCATTGCCGCAGGAATCACCACTCCGGCGCAGTTGTGGATTCACTGGTTGAATGCGTTTATCGCCGTTTCAGGAACCGTCCTCTTCGGCATAACTGCGGTTGAACACTACCGCTCCGGTCTCAGCATCTTCGACCCCTCATTCACGTTCATCGAAGCGCTCGCGCTCCTCTCACTCGTCTCGCTCTACTTCACGACGCGCACGATCCGCAGCGATCTGCTCAGACGAATCGGCCTAGAATAATTTATAATGTAATTCATCCTATGTCTGTCCAAAGTTTTCTTCTCGGTCAATATGCGAAATGGAAGTTGAAAGACGTTCCTCCTGCACAGCGCGAGCAAATGACCGCGCTCATCTCTAAAAATCCTGAACTCTTCAAGAAGATTGGCGAGGAGATCGAGCGCCGCAAGAAGGGCGGCGAGAGCGAGGTCAAGGCGGCGATGGACGTGATGAAGAAATATCGCACGGAACTCGCAGCTCTTATGCAAAAATAATATGACTACCGTCGTCGCCTTCATCGTGTTCTGTCAGGCTCTCGGCGCACTCGTCGGTGCGGGCACTACGGTGTGGGGCGAACTCGCGTATCACAAGGCTATACGCGACGGGAAGATTACTCACGCGGAGCGCGCACATCTCCACGCCATCGCTCACGGGCTCCGTTTCGGCATGATGATGCTGCTTCTCTCATCGTTTGCGCTCGTTATCGTTGCATATCTCACGCAGGACACGCTCCAGCCGGCGCTCACCGAGAGCTACTGGACGCTCATCGTCTTCGCGCTACTCATCATCTATGTCTCGTGGGCGCTCTCGCGGGGGCGCATCTCTTTCGCACTTGGCTCCGCCATCGCCTTTACGGCGTGGTGGCTTCTCGCCTACCTCACGCTCGGCCTCATCCCCGCACTTTCTTTCAGTACGACCATTGCGTTCTTCGTCGTCGCAACAGGCATTTTCTACGCAGTGCTTGAATACGCGCGCATGCTCACTCGAGGCCGGAGGTAGCCCCCAGGAGGGCGGCCCAAGCCTCCTGTTCCTTAATCACCCTAGGACATGTATGACGGTATTGCGTCTATCGGCACGAGTAAAAACCCTTTGTCGGTGTAGTCAATACGAAATGCGCGTTGATTCCTTGGCGTCACGAGCCATAGATACTCCGGCCGGTCCTGGAACATATACTTTGCTTTTCGGAGCGGATCATTGCCGCGGTCATGTTCACCAAGATGCGAAACGACGTCCGGTGCATACATTCCGGTGATTTTCTCCAGGAGCAATTCCGCGCCGCGCTCGCTGACTTTCGTCTCTACATAGATGTACGGTTTCTCCTTCTTGAAGACGCAAATATCCATCATGTGGTATTCGAACCGACAGTCAGCAAGCGGGTAACTATAGTCTGATGTCAGCGCCACGAGTGCGGCGAATTGTGTAAGGTACTCGCGGTTGAGGGTGAAAAGGTCATAGCGACGCTTCTCATCTCCCTTAAGAGAGACAACGTTGCCATCAACTCTCAGTAGACCGTTCTCGATGCCTTTTTCAATCAGGTCAATTTCTGAGTCCGTGATGTAGCGGGTATGTTTTTCATCAGAAATAACAGAATGAACCATCGCCAGCGCGGCTGTTTCGAGAAGCGAATGAAAAGGTTTATGCAGAGACTTTCCGTGGGTCATAAAAGGGTGCCCCCATCCTAACACGCGGCAGTGCGGGGGCATTCTCACCCCTAAGTCCCCAACACCTATAATCTCTAACCTCTGTACACAGTCGAAAAGCTCTCTTAAATCTCACCTAACCCTTCCTTTTTGTCCGCATACACGGTAGTTTGAGACTATGCTCAAGATAGGCATCGTCGGTCTGCCGAACGTGGGGAAATCCACGCTTTTTAATGCGCTCACGAAGGCGTCCGTGCCGGCGGAGAATTATCCGTTCTGCACCATCGACCCGTCGGTCGGCGTCGTCGGCGTACCTGACGAACGGCTCGGCAAGCTCGCCGCTTTTTCCGGCACGAATACCATCATTCCTGCGGCAATCGAATTCGTGGACATCGCCGGGCTCGTGAAGGGCGCTGCTGACGGCGAAGGGCTCGGTAATCAGTTCCTCGCGAACATTCGCGAGACCGACGCTATCCTCCAGGTCGTGCGCTTCTTCGATGATGCCGACATCCATCATGTCGAAGGCGACATCGAGCCGTACAAGGATATCGAGATCATCAACCTCGAGCTTGCTCTCGCCGACGCCGAGCAGGTGCGGAAGCGGCGCGACAAGATAGTCGGCGATATCAAGGCCGGCCGCAAGGACGCTGCTGTCGAGGATGCCGCTCTCGCCAAACTCGCTCAGGGCTTCGCGGCCGGGAAGCTCGCTCTCCACGCGGGGCTCACCGACGAGGAGAAGAAGCTCGTACAGAACCTGAACCTCCTCACGATGAAGCCGATCCTCTATGCGCTGAACAGGAAGAGCGGCGGCCACAACCTCGACGAGCTTGCCGATGGCCGCGCAGAGCGTGCCTATGAACTTATCAAGTCGCTCGGCGGGCGCCATGTCTTCGTCGATGCGGCGACCGAGCGCGAATTGAACGATGTCGCCGACGACGACCGTGCGAGCTTCCGCCAGGAGCTCGGGGTGAACGAAGACGGTCTCGCCGACCTTATCCGCGGCGCCTACGACACGCTCGGTCTCATCTCCTTCTTCACGACCGGCGTCCAGGAAACGCGCGCGTGGACGATTGTCCGCGGGAGTACGGCGCCGGTGGCCGGCGCAGCTATCCATAATGACTTCTTGACCAAGTTCATCCGCGCCGAAGTCATCGAGTGGAACAAGCTTCTCGAACTCGGCTCCTATGCCGCGGCCCGCGAGAAAGGCCAAGTCCGCGTAGAAGGGAAGGAATATGTCGTCGTCGACGGCGACGTCATGGTCTTCTTGCACGGCTAGCACACCTCCTGGTGTGAATTTTTTATAGTATAATGCGACTCTATGGAAACAACCACGGGGCAGCATCCGAAGTTCGTCCGCTGGGCTCTCTTGATCGGTATCGTCGTCATCCTGAATGTGTTTTTTTCTGTCGTCCTCGCGATCGCGTATCCGGCGCCGGTCTATGATGCGTATTGCCCTCAAGTGAACGTCTCGCCGACCGACGCGCCGACCTGCGACGCACAGGGCGGTGTCTGGACGGCATTCTCTCCCGCACCAGTCGCGACGGATGCGACTGCACCGAAATCAACCGGCTACTGCGACCTGTACGCCAAGTGCCAGAAGCCGTTCCAAGCCGCGACTGAGCAACACGCGCTCTACGCTTTCGTCCTCATGACGGCGCTCGGCATCGTCGCGCTCATCGCGGGCTTCATGCCGCTCGGCTCGTCCATCGTCTCGTCCGGCCTCTCCTACGGCGGCGTCCTTGCTCTTATCATCGGTTCGGCGGAATACTGGGGCACGGCAGGGAATTGGCTCCGTCTCGCTATCGCGACCATCGGTCTCGTCGCTTTGCTCTACATCGGCACGAAGCGTTTCCGCGACTAATATGACCAAGATTCGACCTTTGGCCCAAATTTCTTAAGGTCGAACCTTTTAAATCTATGGCATTCGATCATCGCGATATAGAGAAGAAAGCTCAGGAGAAGTGGGCCGGTCTCGATCTCTATCGCGCCGATCTCACCGACGAATCGAAGGACCCGTATTATCTCCTCGTCGAGTTCCCGTACCCGTCTGGCGATCTGCATATCGGGCACTGGTATGCTTTCGCAGTGACCGACATCTATGCGCGCATGCTGCGCATGCGCGGTAAGAACGTGCTCTTCCCGATCGGCTTCGACGCCTTCGGTCTGCCGGCCGAAAATGCCGCTATTAAGAATGGCGTCGACCCGAAGGAGTGGACCTATAAGAATATCGAGCGCATGCGCACCCAGCTCATGAGCATGGGTCCGTCTTTCGATTGGAGTAAAGAAGTCATCGCCTGCGATCCGAGCTACTACCAGTGGACGCAATGGCTCTTCACGAAGCTCTTCGAGCACAACCTCGCCGAACATCGCGAAGCGGCCGTGAAGTGGTGTCCCAAGGATCAGACCGTGCTCGCCAACGAGCAGGTCATCGACGGCTGCTGCGAGCGTTGTGGCACCGAAGTGGAGGAGAAACATCTCACGCAGTGGTTCCTCAAGATCACCGACTATGCCGAGCGGCTTCTCGTGGGCCTCGATACGTTGCCGTGGCGCGAAGAAATCAAGGAAGCGCAGCGCGCCTGGATAGGGAAGTCAGAAGGTGCGTACCTCGAGTTCGCGCTCGCAGGACGTGAAGAGAAGATAAAAGTGTTCACCACGCGGCCGGACACGGTCTTCGGCGCGACGTATGTCGTGCTCGCGCCGGAGCATCCGCTCGTTTCAGCATTATTGCCGTCCGTTTCAAATACGAAAGAAGTCGAAGCGTATGTCCGTGCGACAGCAAAGAAGAGCGAGCGCGAGCGCAGCGAGAACAAAGAGAAGACCGGCGTGAAGCTGGAAGGTGTGTTCGCGATTAATCCGGCAACCAAAGAAGAGATTCCGGTATACGTCGCCGACTACGTACTTGCGTCCTACGGCACGGGCTCGGTCATGGCCGTCCCGGCCCACGACGAACGCGACTTCGCCTTCGCGCAGATGATGCAGCTCCCGGTGCGGCAAGTCGTCGCGCCGTTGTTCATTGATACGGATGGGAAAGATGCGCTGCGTCCCGATATGCCGACCGTGCGACGTAGGACCGCGATTGCTCTCGTGAAGCATTGGTCGGAAGAGAAATATCTCTGTCTTGATTGGGAGAAATTCGGATGGCATTCGGGTGTCATCGGCGGCATCGAGGACGATGAAGATGTCGTCACTGCCGCGACGCGAGAGATCGTTGAGGAGACCGGATACAAACACCCTGTTTTCGTGAAGTCATTCGGCGACATGCACAGTTCTTTTTATGCCGGACATAAGGGAGTAAACCGGTACGCCGATAGCACGTGCCTACTCTTCACCCTCGAGGATGGCGAATGGGAACAACCACTCGAAGAAGAAACGAGAAATCATAAAGCGGTCTGGATCGATACTGCCGACATGACGTCGTTCCTCAATCTCAGGAACTTCGAACTCTTCTGGCAAATGGTGCAACGCGACAACTCGTGCTACACCGGTGCAGGTTCGCTCATAAATTCAGGCGAATTTACCGGGAAGGATAGCGAAGACGCGAAGTGGGATATCGTCGCGTACGCGGGCGGCGAGAAAGCGACGATGTATCGTCTGCGCGACTGGCTCGTCTCCCGTCAGCGCTACTGGGGCTGCCCGATACCGATCGTGTATGACCCCGAAGGGAAGCCGCACCCAGTCCCGGCCGAACACCTGCCGTGGCTCCTGCCGACCGATGTTGATTTCAGACCGACCGGCAAAGCGCCGCTTGCATCGTCAGAAGAATTGCGCGAACGCGTGACGCGTATTTTCGGCGACGGGTGGACGCCCGAGTACGACACGCTTGATACGTTCGTGGACTCTTCGTGGTACTTCCTCCGCTATCTCGACTCGAAAGATGCACACGATTTCTCTGATGCGGCGCTCATGAAGAAGTGGCTGCCAATCAATCGTTACTCGGGCGGGAGCGAGCACACGACGATGCACGTGCTCTATGCGCGTTTCTTCATGAAGGCGCTCTACGACCTCGCGCTCGTGCCGGTCGATGAGCCATTCACCGAGCGCTTCAATCGCGGCCTCATCATGGGCCCCGACGGACAGAAAATGAGTAAATCGAAGGGGAACGTCGTGAATCCGGACGAGTTCGTGCAGAAGTACGGCGCCGACGCGGTGCGCATCTACCTGGCCTTCATCGGTCCCTACAACGAGCCGGGGAGCTATCCGTGGAACCTCGACGGCGTCGCGAGTATGCGCAAGTTCCTCGAGCGCATCAATCGCCTCGTTGAAAAGCATTCGGCGACCGCTATCAGCTCGGAAGCTTCACTTCCAAGCGAACTGGAACAGCTGTTTGCGAAGACAAGCGTGAAAGTAGCCGGGGATGGCGATCGGTTCAAGTTCAATACCGGCGTCGCGGCACTCATGACGCTCATGAACGAGCTGGAGACGGCAAACATTGTCCCGAAAGCGGCACTCACACAACTAGTCATCATGCTTGCGCCATTCGCGCCGCACCTCGCCGAACATCTCTGGGAAAAGCTCGGCGGAGAGGGTAGTGTGCACCAGCAGTCATGGCCGGAGGCAACGTTCGTTACCGACGCCGATGCCACATGGGAAATCACCGTCCAGGTGAACGGCAAGCGCCGCGGTTCCGTCTCGCTCGCCATAGATAGTGCCGAGGACGCCGCAACTGCAGCGGCTCGCGCGCTTCCTACCGTGATCGCGGCGCTCGCCGGGCAAGAGCCGAAACGAGTCATTTACGTGCCGGGCAAAATTATAAATCTTGTGGTACCTCGTTAGAGACCTCGTTCCCGAACCGCACAAGACCTCGGGTGCATGATTATGCAACTAGCTGGGTCTCTAACGGGGTGGTATAATCGGTTCCATTGACTTATTAGATAGCATTCGGTATAAATTACACCACATGACTAAGGGTACTAAGACGGGGGCAACCAAGACCAAGAAACGCAACGCCGCAAAAGCCGCGGTTATCGCTTCTTTTTCTTTTGATAGTGCCGCGCTCGTGAAGAAGCTTCTCGCGGCTGCGCCCGAGCGCGCTCGCGAAGTGCTCGTCCGTCGTTTCGGCCTTGGCACTGTCGCAGCTCGCGAGACTCTTGAAGCAATCGGTGACCGCTCAAGCATCACCCGCGAGCGTGTCCGCCAGATCGAAGCCGCTGGGCTTGATGCAGTCCGTGCAAATAAGGTCTTCAAAGAAGCGAAGGCGGCGTTTGAAGAGCTCGCACAATACATCAGCGCGCTTGGCGTCATCGTCCCCGAAGATGAGCTCCTCGCATCGCTCGGCAAAGATGAGAAGACCCGCAACCGTTTTCGTTTCTTGCTCGTGCTCGACTCAGCATTCTTCCGCGAACGCGAGACCAATGATTTCCTCTCGCGCTGGCACGTCGATACGGCAACAGCAAAGAGCATTCACGACGCTCTTTCGCGTCTCTACGCCTCGCTTCCTGACAACGAAGTTATCTCTGAGAGCGAGGTCCTCGACCGTTTCCTTGACGAACTTAAGGGGGTGAACGATGCTTACAAGAACGAAGAGGTCCTGAAGCGTTGGCTCTCGCTCTCTAAACACATCGGCAGCAATCCGCTCGCCGAGTGGGGCCGCACGACTGCACCAGCTATTCGCATCAAGGGCATCCGCGACTATGCGTATCTCGCCATCAAACGCCATGGCGCACCGATGCACTTCTCTGATGTCGCCAAAGCGATCGGTACGCTCTTTACCAAGAAGGCGCACGTCGCGACAACGCACAACGAGCTCATCAAGGATCCGCGTTTCGTGCTCGTCGGCCGCGGGCTCTATGCGCTCACCGAGTGGGGCTACAAGCCGGGCGTCGTGCGCGACGTCATCCGCGAGACGCTTGAAGAGAAGGGTCCGTTGAAGAAAGAGGAGATCATCAAGCATGTGAAGGTTGCACGCTTCGTGAAAGACAACACCATCCTCGTGAACCTCAACGATTCGCGCTACTTCAAGCGCATGAAGGACGGTCGCTACACCGCGGTGTAATACTCTATGAACACAAAGCGCCCGCTCTTCCGCGGGCGTTTTGCTTTTTTTGGTATACTTACCATAATGTCATCAGCGCCAGATAAAAAAGAGAAACCGAAAAAGGGGAGTTCTAAACATAAAGCAAAAGGAAAATCAGCAGGAGAAGGTCACGGTTCTTCTCTTCCGTTTCTTCATAAAACAGAGAGCTTCGCAGATTATTTGCGAAGTAAATTCGGCGTGCGCCTCCACTCATGGGGTGTTTTCACTTTGGGTGCTGTGCTTCTCGCGATGGCCTATGTCGTCATGCCGAGCGTGGTCTCTCTCGCGCTCTCCATCGCGCTTTTTGTCGCGCCCGTGTGGTTGCCGTTCCTCCTCATACGCGGCGCGACCAAAATTCGGCTTATCTTAAAACAGTCAGAATTCATCGCCTCACAGAAATACATTCTGCTCGAGATCAAGCCGCCTCGGAACCTCGTGAAGACGCCGCTTGCGATGGAAGCGTTCCTCTCGAGCATGCACTTCTCGCCGGGAGAATCGAACTGGTATGTGCGCTGGCTCGGCCGCATGCGCCCTTGGTGGTCGCTCGAAATTGCTTCACTCGAGGGGCAAATACATTTTTACATTTGGTCTCGCGCAAACTATCGTCGCATCATCGAGTCTCAGATGTACGCACAATATCCGGGCGTGCAGATAGTCGAGTCGGAGGATTACACCCGATTCATTTCAGGGAAACCTGGCGAGTGGGATATCTGGGGTACCGATTTCAAACAGTCCAAACCTGACCCATTACCGATCAAGACCTATGTCGAATACGGGCTCGACCAGGTGCAGAAAGAGCCGGAACAGGTTGACCCGCTCGCGAACCTCATCGAGTTTCTCGCTTCGGTAGGGAAGGGGGAATATGTCTGGCTGCAATACGTCTTCCGTGTCCATAAGGGGGAAAAGTATAAGCCGAAAAAGACCAAGGAGGGGAAAGACTACACGTGGAAAGACGAGGCTAAAGAAATGGTGGAGAAAATCCGCGAAGAAACTCGAAGCACCTATTTCGACCCTACGACACAGAAAGAAATGCCTGGGTTCCCGAACCCGACCAAGGGCCAAATGGAGAAAATGTCTGCAATCGAACGCAACGTTTCGAAACTCGCGTTTGATGTGGGTATGCGTTGTATCTATCTGGCGAAGCCGGAGAAATTCAATCCAATCATGATCACGCACATGATCAGCCTCTTCAAACCCTTCAACACCGAGGGGTGGAATGATATCAACTCTGATGGCTGGTTGAAGCGGTTCGATGATTACCCGTGGGAATTTCGCGCTGAAAAACTGAAGAACCATTACCGCAAAGAACTCGTCCAGGCATTCCGCCGCCGACAGTTCTTCTTCGACCCGTTTAGTTATGGTATTCACCCCCACGAAATAGCCGTGATGAGTACCGAAGAACTCGCGACAATCTATCACATACCATCCCGCGCGGTCGAAACACCGAGCCTCGGTCGTATTCAGTCGGCGACCGGCGAAGCTCCCGCTAATCTCCCAACCTAGTTTTGCATGGAGTCCTTCAATCGTTTTTTTTCGGCTGCTCGAGCAACGTGCACCCCCTATTTCTCACGTAAGGGGGTCGGGGTGTTTGTCGTCGTACTGCTGCTCTTGGGAGGCTATTACGCGGCATTCACTGCGCCAAGCAATTTTGTTCCGGGGACTGTCGTGCGGATCGCCCACGGAACCTCGACGCCAGAAATCTCAAAAGAGCTTACCGAAGCACATGTTATCTCTCACCCAGCACTCTTGCGCGCGTTACTCCGTCTTTCGGGTGCGGGCAGTGCGGTGCAAACAGGCGTGTATAAATTTGAAGTTCCGCAAAATATATTCGTCGTCGCGTATCGACTCATTACCGGCGACTACGGCTTGCCGTCAGCGCGAATCACTTTCGTCGAGGGAGCGACGACGCGCGAGATGGCCGCACAGGTGGCGAGTGCGCTGCCCGGCGTGTCGGCAGAAGATTTCCAGAGAGCGGCAGCGGGGCAAGAGGGATATCTTTTCCCCGACACCTACTTCTTCCAGCCTGGAACGGACGCAGCCACAATCATAGAGGCCATGCGGGCCAATTTTGAGAAGAAAATAGCTCCACTCAAAAGTGAGGTGCTTTTGTCTGGGCACTCGCTCGCCGACGTCGTGACGATGGCGTCTATCGTCGAGAAAGAAGCGCGCACTGCCGCGGCTCGACACATCGTGGCAGGGATATTGTGGAACCGACTCGCGCGCGGTATGCCGCTTCAAGTCGATGCAGTCTTCGGCTACATTTTCAACCGAGCAACCTATTCGCCGTCATTTTCCGATTTGAAAGTCGATTCTCCCTACAATACGTACACCCATCTCGGCCTTCCGCCGACCCCGATAGACAATCCTGGCCAGAGTGCGCTTGAGGCTGCTGCGAATCCGACAAAGACGAATTATCTCTACTATCTCACTGGCAAAGACAACCTCATGCACTACGCGACGACCTATGCTGGCCATCAGGCCAACCTCCGCAAGTATTTGCAATAACAAAAATAAAAACCCGCAATAGCTGCGGGTTTTCTGGCGGCTTGCCGATTTCTTCAGAGAAGAGACTGGGATTCTTTGACTATCACGCGGCATCCTCCAAACTGAGAAACCGCGAACAGCCTCTTCACGGCCCGCGGCACCAAGACGCTTAGGGTGACGATGGCCTTGTACGGGAAGCAGCCCATTTCTCCGTGAGCCTCAACTCGAGCGAGCACTTCGCCAGCGGGGGTGTGGAACTCTGCACATCTCTTCTGGGGATTGAACCTTGTTCGAGTAGCACACCCGCCCCGGGAAAGCCTATTCGCGATATCATCGAGATGTACGCGGAGAGATGCAACATAATACCCGTCGCTGCCCTCCCAGGGGTCGCGAGCTGGCGGTATGACAACAGGCTTTCTTTTGCCGGAAAAAATCGCACACAGGGTTTCGAACATGACATCTCCTTCTCATGAGAGGCGGGGTTTGATGGATTGCAAGTACTCCGAAGTCCTTGTATCACCATAGTCACAAATTGACAAGCATGATTATATGAAGGACATGGATGTAAAAGGCAAGAACCCCATTAGAAATAACGGACCCGAAAATGTACATGCCATTTCTAACGGGGCAAGGATTTTTGTCGGCCTCTCGGGTGGCGTAGATTCTGCGGTGTCGGCAGCCCTGTTGCAGAAAGCGGGTGCCGAAGTGACCGGTGTCTTCATCAAGGGCTGGTATCCGCCGGGGATGCCCTGCACCTGGGCAGCCGAGCGCCGCGATGCGATGCGGGTGGCGGCACGACTCCATATCCCATTTCATACGTTTGACGCCAGCGCAGAGTATAAGAAGAACGTCATTGACTATTTGCTCGCCGAGTATCGCGCGGGACGCACGCCGAATCCGGACGTGATGTGCAATCGCGAGGTCAAGTTCGGGGCGTTCTATCGCTACGCGAAAGAGCAGGGCGCAGACGCCATCGCGATGGGTCACTATACGAGCGGCGAGAAGGATCAGCGCTACTTCCTGTGGGCCGTGCCGAAAGACGTTCTCGAAGCGACACTCTTCCCAGTCGGCCATAGGAACAAGAGCGCGACGCGCGTACTTGCGAAGAAGTTCGATCTGCCGGTGGCCGAGAAGCGCGACAGCCAGGGCGTCTGCTTCCTCGGCAGCATCTCGGTGGAAGAATTCCTCAGGAGCGAATTCGGCGAATCGCGCGGACAGGTGCTCGACGAGCATGGCCAGAAGATCGGCGAGCATGATGGAGCACTGCTCTACACGCTCGGCGAGCGAATCGCGCCGCGCGACGTACGCGAAGCGGGTCCCTGGTTCGTCCTCGCAAAAAATGTGGAGAAGAATGAACTGACGGCGGGAAAGGAGCGAATCTCAAACAGCATGAGTGCATGGCATGACATCCGTTTCACCGACGCAAACTGGTTTGATGATTCTTCTCGCGCAACCGCCGCGCAATATCGGTATCGCGGGAAACGCGTGCAGGGGCGCATGGAGCAAGACCGTTTTATCGCGAGCGAATCGCTTCCTGAAATTCCGACGCCGGGGCAATCAGTCGTTTTTTATAGCGGGGATGACGAACTTATCGGTGGTGGTATCATTGTGGCATGAGTCATACACGATTGTGGGTCGTCGCGACTATTCTTGCGAGCATCATTCTCGTGGGCTTCGTGCTTTCGGTGCCGCACACTCGCGATACCACCGAGCCCGCCGCACCGCACGCAGCCGCTCCCATTCCTTCGGTCGCGCTTCATGACGTCTTCAAAAAGGGCGTGCATACAATCACTGGCTCAGTCGAGGTGCCAAACGCGTGTACGTCTGTCGTCGCAACTGCGACTCCTCTAAGCACTGCATCGAGCACTACTGGTATTCTCGTCGCGCTAACGATACCGGCCGATTCGGGCGTATGCCTTGAGCAGGCCTCAACTGTGCGTTTCTCCGCAACTCTCGCTGCGCCCGCAAACCTCCCGATCACTGCCAGTATCAACGGTATCGCTGCAACGACGACCAGCCTATGACGTCCTACCCGTTCATTATTAAAGCTGACGGGACAAAAGAGGTCTTCGACCCGACTCGGCTTACTTCGTCGCTTCGACGAGCTGGCGCCGGGGAGCATATTGCAGATCAGATCACTCAGATAATCACCGGTACTGTCGTACCGGGAATGTCATCGCGAGAAGTTTACACGCGCGCTTTTACGCTTCTGCGACGCGAGTCGCGACCCATCGCTGCACGCTACAACCTGCGTCGCGGACTTCTCGAGCTCGGCCCGACGGGGCACCCCTTTGAGGATTTTATTTCTCATCTCTATCGCACCCTTGGGTGGCAAGTCGAGACGCGTAAGAATATTCAAGGCCATTGCGTCATGCACGAAGTCGATTTCTATGCATCACACGCGGAAAGCGACACCCACCTCGCTGCGGAACTGAAATATCACAACGATCCAAATTACAAAACCGATTTGAAAGTCGCGCTCTATGTGAAGAGCCGTTTCGATGACATCTTTGCGTGCGATCCAAAAATTCGTGCCTGCCCGATCAATCGCGGTCTTTTGGTCACCAATACGAAATTCACTTCTGAAGCGATCGCGTATGCCGAATGTGCCGGCGTCGAGCTTCTCGGGTGGGGATACCCCGCGAGCGATTCGCTCCTTTTGCGCATGAGTCGCGCGAGAGTGTATCCCATCACTACGCTCACCAGACTGTCGCATTCCGAAAAACTTCTCCTTATCGACAACGGTATTATCGCTGTCGACCAAATTTTGCGCGACCGGGGCCGGCTTGATGTGATTCATCTCGCACCAGACGATGTTGGTGAAGTTCTCGCAGAGGCAGAGGGTCTTTTGTCACTTCCTGACATACTTCATGATAGTGTTCCTGTATGATCAAACGCTTTTCCATGGGTTCTTTTGTCGCGGGCTTCATGCTCGGAGCATCGGCTATCGGCGCATGGGTTGCGGGCAGCGGGCTCTCGCTCCCTCAGCTTCCATCCTCTTCTTCGACGACGCATGTCGCGAATTCTCTTCCCGAGAGCGGTGCGATTTCTATTCTCAAGCAGCCCGCAGGTTCTACCGTTACGGTCGAATCGGTGACCGTATCTCCGCCAGGTGTGTGGGTCGCCATACGCGAGGTAAATGAGGGCGAATTGGGGAACGTGCTCGGCGCTGCCCGAGTGAATGGTCCGCGGACGAATGTCTCGGTTCCGCTTTTGCGTGCGACTGAGCCGAATCTCGTATACGCAGCCGAGCTCTACCGCGCCGATGGCGGCACTACGTTTGACCTCTCAACCGACAGTGTCTACGTCGACTTCACCACAGGCGCACCCGTCATCGCACACTTCATGACGACCAATTAATATGGCAGGGAGCTATAAAAAAGGTTCCTATGGAGTGTTTGACCCTTCGGGGACGGCTCCCTTCAAAGTAAGCCGTTCAAAAATTGATCTTTTTGTAGAATGTCCGCGATGCGCCTACCTCGACATGCGGCTCGGCGTGAAGCGGCCGTCTATGCCGTCATTCACGCTCAATAACGCGGTCGATGAGCTCTTGAAACGCGAATTTGATATTCATCGCGCACAGGGAAGCAGGCATCCGCTCGTGGAGAAGTATGGACTTGATGCCATACCCCTCGCCGATGAACGTCTTGAAGAATGGCGCGATGCGCTTCGTCGCGGCATTAGCTATCTCCATGCACCGACAAATCTCTTGGTGCGCGGCGGTATCGACGATGTGTGGGTAAATCCCGCCGGCGAACTCATCATCGTGGACTACAAAGCTACCAGCAAGAAAGTCGGACCAAGCACTGAAAATGATCTCTACGATGCCTATAAACGCCAGCTCGAAATTTATCAGTGGCTCTTCCGAAAAAACGGTTTCGCTGTATCGCCGACCGTGTATTTCGTCTATGTGAACGGGAAGGCCGATGCAAAAGCCTTTGACGGCAAATTGGAATTCGACGTCGAACTCATTCCGTACACCGGCAGCGATGAGTGGGTCGAGTCGGCCGTTATTGGCCTCAAGAACATGCTCATGAGCGATGAAATCCCGAAGGTGGGGACCTCTTTCGGCGGCGGCCCTTGTGAATACTGCACCTACCGCGAAAGCGCGGGTAAGATCCTGCTCTCCCTGCATACTAAGAATAGCGCCGTGCTTAAAAAGGACAGTCGCGCGGTATGATTCTGCAAAATCAATAATGGAAGTAAAGATAGAACAGTCGTGGAAGGAAAAATTGCAAGGGGAATTCGAACAAGAGTATTTCACCGAGCTTACGAAATTTGTAAAAGAAGCATATACGAAGGGCACAGTGTACCCGGCACCGAAAAACATTTTCCGCGCCTTCGATCTCTGTCCGTTCGAGAGGGTGAAAGTCGTCATACTCGGTCAAGATCCGTATCACGGCGAGCGTCAAGCGAACGGTCTTGCGTTCGCCGTCAATGAGAAAGAAGTCGTGCCGCCCTCGCTCCGGAATATTTTCAAAGAGATTGCAAGCGACCTCGACAAACCGCTCGTGCATACCGATGGCGATCTCTCCCGCTGGGCGAAGCAGGGCGTACTCCTCTTGAATGCGACGCTCACCGTCCGAGCGCACGTGGCCGGCTCACATCAGGAGAAGGGGTGGGAGCAATTTACCAACGCGGTCATTCGCGCTCTTTCAGAAGAGCGCGAATATCTTGTCTTCATGCTCTGGGGCAACTACGCGAAAGCGAAAGGCGCGCATATCGATCGCACGAAGCATCTCGTGCTCCTTGCCCCCCACCCGTCGCCGCTCTCAGCACATGCCGGTTTCTTCGGCTGCAAACATTTCAGTAAAGCAAACGACTATCTCATCGCGCACCACGAGACTCCGATAGACTGGCTCTAGCTCGGACAGATCAAATACTGAGTGTTTGACCTGTTGACACACTGCAAGAAGAAGCGTACAGTCGCGACAGATTCAAGAAGTTCCTATCAACGTTTTGGAGGAGTATCAGCATGGATGATATCAGGCAGTTGGCAGCAACAAATCTCTCGACGCTCGCGCTGAACCCGTATCCTGGCCGCGGCATCATCGTCGGCCTGGATGACACCGGAAAGAATCTCATTCAGGTGTACTGGATCATGGGCCGCAGCGAGAACAGCCGGAATCGCGTCTTCGGCTGTAACCCGGAAACCGGCCGCGTCTTCACCGAGGCTGCCGATCCGGCGAAGGTCAAGGATTCCTCGCTCATCATCTACAACGCAATGCGCGAAGTGCACCACGCCGGCGTGTCGTATTACATCGCCAGCAACGGCAACCAGACTGATGTCGTCGCTGACGGCTACGCCGAAGATCGGGGCATGCACAGTTCTCTGTCTGGCGTCGTTTACGAGCCTGATGCCCCGAATTACACCTCGCGTATCACGGCATCGTGCCGCTTCGAAAACGGTGAAGCGATCATCAAGATGTCGCTGCTGCGGAAATCGCCATTCAGCGACAAATGCTGCCGCCACTTGTTCGAGATCGAAGGCGTCGGCAAGGGCTTCGGGCACTGTCTCACGACGTATCGCGGCGACAGCGATGGGCCACTATCGCCGTTCCGCGGCGAGCCGTATCTGCTACCGCTCGAGGGAAGCCCTGCCGCGATCGCGCACCTCTTCTGGGAGGTACTCGACACCGAAAACAAAGTGTCGCTCGCTGCAAAGTCAATCCCACGAGACGGCAGTCCCTCGAAAACGGTCATCATCAACAAATACTCGAAGGTCTAGCCACAAGCTGGTCCGAGGGTCGCGCCCGCCAAGGTACACTACCCTTGCTGCGGGCGCGCTTCATTTCAATACGATATACTCACCTTATGAATCCCGTTAGAAATCATGGACACGAAACACGGTATATTCAAGAAGTCGATCTTATAAACCTTAATCATATAGGCATCACGCCCGCGAGTATCGGGTCCGTGTCCTATTTCTAACGGGATGAATCACACGCCGCAAATTAAAAAGGCAATTCAATTCGCGGCGCGCAAGCACCACGGCCAGCTGCGCATCG
>VFSW01002584.1_pt1 | contig 27371 bp, 21 predicted proteins | sample 5358111 | NCBI WGS metagenome assembly VFSW01 (sample SAMN11554181, study PRJNA540505) | mine drainage metagenome | isolation source: sediment from site ElyBrook_90M | place: USA: Ely Copper Mine, Vershire, VT | collected 2017 | reverse complement strand
ATCGTGTCCTTGTTCGGCACGGGCTTTGCGCATAGACCCCATGGATGCGATACCTGCTACTCGGGCGAAGAATCGTCGACTCTTAAGGCCCTTAAGGTACGCATCAAAGCACGGATGACCCTCTGACTAGGGGGGATGGCGGAGAGGGAGGGATTCGAACCCTCGATGGGCTTTTGACCCATACGCCCTTAGCAGGGGCGCGCCTTCGACCACTCGGCCACCTCTCCGGCAGGGAATCGGTCCCCTTTGCGGGACGCGCGATGATACCCGCCGAGAGCGGGCACGGTAAAGCAAAAGGCTTGGGGGTAGGGGCAATATCCTCGTCAGACGCCGCTTTTGACGGTCAGGGGACCGCGTGGCGCCGGCGACTCGGCGGATCCACCGCCGCGCGGCTCGTCCTCGCGCTTGATGCGCTCGAAGATCTCTTCGCGGTGCACGGCGACGTCCTTCGGGGCATTGACCCCGATTCGAACTTGGTTGCCCTTGACGCCCAACACCGTCACGGTCACCTCATCGCCGATCATCAAGGTCTCGCCGACCCGTCTGGTCAAAATTAACATTGGCGAACTCCTGGCGGCCTTGGCCCCGTTCGAGACGTCGATAAACGCGTCGGTTCTCCCGTATAGGGCAACTCAAATCGCGTTTTGTTCGACCGATGGTGTCGATTTATCAATCCCAAGCCCCCAATCCTGTGAATTGCGAAGCGGAAAAAAATACGCAGCGACCGCGAAACGGCCGGCATCTTATCATGAAGATGATAAAAAAATTGAATGGGGCGGCGCGCCCGGAAATCTCTTATTTAACGGCCGTTCAGGAACGCGGCCTCAAGCCGTAAGGCGGCTGCGCACGAGCGCTTCGACGCCGGCGAGCGCCGCGCTCAGGTTTTCGGGCTGCGTGCCGCCAGCCTGTGCAAAATCGGCGCGGCCGCCGCCGCGGCCGCCGACTTGCGCCGCTACGGCGCCGGCGATGTCCCCCGCCTTCAACCGATCGACGACATCCGCGGAAACGCCGACGACAAGCACGACTTTGCCGTCCTGTATGGTCGCAAGCACGATGACGCAGGAACCGAGCGTGCCTTTGAGTTGATCGACAGCCGCGCGCAGGCTCATCGCGTCGGCATCCTCGATCCGCACCGCCAATACCTTGATCCCATCCACATCTTTCGCCTGCGCGGACAGGTCGCCGCGCTGTCCGCCGGCGAGCTTGGCTTTGACCTGCTGGACCTCTTTCTCCAATTTGCGCGAACGGTCGACCAGTTCGCGCACCTTTTGGTCCACATCGTCGCGGCCGCCGCGCACGATACCGGCGATCTCGGCGAGAATCCGTTCGGTATTAACGACCCATTGATAGGCCGCCTCGCCGGTCAGCGCCTCGATGCGGCGCACACCGGCCGCGACGCCGGCCTCGCCGCTGATCTTGAACAGGCCGATGTCGCCGGCGCGCGCCACGTGCGTGCCGCCGCAAAGCTCCTTCGAAAAATCGCCGATCGACAAGACCCGCACGTCGCTCGCGTATTTTTCGCCGAACAGCGCCATCGCGCCGGCGGCGACCGCATCGTCGAAGCCCATGACACGCGTCTCGACCGGCGCATTGCCGCGGATCTGGGCGTTGACGCGCTGCTCTACGCGCCGCAACTCCTCCGGCGTCAGTGCCTGATTGTGCGAGAAGTCGAAGCGCAGCCGGTCGGGCGCGACCAGCGAGCCCTTTTGCTGGACGTGCTTGCCGAGCACTTCGCGCAGCGCCGCATGCAACAGATGGGTCGCAGAATGGTTGAGCGCGAGCGCCCGCCGTCGAGCAACGTCGACTTGCGCTTCGAGCCGGTCGCCGACCTTGATCTCGCCGCTTTCGAGCACGCCAGCGTGCGCGTGCGCGGCGCCGATCTTCTGGGTGTCGTGGACGGCGAAACGGGCGGCGGCGCCGACCAGCACGCCGGTATCGCCGACCTGGCCGCCGCTCTCCGCGTAGAACGGCGTGCGGTCGAGCACGACCTGGCCTTGTTGCCCGCCGGCAAGCGTCTCGACCAGCGCGCCATCCGCGATCAACGCGGTGACGCGGCCGCCGTCGGCGTAGCCGTCGTATCCGGTAAATTGCGTTTTCTCGTCGAGTTTGACCGAGCCGCTGAGATCGACGCCGAACTTGCTCGCGGCGCGCGCGCGGCCGCGCTGTGCGTTCATCGCGGCATCGAATCCCGCTTGGTCTATCGCCAAGCCGCGCTCGCGCGCGACGTCAGCCGTCAAATCCAGCGGAAATCCGTACGTGTCGTAGAGCTTGAACACCGTTTCGCCGGGTATCACCGGGCCTTTTAGCTTCGCGGTTTCCGCATCAAGCAGCGCCATGCCGGTCGCCAGCGTTTCGGCGAAGCGCTCCTCTTCCAGCGCAAGAGTCTGCGCGGCGCGCGCCTCGCCGGCGATCAGTTCGCCGTAGTAAGAGCCCATCTCGCGCACGACCGCGGGGACGAGCCGGTGAAAGAACGGCTGCGTGTATCCCAATTTGTAGCCGTGACGTATCGCGCGGCGGATAATGCGCCGCAAAACGTAGCCCCGGCCTTCATTCGAGGGCACGACGCCGTCGATGATCAGGAACGTGCTCGCGCGAATATGATCGGCGATGACGCGCAAGCTCGAGGACGCGAGATCTTCCGTCTCCGTGGCCGCGGCCGCCGCCTGGATCAAGGACTTGAATAGGTCGATATCGTAATTGCTGTGTACGCCCTGCATCACGGCCGCGACGCGCTCCAAGCCCATGCCGGTGTCGACCGAGGGCTTCGGTAGCGGCGCGAGCAAGCCGTCGGCCGCGCGCTCGTACTGCATGAACACGAGGTTCCAGATCTCGACGAAGCGGTCGCCGTCCTCGTCCGGCGATCCTGGCGGGCCACCCAATATTTCGGGCCCGTGATCGTAGAAAATTTCCGTGCACGGCCCACAGGGGCCGGTCTCGCCCATCTGCCAGAAGTTCGACTTTTCCCCAAGCCGCGTACAGCGCGTCGGGTCGACGCCGATCTCTTCGGTCCATATCCGCTCCGCCTCGTCGTCTTCGCGGAATACCGTGACCCAAAGGCGCTCCTTCGGGATACCGAGCGTGCCGGTGATGAAATTCCACGCGAAGTGGATCGCCTCGCGCTTGAAATAATCGCCGAAACTGAAATTCCCGAGCATCTCGAAGAACGTATGGTGCCGAGCCGTGTAGCCGACGTTCTCCAAGTCGTTGTGCTTGCCGCCCGCGCGCACGCAGCGCTGTGCGCTCGCCGCGCGCGAGTAGTCGCGCTGGTCCTTGCCGAGAAAGACGTCCTTGAACTGCACCATGCCGGCGTTCGTGAACAACAGCGTCGGATCGTTGCCCGGCACGAGCGAACTCGACGGCACGACCGTATGTCCGTTCTTGCGGAAGAATTCCAGGAAGCTCGCCCGGACTTCCGCGCTCGTCATCGTTCTCACTCTAGAATCCCGTTTCATGTCTCTCGATCATCCACGTCCACGTCTGATCCTAATGCGGATCGTATCTGCGCGCTCGTGAAGCCGCGGTAACTTAAGAAACGGGCCTGGCGCACTTTTTCGACGAAATTCGCGGGCGGCCGCGCGCCGAATTTCTTGTCGCGGGCGGATTTCAGGTGGGCGATCCACTCGGGGAATGCGGCTAAGCGCTCCTCCACGATCTCCCCCACGACGCCCTTCTGGCGCAATTCCGCGCGCACGCGCAGCGGCCCCTGGCCGCGCGCGGCATGATACGCGATGAAATTCCCGACGTAACGGCAATCGTCGAGTAATTTCTCGGCGACCAGGCGCTCGATCAGCGCCGTGACCACCGCGGCCTCGTAGCCTCGGCCGCGCAGCAGGCGCCCCAAATCCGCGCACGCATAATCGCGCCGCGCCAGCGCCGCGAGCGCCGCCTGGCGCGCCGCGCGCGCATTGGTCGGCTCCGAAGGATCGCGGCGCAGGCTTCTAAGCCTCCTTCGCCTCGCCGCCGCGGTTCATCGTCGCTTTCTCCGGAATCAGCTTGGCGCGGATTTGCTGTTCGATGTCCTTCGCGATTTCCGGGTGTTGCAGCAGGAACGTGCGCGCGTTGTCCTTTCCCTGGCCGATGCGCTCTGCCTTGTAGCTGTACCAAGACCCGGACTTCTCGACCAGATTATGCAAAACGCCGAGTTCGATGAGTTCGCCTTCGCGCGAAATGCCGGTTCCGTACATGATCTCGAATTCGGTCTCGCGGAACGGCGGTGCGACTTTGTTCTTGACCACTTTGACGCGCGTCATCGAGCCGACGACTTCCTCGCCGTTCTTGATCGCGCCGATTCGCCGGATGTCCAGGCGCACCGAGGAATAGAATTTCAGCGCGTTGCCGCCCGTCGTCGTTTCCGGATTGCCGAACATCACGCCGATCTTCATGCGGATCTGGTTGATGAAAATCACGATCGTATTGGAGCGCTTGATGTTGCCGGTCAGCTTGCGCAAAGCCTGCGACATCAGGCGCGCATGCAGGCCCATGTGCTGATCGCCCATTTCGCCTTCGATTTCCGCCTTCGGCGTGAGCGCAGCGACCGAGTCGACGACGACGACATCGATCGCGCCGGAGCGCACGAGCATGTCGGTGATCTCGAGCGCCTGCTCACCGGTATCGGGCTGCGATACGAGGAGATCATTGACATTGACGCCGAGTTTCTCGGCGTAGACCGGATCCAGAGCATGCTCTGCATCGACGAATGCCGCCGTACCCCCGTTGCGTTGCGCGGAGGCAATGATCTCGAGCGTCAGCGTCGTCTTGCCGGAGGACTCTGGACCGAAGATCTCGATGACCCGGCCGCGCGGAATGCCGCCGACGCCGAGCGCTATATCGAGTCCGATGGAGCCGGTTGGAATCGTATCGACCTCATAGATGGCGCCCGCATCGCCCAAGCGCATCACCGATCCCTTGCCGAACTGTTTCTCGATTTGACTGAGCGCCGCGGCCAGCGCTTTTTTGCGATTTTCTTCCATCGGGAGCCCTCAACGAAGTGTGGGCCCATTATTTCATATTCGGCGCCGCTCGCTCATCCCATATGCGGCCCGATGGCGGAGTTTTTTCACGCGTTCGGCGTCTCATCCAGTAGTGGCCAATGGTCGACTACTGTATAAACCGCCGCCGCCGCTTCCGTTTGCGAACGCACGAGGCAAAGCGCCGCGGCTTTCCATGCAAACGCCGGCAGCGCCGGCAGCGAAGGCGCCGCGGCGACGCGTCTCGCCAAGGTCACGTGCGGGCGCAGGCGCTTCGGCTCCAGCACGAATCCGGCGCGCGCGAGTTCGTCGTGCAATTCACGCCAGAGTGCATCGAGGCCAGCCGGCGTCGCACGCGCGGCGGCGACGACGACCTCGGGCTTCGGCCAGTATTCGTACGCATCGAAGGACAGCGCAAAGCGCGCGCACGCTTGCGCGCCGCCCACCTTGCGCAAGCGCTCGACTTGCGCAGCCGGCACATCGCCGACGAACGCGATCGTCAGATGATAATTCTGCGGCGGCACGAGGCGCGCACCGTCGGCAATCGGGAGCCCTGCAGCGGCGCGCGCCGTACGCTCGCGCTCCGCCGCCGTCGGCCAGAGCGCGTAGAACAGTCGCTGCGTCGCGTCGGAGGCGCTCACGGCCCGAGCAACCCCTCGAGCGCAAGCCTAACGGTCTTGCGGCGCACCACCTCGCGATCGCCGCGGAAATGGCGAACCCGCGCGCTCAAGCCGACGCCGGCGCCGTACCGCCGTGCCCAGCAGAACCAAACCGTGCCGACCGGCTTGCCCGAAAGTGCACCGCCCGGCCCTGCAATGCCGCTGACGGCGACCGCAAAATCCGCACCCGACAGCGAAAGTGCGGCCCGCGCCATCGCGCGCACGAGCGCTTCGCTGACCGCGCCGTGCTTTGCGATCAGCGCGGGCGGCACGCCGAGGGTGTGCGACTTGGCGGCATTGCTGTACGTTACGAACCCTTCGACGAACCACTGTGAGCTGCCGGCGATGTCGGTCAAGGCTTTCGCAATCCAGCCGCCGGTGCAGGATTCCGCCGTCGCAACCGTCTTTCCGCACGCCGCCAAGTGGCGGCCGACGCGTACGGAGAGACATTCGAGGTCGCGGTCGTTAATTTTCATGCGTCGCACCAATTTACCTCATCCGCGAACCTCTACAATAGCCCCCAATGAGCCACTTGGAATCCCATACCCCGATGATGCAGCAGTACCTGCGCATCAAGGCTGACTACCCAAATGTTCTCCTGTTTTATCGGATGGGCGATTTCTATGAGATGTTCTACGAGGACGCACGCCGCGCGGCAAGGCTTCTCGACATCGCGCTGACGCAACGCGGCGCTTCCGCCGGCGCACCGATCCCGATGGCCGGCGTCCCCGCCGCGACGCTCGATACCTACCTCGTGCGCCTGGTGCGGCGCGGCGAATCGGTCGCGATCTGCGAACAGCGCGGCGAGCCCGGCAAGACCAAAGGTCCGATGGAGCGCGAGGTCGTGCGTATCGTGACCCCGGGCACGATCACGGACGAGGCGCTGCTCGAGGAGCGGCGCGATCAGCTGCTCGCGAGCGTCGCGGTGGCCGGCGGCCGCTTCGGGCTCGCGTGGCTCGATTTGTCCGCGGGCCGCTTCTGCGTCATGGAACTCGAGAGCCCGAGCGAGCTGGAATCCGAACTCGAACGGCTGCGCCCGGCGGAGCTGATCGCTTCCGAGGGGGACGCGAGCCTCGCCGCCCTGCGGCGGGAAAACGGCGCACAGCCGTTAACTTTGCGCCCACCCTGGCAATTCGACGTAAGCTCGGCGGAGCGCGCGCTGTGCGAACAATTCCAAACCCGCGATCTGACGGCCTTCGGCTGCGCCGCCAAGCCGCAGGCGATCGCCGCCGCAGGCGCGCTGCTCGCCTATGTGCGCGAAACGCAGAAGTCCGCGTTGCCGCACCTGCGTGGGATCATGACCGAGGAGCGGGATGCGGCCCTGCTGATGGACCCCGCCACGCGCCGCAATCTCGAACTCGATGAAAGCCTCGCCGGCAAGCCGGAACTGACCCTCGCGGGCGTATTCGACCGCAGCGCGACGCCGATGGGCGGAAGACTCATGCGCCGCTGGCTGCATCGGCCGCTGCGCGACCACCCGACCCTGCGTGCGCGCCACGATGCGGTGGAGCGGCTCAAGCGCGATGCCGCGCACGCCGCGCTCGCCCCGCCGTTGCGCGCGATCGGCGATTTGGAGCGAATCCTCGCACGCGTCGCGCTGCGCTCGGCACGGCCGCGCGATCTTGCGCAGTTGCGCAACGCGTTGTTCGTACTGCCGGACTTGAAGCTCGCGCTGGCGGATCCCGAGACCGCGCTGCTTTCCGCGCTCGCCGCGGACATCGGCGCACACGCGCACTTGCAAGCGCTGCTTGCGCGTGCGCTCGTCGAGGCGCCGCCGCACTACTTACGCGACGGTGGCGTGATCGCCGCCCACTACGACGAATCGCTCGATCAGCTGCGCGCGCTCGGGCAGGACACGGACACGTTTTTGCTGGACCTAGAGCGCAAGGAGCGCGAACGCAGCGGCTTGTCGAGCCTGAAGCTCGGCTACAACCGAGTGCAAGGCTTCTTCATCGAAGTGAACCGCAGTCAAGCCGACAAGGTTCCCGCCGATTACTTGCGCCGCCAAACCGTGAAATCCGCGGAGCGCTTCATCACGCCGGAACTGAAGTCGTTCGAGGACAAGGTTCTGGGCGCGCGCGATCGGGCGCTCGCGCGCGAACGCGAGCTGTACGACGGACTTCTCGATCGTCTGACGGCCGAACTCGCGGAGCTGCAGCGGACCGCGGCCGCGATCGCGGAGCTCGACGTGCTCGCGGCGTTCGCAGACTGCGCAAACGCGCAAAACCTCGTGCGCCCTGAGTTCGTGGCCGAACCCGTGCTGCTGATCGAGGGCGGCCGCCACCCGGTGGTCGAGCGCGTCGGCCGCGAGCCGTTCGTGCCGAACGATCTTAACCTCGACGAATCGCGGCGCATGCTGATCATCACCGGCCCCAACATGGGCGGCAAGAGCACCTACATGCGCCAGACCGCGCTGATCGCGGTGCTCGCGCACATCGGCGCGTACGTACCGGCGGCGCGCGCCGTGCTCGGGCCGCTCGACCGCATCTTCACGCGCATCGGCGCATCCGACGATCTTGCCGGCGGCCGCTCCACCTTCATGCTGGAGATGACCGAAACTGCGAACATTCTGCACCATGCGACCGAGCGCAGCCTCGTGCTCATGGATGAAATCGGACGCGGCACGAGCACGTTCGACGGCATGTCGCTCGCCTGGGCCTGCGCGGCGCATATCGCGACCGAGATTCGCGCGTTCACACTGTTCGCGACCCATTATTTCGAACTGACGAGCCTCGCGGGCGAGTTGCCGGGAGTGGCCAACGTGCATGTCGAGGCCGTCGAGCACGGCGATCGGCTCGTGTTCCTGCATAGCGTTCGTGAAGGACCGGCGAATCAAAGCTACGGCCTGCAGGTCGCCGCGCTCGCCGGCATTCCGAAGTCGGTGACGGCGGCGGCGCGCCGCTATCTTGCCGAACTCGAGCGCGAGCGCGACGCACTGCGACGGCCGCTTTCGCCGCAAACCGAGTTCGACCTCGGCACGGGCGCCGCGCCCGCGGCGCAAAACCCCGCACTCGCGGCGTTGCGGGCCGCCGATCCCGACGTGCTGAGCCCGCGCGAAGCGCTCGACGTGCTGTACCGCTTGAAGCGGCTGGACCCCGGCCCGTGAGCGCGCGATGTCAGCGCTCGAAGCGCCCCTGCGTCAAGAATGCCGCGGCCTGGCGCGCGACCGCGCGTGAGAACAACAGGCCCGCATGATGCGCGTCGAGGACGATGTGATCGGTCGCGCCGGGCAGACGGGTTTCCTCGACGAGAACGGTGCCGTCGTGCGGCGCGCCGAAACGGGCGACGAGTTGTCCGGGACCGAAGCCGGCGCGGCCGGCGATGATGCCGATGTCGCGCGTACCCGGCCAGCGCCGCGGTTCGATCGCGCGCCGCGCGGCGCCGTCGAGCACGGCCTCCTCGATGCCGCGGCCCAGCAGGCGCCGGCCGAACGGTAACCGCGCAAAACCTTGCGCGGCGCGGCTGCCTTGAATCGGAGGCCCGAGCAGCACGATCCTGCCCGGAGCCAGCGCGAGCGGCTGCTCGAACAGCTTCAAGATCACGAGACCGCCCATGCTGTGGCCGACCAAGTGCACGGAGTCGGCGCGCGACCGAGCCAAGAACGCCGCGAGCGCCGCGGCGGTTTCGCTGATCGTCGCCGCCACCGAATGATACGGAAAATTGCACTCCTCAGCGCCCAAGGAGGCGGCCAGGCGGCGCCGCAAAAGAATCGCCTCGTGACCCGTGAACCACAAGCCGTGCACGAATACAACGAGGGTTTTCATGCCCGCCGCACCTCTTGCGTCTGCCGGGTTCAACGCAGAAGGTGCTGAATGACGGTGCGGTCGGTATGCGAGGACGCCGTCGCGGCCGCTTCGGCTGCGCCGACCCACTGAAAGCGCCGGTGTTCCTTCGGGCTCAGCGTGACCGGCACCCGGTCCGGGAGCAGCAGCGCAAACGCGTGCTCGCGATTGTGCGTGATCCCGGGCGCAAAGGTATGCCCGAACTCCGGCAGGATTTCATAGACCTGCGACCAATTGAGGTCCGAGAGCAGCCCGTCGGTGATACCGGTTTCCTCGATCACCTCGCGCCGCGCCGCCTCACCCGGCGATTCGCCCCATTCGAGGCTGCCGGTCACCGACTGCCAGAAGCCGGGCGGCTTACGGCGCTCGATCAATAGAAATTCTCCGCGCGCCGTGTGAATCGCGATCAGAACGGATTCGGGACGCCGCCATTGCATGACGCCTACTCGACCTTGACCGGCACCCGCACCCGAATATGCAGCTCCCGGAGTTGTGCCTCGCTGACCTCGGTCGGCGCGTCGGTCAGCGGGCAAGCCGCTGTTTGGGTCTTCGGAAACGCGATCACGTCACGAATGCTGTCCGCACCCGCCATCAACATGCAGAGCCGATCCAGGCCGAACGCGATTCCGCCGTGCGGCGGCGCGCCGAATTTGAGCGCGTCGAGCAGGAAGCCGAACTTCAGCTGCGCTTCCTCAGGGCCAATGTCGAGCAGGTCGAACACCGTCGACTGCAGCTCCTGCAGGTGAATGCGCACCGATCCGCCGCCGATCTCCGAGCCGTTCAGCACGAGGTCATAGGCTTTCGCGATCGCAGTGCCGGGACTCGCGGCGAGCGCCGCGTAATCCAGATTGACCGGGCTCGTGAACGGATGATGCATCGCCGCCCAGCGCTTCGCTTCGCCATCCCACTCGAACATCGGAAAATCGACGACCCAGAGCGCGCGCCAACCCGGCTCGACGAGTTTGAGGTCCTGCCCGACCTTCACGCGCAGTGCACCCAGAGCTTCGCTCACGACCTTGGCGCTGTCGGCGCCGAAGAAAATGAGGTCGCCGTCGTTCGCGCCGGTGCGCCGCATGATGCCCTCGACGGCCGCATCGCTCAGGAATTTCAGGATCGGGGACTGCAGACCGTCGCGTCCCTTCGCCGCTTCGTTGACCTTGACGTAGGCGAGGCCCTTCGCGCCGTAGCGCGCGACGAACGCGGTGTAGTCGTCGATTTCCTTGCGTGTGAGCTTGCCTCCTCCCGGCACCGCGAGCGCCGCGACGCGCCCGTTCGGATCCGACGCGGGGCCCGCAAACACCTTGAAATCGCAGCCCTTGACCAAATCCGCCACATCGACGAGTTGCAGAGGGATCCTGAGGTCGGGCTTGTCCGAGCCGTAGCGGCGAATCGCTTCCTGGTAGCTCATACGCGGCAGCGGGCGCGGCAACCGCACGCCGAGCACCGAATCAAACAGATGGACGATGAGCCCCTCCATCAATTCGAGGATCTGATCCTGGTCGAGGAACGAGGTCTCTATGTCCAACTGCGTGAACTCTGGCTGCCGGTCGGCGCGCAGATCCTCGTCGCGGAAACAGCGCACGATCTGGTAATAGCGGTCGAAGCCGGCGACCATCAACAGCTGTTTGAAGATCTGCGGCGACTGGGGCAGCGCGAAGAACTTGCCGGCATGCGTGCGGCTCGGCACGAGGTAATCGCGCGCGCCTTCGGGCGTCGCCTTGGTCAGCATCGGTGTTTCGATGTCGACGAAGCCTGCCGCATCGAGGTAGCCGCGCATCGCGCGCGTGATCCGGTGGCGCAGCAGCAAGCGCTCGCGCATCTCCTCGCGGCGCAGGTCGAGATACCGGTACTTGAGCCGCGTCTCTTCGCCGACGTGCTCGTCGAGTTGGAACGGCAGCGGCTCGGATCGATTCAGGATCTCGAGCTTTTGGCCCAGAAGCTCGACCTGGCCGGATTTGAGGTGCGGATTTTGCGTACCCGCGGGCCGCGCGCGCACGAGGCCCGTGACCTCGAGGACGAACTCATTGCGTACGCGCTCGGCCTGCGCGAACATCTCGGCCGCGTCCGGATCGAACACCAGCTGGATGAGCCCGGCGCGATCGCGCAGGTCGATGAAGATCACGCCGCCGTGATCGCGGCGGCGGTGCGCCCATCCGGCCACGGTCACCACCCGGCCGATCTCGCCCTCGCCGATTTCACCGCAATAGTGGGTACGCATCAGTCCTTGCACGCTTTAGGGGGAAAGCGCGCGATGCTAAGGCTTGCAGACTTCGCGGGCAACCCCTGGCGCCTTCAGCGGCGGCGCGACGGCGCCTTTTTGGCGGGCTTTTTCACCGCACGCTTCGGGGCGGCCGCCGCGCCGCGCCGCTTAAGCTTCGCGCCGGCCGCCGGCCGTTTGGCGGCCGTCTCCGCAGCCGGCTTGGGCGTAGCCTTGTCTTCGGTCTTTTCCTTCGCGGCGGGCTCCGTGGCCGCGCCTTTGCCGCCGTTACCGGCTTCGCCCTTACCGCCATCGCCTTTGCCGGCATCACCCTTACCGGCATCGCCTTTGCCGGCATCGCTTTTCACCGCGTCGGCTTCCGGCCGATCGGCCAGATTGCGCTTGCCCTCTTGATCGGACTTGAAATCGGTCTCGTACCAGCCGCCGCCCTTCAGCCGGAACACCGGCGCGGACATCAGGCGCGTAAGCCCCGACTTGCCGCAGGCCGGGCATTTCTTCAAAGGCGCATCGTTCACCTTCTGCATCGCTTCCAGGTGGTGGCCGCAATGTTTGCACTGATACTCGTAGAAAGGCATTTACGTCCTCTGATTCAAGCGCGGACCCGGAGCGGGCCGCCGGCTTCCAGTATAGCGAAGGCCGGCGGCCGCCCCGAGATCTTCAGTGCACGCGTTCCTTCTCGAATACCAGTTCGGAGCGCTTCAGCGTCGCGACGATCCGGTCGCCCGGCGCGAAATTGCCGCGCAAGATGGCTTGCGCGAGCGGGTTCTCGATTTGCGCCTGAATCGCCCGCTTCAAAGGCCGCGCGCCGTAGACGGTGTCGAAACCGGCCTCGCCGATCTTGTCGCGCGCCGCGTCGTCGAGCCGCAGCTGGATGTCGCGGCCCGCGAGGCGCTCGCGCAGACGGCTGAGCTGAATATCGACGATCGCACGGATCTCGGTGCGTCCAAGCGGGTGGAAGACGACGATTTCGTCGACCCGATTGATGAACTCGGGGCGGAAATGCTGGGCGACGACCTGCAGGACCGCGGCCTTCATCTTCGAATAATTCGCCTCGCCCGACAGCTCCTGGATCACCTGGCTGCCGAGATTCGACGTCATGATGACGACGGTGTTGCGGAAATCGACCGTGCGTCCCTGACCATCGGTCAGGCGGCCGTCGTCGAGCACCTGGAGGAGCACGTTGAAGACGTCGGGATGCGCCTTTTCGATTTCATCGAGCAGAATCACCGAATAAGGCCGCCGGCGCACCGCTTCGGTCAAATAGCCGCCCTCCTCGTAGCCGACGTAGCCCGGCGGCGCGCCGATCAGGCGCGAAACCGAATGCTTCTCCATGAACTCGGACATATCGATGCGCACCATCGCCTCTTCGGTGTCGAACAGGAATTCGGCGAGCGACTTGCAGAGTTCGGTCTTGCCGACGCCGGTCGGCCCGAGGAACATGAACGAGCCGGTCGGACGATTCGGATCGGCGAGCCCCACGCGCGAGCGGCGAATCGCGTCGGCGACCGCTTTGACCGCTTCTTGCTGGCCGACGACGCGCGCGCCGAGCACCTCTTCCATGCGCAGCAGCTTGTCGCGCTCCCCTTCGAGCATGCGCGATACCGGAATGCCCGTCCATTTCGAGACGATTTCGGCGATCTCCGCTTCGGTCACCTCGTTACGCAGCAACTGCGTCGGCTTTTGCTCCACTTCGAGCGCCTTCGCGAGCCTGGCTTCGAGATCCGGAATGCGCCCGTACTGCAGTTCGGACATGCGCGCGAGGTCTTGCGCGCGCCGCGCCGTATCGAGATCCATGCGCGCGCGCTCGATCTCTTCCTTGATGTGGGCGGTGCCCTGCACGGACGCCTTCTCGGCTTTCCAGATCTCCTCGAGATCCGCGTATTCCTTCTCCAGCGACTTCAACGATTCCTCGAGCACGCCGAGGCGCTTGCGGGACGCCTCGTCGTCCTCTTTTTTCAAGGCTTCGCGCTCGATCTTCAGCTGAATGATGCGCCGCTCGAGCTTGTCGAGCGCCTCCGGCTTCGAATCGATCTCCATGCGAATCAAGGCACCCGCCTCGTCGATGAGGTCGATCGCCTTGTCCGGGAGTTGGCGATCGGCGATATACCGATGCGACAGCGTCGCCGCGGCGACGATCGCGGGATCCGTGATTTCGACGCCGTGATGCACCTCGTAGCGCTCTTTGAGGCCGCGCAGGATCGCGATCGTGTCCTCGACCGACGGTTCGTCGACCAGAACCTTCTGGAAGCGGCGCTCGAGCGCGGCGTCCTTTTCGATGTACTTGCGGTACTCGTCGAGCGTCGTCGCGCCGACGCAGTGCAACTCGCCGCGCGCGAGCGCGGGCTTCAGCATGTTGCCCGCGTCCATCGCGCCTTCGGCTTTGCCGGCGCCGACCATCGTATGCAATTCGTCGATGAACAGGATGACCTGGCCTTCCTGTTTGGCGAGATCGTTGAGCACCGCTTTCAGACGCTCTTCGAATTCGCCGCGAAACTTGGCGCCGGCGATGAGCGAGCCCATGTCGAGCGCGAGGATGCGCTTGTTGCGCAAGCCTTCCGGAACTTCGCCGTTGACGATGCGCTGCGCGAGCCCTTCGACGATCGCGGTCTTGCCGACCCCCGGCTCGCCGATCAGGACCGGGTTGTTCTTCGTGCGCCGCTGCAGCACCTGGATCGTGCGGCGGATTTCATCGTCGCGGCCGATCACCGGGTCGAGCTTGCCCTGGCTCGCCCGCTCGGTCAGGTCGATGCTGTATTTCTCGAGCGCCTGGCGATTTTCCTCGGAACTCGGATCCTCGACCTTGGAGCCGCCGCGCACCTCGTCGATGGCCTTCTCCAGCGCCGCGCGCTCCGCGCCGCAATCCTTCAGGATCCGGCCCAGCTCGCCGCGGTCGCCGCAAGCGGCGAGCACGTACAGTTCGCTGGAAATGTATTGATCGCCGCGCTGTTGGGCGAGCTTGTCGGTCACGTTCAGCAGCTTGTTCAGGTCGTTTGAGAGGTGCACTTCGCCTCCGGCACCCTCGACCTTCGGCAAGCGGTCGAGCGCGCCGGCCAGTTCCGAGCGCAGCTTCGCGACCTTGGAGCCCGCCTTCTCCAATAGCGGCCGCGCGGTGCCGCCCTGCTGGTCCAAGAGCGCCGCCATCAAGTGCACCGGTTCGATGTACTGATTGTCGCGGCCGACCGCGAGCGACTGCGCGTCGGAGAGCGCCGATTGAAATTTGGTCGTGAGCTTGTCCATTCGCATAAAGCACCATTTAAGGGTACGCCTCGAATGAGCCTTAGTTGGGGATGGGGGCTCTCCAATTCAACCGGTGTTTAACGCCCATCGAGCCAAATCAGCGTCGCCTGCCGGCCGCATTGACCGTCGCGCCGATGCGAAAAATAACGATTCTCATCGCTATAGGTGCAAACCGCCGCCCCGAAAATGCGTTCGATCCCGATGCTTTCGAGCCTGGTCCTGGCGAGCCGGGGCAAATCCGCGAGATATCGGCCGTTCGGCCGTTCGCGGAACGCGGCCTGCGCGGCCGGATCGGACGCTGCGCATGCCGCGCGCACTTCCGCTCCGACCTCGTAGTGGCGCGGCCCGATGCCGGGACCGATCCACGCGATCAGGTTCCGAGGCTGCACCCCGAGCGCCCGCACCGTGCTCTCGAGCACGCCGGCCGCGAGGCCGCGCCAGCCGGCATGCGCGGCGCCCACCGCCTCGCCGCGTTCGTCCGCAAACAGCAGCGGAAGGCAGTCGGCCGTCAAGATCGCGCAGACCGGCCCTCCCTGCCGCGTGATCGCCGCATCGGCCGCGAGCACCGGGGCGGGGGCGTCCAAATCGGCGACTTGTGCGCGATGCGCCTGGCGCAACCACGTAGGCTCCGAAGGCAGCCCCGCCGCCGCGGCAAGCCGCCGCCTATTCTCCGCAACCGCCTCCGGCGCATCGCCGACGTGATCACCCAAATTGAGCGATGCGTAGACGCCCAGGCTCACGCCGCCCGTACGCAGGCTCGAGAGCGCACGCACGCGCGCCGGCGCCGGCCAATCGGGTGTGATCCAGGATGGCTTCATGCCCCCCCTGCCTCGCCGCCGAGGTCACGGCGCAACACGGCCAATAGGTGCTCGAAGTCCGCGGGCAGCGGGCTTTCGAACGCGACCCGCCGGCCGCTTCTTGGATGGTCGAACGATAGAATCGCCGCGTGCAGCGCCTGGCGTTTGAACGCGCGCAGCGCTTCGACGAGTTCCGGGGTCGCCCCGCGGGGCCGCGTGGGCCTGCCGCCGTAGACCGGATCGCCGACGATCGGATGATGCGCATGCGCGAGATGCAGGCGTATTTGATGCGTTCGGCCGGTCTCGAGCGATACCGCGCACAGCGTATGCGCGCGAAAGCGCTCGAGCACCCGATAATGGGTGACCGCCGGCCGCCCGTCGCCGCGAACCGCCATCCGCACCCGGTCGCTGCGGTGCCGGCCTATGGGTTGATCGATGGTTCCGCCTCCGGTCGGCAAACCGCGGCACAAGGCCCGGTATTCCCGCGAAACGGTGCGCGCCGCGAGCTGCCGCGATAGCGAGGTTTGCGCCTCGAGATTGCGGGCGACGACCAGCAGACCGCTCGTGTCCTTATCCAGCCGATGGACGATCCCGGCGCGCGGCACGGCGGCGAGCGTTGGATCGAGCGCCAGCAATGCGTTTTGCAGCGTGTGGCGCGGGTTGCCCGCGCCCGGGTGGACGACGAGGCCGGCCGGCTTGTCGATGACGAAGCAATCCCGGTCGCGGTGCACGACGTTGAGTTCGATCGCCTCGGCGAGGACCGCCGTCGTGGACGCCACCGGCCCGATGCGCACGCGCACGCGCGCCCCGCGAGGGGCCGGATCGCTCGGTTTGCAGCGGCGCCCGCCGACCTCGACGTCGCCCGCGTCGATCCAGCCGCGAATGCGCGTCCTCGAATGTTCCGGCAACAGCCGCGCGAGCACGCGGTCCAGCCGCTCCCCGGTCAATTCCCGAGGAATTTCAAGGTCGATCAGTTGGAACTCCGTGCTCATAAGGGTACTCGAAGAGAAGCTTGGAGCATCGGGTATACTGCCGCGCTCTATCGGCCCCGACCATTGTAAGGAATCCCTAGTGAGACCGCGCGATCTTGAACATTCCGCCCGCGTAATTGCCATCGCCCTGATCGTCGCGGCGCTCGGCACGGGCTGCCGCACGCATCGCGGTGATGAGGACGCCAAATCCGGACCGCAAATACTCTACCAGCATGCCGCCAAGAGCCTGCATGACGGAGATTTCGCGGCCGCGGCGAAGCAGCTCGAAAATCTCGAGGCCAGATTCCCGTTCAGCGAACAGGCGCACCAGGCCCAGATCGATCTGATCTACGCGTACTACAAGAACCGTAAAACGGACCCGGCGATCGACGCGGCCGACTCGTTCATCCGCGAGAACCCGACGAATCCACGCGTCGACTACGCGTACTACATGAAGGGCCTCGTCTATTTCTCGCGCCAGCGGAACTTCCTCGAGCGGTATTTCAAGGTCGACTTGTCCGCGCGCCCGCCGACCAATTCCCTGAAATCGTTCAACGCATTCTCGCTGCTGATCAAGAAATACCCGCACAGCCCGTACGCCGCGGATGCGCGTCAGCGCATGATTTACCTGCGCAACCGCCTCGCGGGTTTCGAGATGCACGTCGCCGACTATTACATGCGCCGCGGCGCCTACGTCGGCGCGATCGACCGCGCCAAATACTGCATCGAATATTACGATGGTGCGCCGGCGGTGCGGGATGCGCTCACGGTGCTCATCGAGGCCTACAAACGCCTAGGAATGAACGATCTCGCGGCGAGCGCGCAGCGCGTCTACGACGCGAATTACAGCGGCGTCGCCGCGCCCGCCCGCGCGCCCAAGAAACACTGGCATTTCTGGAAGCTCTGGTAGGCGCCGCTAGCGCGAGCGATAGCCGCTCGTGATCGGATAGCGCCAATCGCGGCCGAACGCACGGCCGCTGACGCGCACGCCCGGCGGCGCCTGACGGCGCTTGTATTCATTGCGCTTGACCAAGTCCAGAATGCGGCCGACGGTCGCCCGATCGAAGCCGCGCGCGGCGATTTGATCGACCGACAGATCCTCCTCGATGAATGCCTCGAGGATCGGATCGAGCACCTCGTACGGCGGCAGACTGTCCGTGTCCTTTTGGCCGTGGCGCAACTCCGCCGACGGCGGACGTTCGATGACGCGCTCGGGGATCGCGCGCGCACGGCCGTTGCGCCAGCGTGCGAGCCGGTACACGAGCAACTTGCTGCAATCCTTGATCGGCGCGAATCCACCCGCCATATCCCCGTACAAGGTCGCGTAGCCGACCGACATTTCGCTCTTGTTGCCGGTGGTGAGCAGCATCTTGCCGGTCTTGTTCGATATCCCCATCAACAGCACGCCGCGGCAGCGCGCCTGGATGTTCTCTTCCGCGGTGTCCGGCGGATAACCGGCGAATTCTCCGGCAAGCGCCGCGAGCGTCGCCTCGAACATGCCTTCGATCGAGATCTCGCTGTGCTTGACGCCGAGCCACGAGGACTGCAGCGCGGCATCCTCGCGGCTCATCGCCGAGGTATAGCGCGAGGGCATCGCGACCGAGTGCACGCGCTCCGCGCCGACCGCGTCGACGGCGATCACCAGCGTCAAGGCCGAATCGATGCCGCCCGAAAGCCCAACGACGACGCCGGGAAACCGGTGCTTGTCGACGTAATCCCGCGTTCCCTGGACGAGCGCGCCGTACACGCTCTCATCCTCGCCCTGCAGCGCGTCGCTCGGGCCCGGCGCCGGCTCGACGACGCCGGAGGGCGTCACGCTCAAATCGACCGTGTACAAGCCTTCCGTGAACGCCGGCGCGCGCTGCGTCACGCGTGCGTTGCGGTCCATGACGAACGAATTGCCGTCAAACACGAGCTCGTCCTGGCCGCCGACCAAATTGAGGAACACCAACGGCACGTCGATTTCGCTGACGCGGCGCGCGGCGACCAAGGTTTCGCGCTGGATTTGCTTGTGCACTTCGTACGGCGAGGCGTTGATGACGAGCAGCACTTGCGCGCCGGCGGCCCTCGCGGCGCGCGCCGGTTCGGTCTCCCAGATATCCTCGCAGACCAGCACCCCCGCCTTGATGCCGCCCAGCTCGATCACGGTCGGCCTCGTGCCCGGCGTGAAATAGCGCTTCTCGTCGAATACGCGGTAATTCGGCAAACAGGCCTTGCGGTGGTTCGCAAGCAATTGGCCGTCGCGGATCACCGCCGCGGAGTTGAAGATGTGCGTATCCTCGTACTCCGGATAACCGACGATCATCGTGATGCCGCTCACCTCGCGCCGCAAACGCTCGAGCGAGCGGGCTACCTGCGTGCGCAATCCCTTGTGAAACAGGAGATCCTCGGGCGGATAGCCCGACACCGCGAGTTCCGGCAACAAAACGACATCGGCCGCGCGCTGATCGCGCGCCTCGCAGGCAGCCTCGATGATGCGCGAGGTATTGCCGTCGACGTCGCCGACGAACAAATTGAGCTGCGCCATGACGCAGCGCAGCCGGCGAGGATCGTTCAATCCGCTCCCCTATTTCGGGCGTCGGGCGGGCCGCGGCGCCCGGTGCGCGCGGCGCGCGCCGGCACTTCGGGTCGGCCGCGGCGTTTTGGCCTTAAGCTTAACTTTGGCATTTGCCTTGGCCTTTGCTCGAGCCTTGGGCTTCGACGACTTGGCCGGCTTCGCCGCGCCCTTGCCCCTGGCCTTGACCGGCTTGGCCGCGCCACGGCGCGGCTTCAGGCGCAGCGCGATCGCCGATCCGAGTTCCGCGGGCGAGCGCACCGTCGTAATGCCCGCGGCCTCGAGCGCCGCGAATTTCGCGGCGGCGGTGCCCTTGCCGCCGGCGACGATCGCGCCGGCGTGGCCCATGCGCTTGCCGGGCGGCGCCGCGACGCCGGCGATGTAGGCGACCACCGGCTTCGTGACCCGCTTCGCGATGAACTCCGCGGCCGCCTCTTCGTCGCTGCCGCCGATCTCGCCGACCATTACGATGCCCTCGGTTTGCGCGTCCCGTTCGAATAACTCGAGCACATCGATGAAATTCATGCCGCGCACCGGATCGCCGCCGATGCCGACGCACGTGCTCTGGCCCAAGCCGTTGTTGGTCGTTTGGAAAACGGCCTCGTAGGTCAGCGTGCCGGAGCGCGAGACGATGCCGACGCGGCCCTTCTGGTGGATGAATCCCGGCATGATGCCGATCTTGCACTCGTCCGGCGTGATGATCCCGGGGCAATTCGGGCCGATCAGGCGTGTTTTGTAGCTGGCGAGCGTCGCCTTGACCCTGACCATGTCGTTGACCGGAATGCCTTCGGTGATGCAGACGATCAATTCGACGCCCGCGTCGGCCGCCTCGAGAATCGCATCCGCCGCGAACGCGGCGGGCACGTAGATCATGCTGACCGTTGCGCCGGTCTTCTCGACCGCCTCTCTCGCCGTGTCGAACACCGGAAGGCCGAGATGGTGCGAGCCGCCGCGCCCGGGCGTCACGCCGCCGACGAGCTTCGTGCCATAGGCCAGGCATTGCTCAGAGTGAAAAGTCCCTTGCTTGCCCGTGAATCCCTGGCAAATCAACTTCGTGTTCTTGTCGACCAAAATACTCATGAATGCGCTCCCGCGAGACGGACGGCCTTGGTGGCCGCGTCGGTCAGATCGGCCGCCGCAGTGACGCCGAGGCCGCTGCCGGCCAATAATTCGCGCGCGCGCGGCGCGTTCGTACCCTCCAGACGCACGATGACCGGAATGGTCACGCCGACCTCTTTGACCGCCGCGATGATGCCCTCGGCGATCATGTCGCAGCGGACGATGCCGCCGAAAATATTGATCAGGATCGCCGTGACCTTCGGGTTGGACAAGATCAGCTTGAACGCCGCGCTGACGCGCTCCTTGGTCGCGCCGCCGCCGACGTCGAGAAAATTGGCCGGCGCACCGCCATGCAGCTGGATGAGGTCCATCGTCGCCATCGCGAGGCCGGCGCCGTTGACCATGCAGGCGATATTGCCGTCGAGCGACACGTAGTTCAGCTCGTGCTCCGCTGCCTTGCGCTCCATCGCGTCCTCCTGCGACGGATCGCGCATTGCGGCGAGGTCCTTCTGGCGAAAGAGCGCGTTGTCCTCGATGTTGATCTTGGCGTCCAAGGCGATCAAATCGCCGCGGCCGGTGACGATCAGCGGGTTGACTTCGACCAAGCTCGCGTCGCGCTCGAGGTAGAGCTTGTAAAGGGCGCGCGCGATGTTGCCGAATTGCGCGACTTGTCCGCCGGACAGCCCTAAGCCGAATGCGAGCTGCCGGCACTGGTAATCCTGGAGCCCCGCCGCCGGATGCACGTTCACGCGCATGATCTTCTCCGGCGCGTGTTCGGCGACCTCTTCGATATCCATGCCGCCGGCCGCGGACGCGACGAACGCGATGCGTCCCGCTTCGCGATTGAGTACCAGGCTCAGGTAGATCTCGCGCGCGATATCGGAACCCTGTTCGACATAGACTTGATGCACGGGCAGGCCTTCGGGACCGGTTTGGTGCGTGACCAGCGTCGTGCCGAGCATCGCCTTCGCCGCGGCGGCGACCGCCTCGATGTCCTTCGTGACTTTGACGCCGCCCGCTTTGCCGCGACCGCCCGCGTGCACCTGGGCCTTGACGACCCAAACGGGGCCGCCGAGCTCCCGGGCCGCCGCAACGGCGCCTTGGGCCGAGTCGGCCACGATGCCTCGCGGCACCGGGATGGCGTATTCGGCAAAAAGTTTCTTCGATTGGTACTCGTGCAGATTCATGAATCGTCCTTCTGTGCGATCGGACCGCGTAAGGCGCGTTATTCTGAATTAAGCTTCCCCTCAGCGCAAAGCTGAAACAGGAACGGATACCGTGCCCACCCCGACCGACCGCTTGACCGAGCCCAGCCAGGCACTGAATTGGCGCGTGCTGGGCCTCCTGAACCTATACCGCATGCTGATCCCGCTTGCGCTGCTGTCGGTATACTTTTTCATCGGCGCGCGCGGCCTTACGGTCCAGTCGCCCCAGGTATTCTTCGGCGCGGCGCTCTGGTACTTCTCATTCGGGATGCTGAACGCACTCGCGGTGCGCCGGCGGCTCGTGTCGGCGAACGTGCAGGTGATCCTGCAGGCCGCGGTCGACATCGGTACGCTGATGCTGATATTGCACGCTTGCGGCGGTGTCGCGAGCGGCCTGGGTCTCCTGTTCATCGTACCGATCGGCGGCCTTGCGTTCGTTCTCCCGATGCGCAGCGCCCTGTTCCTGGCCGCGCTCGCGGCGCTTGCGATCCTCGTAAACACGATTTGGCAGCAATTGACCGGCGGCACGGACATTTCCGCGTATCCGACCGCAGGACTCTTGGGCGCGATATTGTTCACGAGCGCGGCCGCCGCGAGCTTCGTCGAGAGCCGCATGCGCGCAAGCGAGGATTTGGTCCGCCAGAAGGACTTGGACCTCGCGAATCTCGCCGAGCTGTCGCAGTACATCGTCCAGCACTTGCGCGAGAGCCTGCTCGTCGTCGATGCGGCCGACCGGATCCGGTTGATCAACGAGTCCGCGGCGCAGATCTTGGGCGGCGAGCATGCCGCGCCGGGGGAACTCATCGGCGAGGTGGCGCCGCGCCTCCTGTACTCGCTGAGCACCTGGCGCCAGCGCGAACTCACCGACAGCGCGCCGTCGAGTTTCGTCGCCGCCGACGGCGCGCGCGTGATTCAGCCGCATTTCGCGCCGCTCGGCGGTCAAACCGCGGGCCCAACGCTGATTTTCCTCGAAGACACGAGCTTGATGGCCGAGCGCGTGCAGCAAGGCAAGCTCGCCGCCCTGGGGAGGCTGTCGGCGAGCATCGCGCACGAGATCCGCAATCCCGTCGGCGCGATGAGCCATGCCGGCCAATTGCTCGCCGAAAGCGCATGCATAGGGCCGGAGGAGTTGCGCTTGACCACGATCATCTGCAATAACTCCGAGCGCGTCAGCGCGATCATCAACAACGTGCTGCAGCTCTCGCGCCGCGAGGCGACGCGGCCGGAACGGCTGCTGCTCGGCGCATGGCTCGACGATTTTCTGGTCGAATTCGCCGAGACGATGCAGATCATGGAGCTCGACATCGGCGTCGTCGGCGAGGCGGAGGATCTCGAGGTGCGATTCGATCCCAGCCAGTTGCACCAGGTCGTTTGGAATCTATGCGACAACGCGTTGAAATACGGGGCGCGTGCGCAGGCGCAGGCGCAGGCGGCCGCCGACGCCGATCGCGGCCGGGACGTCGAAATCAAGATCGGCCGCCGCCTACCGAATCGCCGGCCCTATTTGGAGGTCAGCGACCGCGGCCCCGGCATCGATTTCCAGGTCGTGGACCGCATCTTCGAGCCGTTCTTCACGGACCGCCAAGGCGGCACCGGATTGGGATTATTCATCGCGCGCGAGCTTTGCCAAATGAACCGCGCCGTGCTGCTGTATGAACCCCGCGCGGGCGGCGGGAGCCTGTTTCGAATCATATTCGCCGATCCGCAGCGCTGGGAGGAGTAACGCGGCATCGCGGGACGGTACAATAGGCCCATGTCAAAACCCGCGGTCCTGATCGTCGACGATGAACCGGATCTGTGCGAACTGCTGACGATCACGTTGCAGCGCATGGACCTGAACCCTCGCACCGCCGGCAATATCGCGGCCGCGCAGCGGCTTCTCAAGACCGAAACGTTCGACCTGTGCTTGACGGATATGCGCCTGCCGGACGGCGACGGCCTGGCGCTCGTCGAATGGATCGGGCGCAACGCACCGAACGTACCGGTCGCGGTCATCACCGCACATGGCAACATGGAAACGGCGGTGCGTGCGCTGAAATTAGGCGCGTTCGACTTCGTCTCCAAGCCCTTGGACCTCGCCGGACTGCGCAAATTGGTCGCGAGCGCGCTGAAGCTCGCGCTAAATACCGATGGCGACACCGCTGTCCTCGGTCCGCGGCTGCTCGGCACGTCGGCATCGATGCAAGCCTTGCGCGAAATGATCGCGCGCGTCGCGCGCAGCCAGGCTCCCGTGCACATATTCGGCGAATCCGGCACCGGCAAGGAATTGGTCGCCAAATTGATCCACGAGTCGGGCCCGCGCCGCGACGCGCCGTTCGTGCCCGTCAATTGCGGCGCGATCCCCACGGAACTCATGGAAAGCGAACTGTTCGGCCACAAGCGCGGCAGCTTCACCGGCGCGACCGCCGACAAAAAAGGCCTGATCCAGGCCGCCGAGGGCGGAACGCTGTTCCTGGACGAAATCGCCGATCTGCCGCTGCATATGCAGGTCAAATTGTTGCGCGTCATCCAGGAGAAGGCCGTTCGCCCGGTCGGCGAAGCGCGTGAAGTTCCGATCGATGTGCGCATCCTGTCGGCGACGCACAAGAACCTCGTGCAAGCGGTCGCCGAGGGAAAGTTCCGCGAGGACCTGTTCTACCGGGTCAACGTGATCGAGCTGCGCGTACCCTCGCTGCGCGAGCGGCTGGAAGACATTATGGAGCTCGCCGAGGCGATTTTGCGGCGGCTCGGCCGGCGCATGAAAATCGCGCCGCCGGCGCTCGCCCCGGATGCCCTCGGCGCGCTCAAGAGCTACGCCTTTCCCGGCAACGTACGCGAACTCGAGAACATCCTCGAGCGCGCGATCACGCTGTCCACGAGCGGCGCGATCCACTCGGGCGACATCCAACTGCGCCCGACGCCGGCGAGCGCGGCGGCGCACGGCGGCGAGACGCAACACGGCGCAGCGCTCGGCGATCATCTCGAAGACATCGAGCGCGACGCGATCGTGAAGGCCCTCGAACAAACCCGCTTCAACAAGACCGCGGCCGCGAAGGTGCTCGGCATGTCTTTCCGGGCGCTGCGCTATCGGATCAAGAAGCTCGGCATCGAATGACGCAGGCGTTGGAATTGACGATCTTGATGCCTTGTCTGAACGAGGCGTTGACGGTGCAAACCTGCGTGAACAAGGCCCTCGCCTTTTTGCAGAATGCCGGCATCGTCGGCGAAGTCCTGGTCGCCGACAACGGCTCCACCGACGGCTCGCAGGCGCTGGCCGAAGCCGCTCACGCGCGTGTCGTCGCGATAGAGCGCAAAGGCTACGGCGCGGCGCTCGCCGGCGGAATCCGGGCCGCGCACGGCCGTTTCATCATCATGGCGGATGCGGACGATTCCTACGACTTCACGAAGCTTGCGGATTTCCTCGCTCGCCTGCGCCGGGGCGACCAGCTGGTCATGGGCAATCGCTTCCTGGGCGGCATCAAATCCGGGGCGATGCCGCTGTTGAACCGCTATCTCGGCAACCCGGTCCTTTCGTTCATCGGGCGCCTGTTATTTTCTTCATCGGTCGGCGACTTTCATTGCGGCCTGCGCGGTTTCGACCGACAAGCGATCCTGGATCTCGACTTGCGCGCATCCGGCATGGAATTCGCGAGCGAAATGGTCGTCAAGGCCTCGCTCGCGGGCTTGCGGATTTCCGAGGTGCCGACGACCTTGAGCCCCGACGGCAGAGGCCGGCCGCCGCATTTGCGGCCATGGCGCGACGGCTGGCGGCACCTGCGGTTCATGTTGCTGCGCAGCCCCCGCTGGCTGTTCCTGTATCCCGGGCTCGCGTTGACGACGGTCGGTCTCGGAGTGGGCACGGTGCTGACGTTCCGTTCGATTCCGATACCGGGCGTCTTTACGCTCGACATCAACGCATTGCTCTATTTCTCGATGGCCGCCGTCGTCGGCCTGCAAATTTCCTTCTTTGGGCTTTTCGCACTCGCACTCGGCCGGAAAATGAAATTGCGCATCGATCACGGATTCGCCGAAGCCCTGTTGCGGCTGGCATCGCTGGAGAGCTCGATTGCGATCGGCATTGGCCTCGTGATCGCGGGCCTGGCCGGAGCGGCCTATGCGATCGTGAAGTGGGGCGATGCGTCGTTCGGTCCCTTGGTGCCGAGCGAAATGATGCGCATCACGATCCCATCGGTCACGACGCTCGCAATCGGCACTCAAATCGTGTTTGGCGCCTTTTTGCTCGGGTTTATCGAGATCGAGTAATCGACGCGGGCACGAACACGAAGTGCCGCTCACCCGCTTTCCCATCGACCGGGACCCGCTGGTCGATTGGACCCAGGTACCACTGTTCGCCCCAATAGCCGAAGCTCACTCTGACGGCGCTTGGCCAATACCGATTGACGAACGCGGAATCTTGTTGCATGCCGTGACTCACCAACAATAAATCCTGTGTGCGCAGCCCCGGATCGCTTTGCACCATGTCCGACATGTAAAAGCCCGCGCCCGGCTTGATGAAATAGACATCGTTTCCAGGCCGCCTCGCCGCCGGCAATTGGGCTAAATGCCGCGCCATGAAGCCGTCGATCTGGCTCATTTGAAACGGCACGATCGCCAATAGACTCAATATGGCTGAGGCGCCTGCGAACGAGACGAGCCGATCCGAGGACTCGGACCTCCCCGCCATCGCGCATCCGGCGAGTATCGGAACAACGCCCCAGGCCGAGTGGAAGTACCGGTAACCCCAACCGTGGCCCTGATCGAGATCCACGAAAAGGTACCCGACGAACGTCAATACCGCGGATTGCGTCAACAGGCGCACATGCCGATTTTCCGGGTAGCGCAAGCGCCCGATGAACGCAAATAGAAACAAACACGGCGCCGCCCACACCCACATTTTGACGAGTGCGGCAGCCCTCATGTTCAACATCGCTGCATTTGGCCAGCGAAAAATTGCGGTTAACGCGGTGCCGATCACTGCGCCATGGTGGGCGTCCGCGCCGATATCTTGGCGAAGCAGCACCCAACCCAAGCCGAGAACGATCGAGAGCGGCAGATATCCCAGTAACAACGATGGCATGTATTGGCGCTGACTTCTAACCCGCGCCATCGCGATCAGCCAGGGAAGGGCGAAGAGCGCGTGAGGAACCGGGTTATGGAGCACCAAGGCCAATGAGCCGACAGCGCCAGCGGCAAACGCCCGGGATCGCGTGGGTTTCAGGAGCAACCAGGAAAACAACAGGTTCGCGGTCAAATGCGCCTGCATCGAATAATAAGAAATCGCATTGGCGGCAAAAACACCGGAAGCGAGCGCAAACAGCAGCGCAAAGCCCGCCGCGCGCCGGTCCCCGGTGATATCCAACGTGATGCGAAAGATCAGGTAGAGGGCGATGCCCGCGAGAGCGGGATTGCATAGCCACGGAACCCCGATCAGTTGAAACGGCGCCAACAACAGAGCGAAGCCGGGCCAATAGGCTTCGATGACTTGTCCCGTATGCGACGAAGCGATCAGGAACGTGCCGTTGAACCCCGGCATGACCAACCAATTGATCAGTTGCGGTGGAAATCGCGCCGCGATATGGCCCATCGCAAAAACCTTGGATTGAAAAACCGCCGCGTATTCGTCCATCGCGAGTGGATAATCGTGATAGGCGGTGAGTGCGCCCACCGACAGGATGATTACGCTCGCCAGCGCCACCGTCACCGGCCGTCTGGCTAGAAACTCGACCAACCTGACGATCGGCGCCGGTCTATTCCAAAGGGCGGCCGATAGGCACGCGGCGACGATGAGCCACGCGGTTTGATTGTCGTATGCGGCAACCAGCAGTTGAAAAATCGGGGAAAATTTCGCGCTGGAGAAAATCACGCGGTCCAGCATGTAGAAATAGGCCAGGCACGTGACGGAAAGCAGGATCCCCACCAAAATCCAACGACGACTCGTCATAT
>VFSW01002583.1_pt1 | contig 27385 bp, 28 predicted proteins | sample 5358111 | NCBI WGS metagenome assembly VFSW01 (sample SAMN11554181, study PRJNA540505) | mine drainage metagenome | isolation source: sediment from site ElyBrook_90M | place: USA: Ely Copper Mine, Vershire, VT | collected 2017 | reverse complement strand
TTTCAATAATATCTTTACGGCGACATAAGTAATGGTTGGGCAGGGCAAGGTGCAGACCTCGCCCTGCCCAACCATTACTCGGCGGGTTTCAGCCACGCGGGTAGGCCAATGGGATGCTTTATCTCTGGAGGCAGCGGCGAGACATAGGGTTTGCCATCGGTGCGTCGCTTGAAGTCAGCGCGCGCAGATTGGCGCAGGTCGGCATCGGTCATCACGTCGAGACCCGTCGCGGCAAGCACTCTAGCTGCATGCAGCGCACCCTTCAAGCCAATGCTCGTGCCGTGAGAGGCGGTCGCAGGCCACGTATGCACGGAGATATGTAACGGCAGTGTCGGCATCCCACAGCCCATTGTGGGCGTGACCCAACTGACATCCGCCACATCGGTCGAAGCACCCATAAACACGCTGTCGTCGGGCAATGGCTCGGTAGTAGTCGCCATACCATCGGGCGGTGCGCCAAAGTTTTTCTGCAACTCTCTGGCAAAATTTAGTTCTTCCTCCGAATACTCCGGCACGCCAATGCGCTCCAGGTGTACCTGCATACGTTCCGCTAGCGGCTGATTGGGCAGCAGATCGTACAGGCCTGTGTAGAGTAGGACACTCGCCCTGGTCTGCGTGGCGAGGGCCGCGCCTTCAGCAATCTGCCTGAGCCACGCGGTGGAGGCGTCCACATGTGCGCGATCAACGTCACGCACATACAGCCGAATTTTCGCGTAGTCTGCGACGACATTCGGGGCCGCGCCAGCACTTTCATAGACATAGTGGATACGCGCCGTTGGCTCGACATGCTCACGCATCAGACTGACGCCGTGCGCGAACAGTTCGGCGGAGTGTAACGCGCTGCGTCCCAGCCAGGGAGCCATGCCGGCGTGCGCTGCCTTGCCAAAGAACTCAATCAGCAACTGATTGACGGCGGCTGAACGAATATTGGTGACAGCAGCATCATTACTGGGATGCCAATGCAGGGCGACATCCAGATCATCGAACAGGCCAGCGCGTGCCATATAGACCTTCGCACCTTCTGTCTCCTCAGCCGCGCAACCATAGACGCGCACCGTGCCGGGGATATGCTGCTCTGTCATCAGCGTTTTCAGGGCGACGGCGGCTCCGACCGTACCCGCGCCCAACAGATTGTGACCGCAGGCATGGCCGCCCGTCACATTGTCTTTGCGCGGCTGGCGATACGGAACAGCCTCATTGCCAAGATCGGGCAGGGCGTCATATTCCGCCAGAAAGCCAATAATCGGCGTGCCTGTGCCCCATTCCGCGATAAAAGCCGTTGGCACGCCAGCGGTTCCCTTACTAGTAACAGCAAAGCCGCGCTCCTGCAACACATCCATTACCAGTTGCGCGGACTTTTCTTCATACAGCGAAAGTTCCGAAAGCTGCCACAACTCGCTGGCAAGACGCTCAATGACTGGTCTGGCCTGCTCGACGGCCTCGTCAATCGCGGCAAACGACGATGCTGTTGTCATCACAAATACCCTTTCGTGTGAGACTATCGGGATAAAATAGGTCATCCTCTAAAGAAAATGATACCATGAATCCAGCACACACCGTACTGGTAAAGTCTTGAGCCACTGATAGAAGAGGAGAGAAAAGTTAACAATTACGGGGGAGGGAGCCAATGAAAGCGTATTCACTCGACTTGCAAGAACGAATTGTCTGAGGTGTCGATCAAGTGGTATCTAAAGCAGAGGTGTAAGATTGGGCCACGCCAGGGGAATTGGCGGCAGCCCATGAAGGAGAGCGATACTCCACTGCACGGGAGAGAACGTCGCTTACCAAGTGGCGCGATTGAGCGAGCCATCAACTTGCGTAAGGATGTTGTGAGCGTCTATGATGGTAGTGTTCTGTCAAACGTCATCCGACACGTTTTGGCAGTTCATTCATCTTCAATTGAGGACACAGACATGACACCCACAAGGGGTGTCACTACATCTCATGCGTTTTGTGGGGTGGCATGGATGGGTATGCCATGACGTTTGACAGAGCACTACGATTTTTTGTGCCATGCCTCAAGCAGCGTTTGCTCCTGCTCTGGCGTGAGGCCAACACGCATTGCACTCCCATCTGCACGCTTCCAAGCCAATGTATCACGAATGGTCTGCGCAAGCGGGCGGAAACGCAAGCCATCCTGGAACGCCTTTTGACAGTTGACCGCCAGCAGACCTTTATAAGCATCAGGAACCCAATTCGGCAGATCAACATCGTGCGAGGTCAAAAAGTCTTCCTTCACCCAAGTAAAACGTGTATCGCTGCCTGTTACCTGACGACATGCTTCAAGAAACTGTCCCATCGACAGCGTATAATCTGGTCCCGTCGCGTTATAAATACCTGTTTTCTGCTCTTCAACCATGTGGATGGTCCACGCGGCAAGATCACGCACATCAACAAATTGCGTCTGCTGTCCCGCATCGCCCGGAGCCAGCATCTCGCCTCCTTGCGCGACTCGGTAAGGCCAATAAGTAAAGCGATCGATTGCATCATGAGGACCGACGATCAGACCAGGACGAATGACCAGCACGCGCCCCTCCATTGCCTGCTCAGCCGCCTGTTCACAGGCGGCTTTCAAGCCTCCATAGGTCTCATTCGTTACCGTTTCTACCGTCTCATCCTCTAATACGGCTGTTGGTGACTGCTCATCGATGCCCATCTGGCTAAAATCCGCGTAGGCGGAGATGCTAGAAATGAAGATATAGCGATTGACGCGATGTGCCAGCGCACTGGCAGCAGCGTGAACCTGACGTGGAAGATAGCCGCAGGTATCAATAACAGCGTCCCACTCCCACCGGTGGTCTTGCAGGACGCCAAGCCCTCCGTCGCGGTCACCTATTATGTGTTCACAATTTGGGAAAAGATCAGGATTGCTTTTTCCACGATTGAACAGCGTCACTCTATGCCAACGCTCTTACGCGGCCTCGACAATGGCACGGCCAAGAAAACGCGTGCCGCCAATAATCAATATTCGCATAATACTGGCATTCCTTTCTCAACAAGCATTATTACAATGATACTTGTTGATTAACGCGAGAAACAGAGGAAAACCATGCTTATAGCATATGCCTACAACACACAACAGGAGCGTACCGATCTTGGTGCGCTCCTGTTGTGTGTTTTGCAGCTATACATCGTCTTTTGGCAATATGCTCATAGACGTGATATGTTTGAGTCAGGGGTCTGAAATCTTTTTTCAACATCTAGTCCGCTCACAATACGAGATACGATGATCGTGAGTAGTGTGAGCATCATCAGATGAACTAACGGGTAATAAACGTGATACCCGCTCCAGGAGTGAACTGGAAGTCAGTGACAGCGGAGGGGTCTGCGCCCCAGTTCATCGAACTGGCAATGACATGTCCATCGCCAAGCACCTGCTCGACAACAGCGACATGGCCTAAGTAAGAGGCTCCCTGTACATTCGGCTGCATGTCCATGATCGCGCCAACCGTCGGCGTACCGGAAACGCGCCAGCCAAATTGTAGCGCGCCAGTCGTCCATTGCCACGCATTAGCATTGCGCATCCACGGCACATAAACGCCATGCAATTGATAATACCGCTGGTCGGCCCACCAGGTACATTGCCCATAGGGAAACGGATTACCATTTCCGACTGCCGCCGTTGCAGGATTGTTATCCACCTTACTGATAGGTGGAATAGGTATCGCAGCAGGTGCAAAATTGCTGCTGGATAGATTGCCACGATCCAGCGTTGTCGATACCTGAGTTTTCGTGTCCGGGATACACAGGATATCACCTACGTAAACCAAATTTGGATTGGCGATCTTGTTGTATGTCTCCAGCGTTTGCCATTTGAGCCGATAATGAGTCGCAATCTGGCTCAGTGTATCGCTATATCGAATAGTATAAGCCTGATCGCTCGTCGTACATGTACGCTTGCTCGTTACCGTCTGTGCATAAGCACTAGCGGTATTTGCAAAGAATATGACCAACAGCAGCATTCCAAACATGCCACCCATACTCAGTTTCACACAAGCAAATGACAGCATATATCGTTGTAACAACTTACGTATGTTGTGATGTATTTGCATCAATCTTCTTTCTAGCTCGGTGTATTACAGACTCCTGCAAACAGTTCACCATAATTACACATGCGTTTTTGCACGCTTTGACTACGTAGCAGTAGACGCCTGCAAACGTTAGACACGACATGATTAGGCCGTGCCGTGATATATGGGAACATGTCTATCTTACCATAGAGCAGAGTGAAACAAGGAGAAACACATTGAAGCATAGCCATATAGGGCTATAGCACGTCAAAAGACATCACTGCGAAGCACTGCCTCCGCGTTCGTGTTTGGGGTCGCGCATCATCAGTTCAGGAACGGCTTTACGAGGATCCAGTCCCTCAAAGAGAATATGACTAAGTTGGGTGGTAATGGGCATTTCAACCTGATAACGGGCCGCAAGTTGGAGTGCGGCTTTTGTCGTGGTCACACCCTCAGCAACGGTATGGGTGGAGCGCAAGATCTTATCGAGTGTTTCACCAGAGGCCAAACGGCGTCCGAGTTGCTGATTGCGGCTGAGTGGACTGGCACAGGTAGCAATCAGATCACCAATGCCTGCCAGACCTGCAAAGGTGAGTGGATTGGCACCTGCGGCAATGCCCAAACGCGAGATTTCTGCCAGACCGCGTGTGATAAAAGCAGCTTTCGCGTTTTCGCCATAGCCCATGCCATCATTAAAACCTGCGCCGATTGCAATAATATTTTTGAGCGCGCCGCCCAGTTCTACACCAATGACATCATCAGTCGTATAAACGCGAAACCAACTCGTACTCAACAGGGTTTGCACACGCATACCAACAGCAGGGATATAGGCAGCGACAACGGCAGCAGTGGGTTTGTGTTCAGCAACTTCACGGGCAATATTGGGGCCACTCAGGGCCACAAGACGGCCCCATGCGTCAGGAATCTCCTCAGCGATCACCTCTGTCATGCGTTTGAGCGTGCTGATTTCGATCCCTTTGCTGGCACTGACCAGTAGTGTCTCCTTGTCAATGTGCGGTGCAAGCAAATGGGCATTTTCGCGGATACGCTGTGAGGGTGTGACTAGAATGAGTAGCTCTTTGCCTTGCGCGGCCTCTTCGATGGAAGGTGTAACGGTCAGAGCTTCTGGGAAAGGGATGTCGGGAAGGAAAAGCGTATTTTCGCGCTGCTGCTGCATCTCTTGTGCGCGTTCTGGATGATGCTCCCACAGCGTTGTCTGATATCCTTTTGTCGCCAGTAACAAGGCGAGTGTGGTTCCCCACCCACCACTGCCAATAACGCCAACAGCAACCATGCCTTATGCTCTCCCGTCGTTCTTTGCGTGATGTCATATCTATCTTGATCTAATCAAGGCTATTGTACCATAGGAGAGCAACAAGACTTATTCAGCTACACGCCTGCGAAAAAACGAGCCAAGCTCTACTACACCGTGATCTCCAGCGTTTGCCCGCTGCGGATGCCGCCTTCACCAGCGGCGACCTTCAGTGTCTCGGTCGCAATGCGTTCGGGAGTGAGTAGTTTTGCGGGGTCGGTGGGACCAAAGAGCGTGCGATAGAGGTCGGTATCGACGCCGTGCGGACAGAGAGCATAGACCTGCACGCCATAGCGACGTACCTCTTTGGCAAGTGCCTCTGTAAACGCGATGATCGCCGCTTTGCTAGCACTATAGACAGCCAGATTGGGGAAGCCGTTGCGGGCAACCGCTGCTGACATATTGATGATGACACCAGAACGGCGGTCAATCATGCCTGGCAAGAATGTTTGCGTTATCTGATACATGCCATACTGATTGACCGCTGTAATTGCTTGCCACTCCTGGAGTGTCATCTGCACAAAAGGCTTGTAGGTCGCGATTGCGGCGTTATTGATCAAAATATCGACACGCCCATAGGCAATCCCGACCTCCATTGCCAGTGCCTGAATGCCTTGTGGGTCGGCAAGATCGACAGCAACAGCTAGAGCATCACCGCCTGAGGCGGAAATTTCTTTTTCCAGCTCTTCCAGTAAAGCCACAGTTCGCGCAACCAGCACAACTTTCGCACCTTGACTGGCAAAATTTTGCGCAATGACCTTCCCAATGCCACGACTGGCTCCCGTCACCACAACGACTTTCTCTTTGAAATCCATCTATCACAGCTCCTTACGTTGATATTTTCTGATTTTTCGTCTTTGCTCCTAAGACGCAACAGACCGTAAGGGTGAGTAGTCGAACTTCGTAGAAGACTAAAGTCGGTCATGCGAACATATGTATGTCCGTATTTACGTTGATCACACCTATCATGTGTTACAAAGATCAGGTCCGCCTCTCCCTTTTGCGCTCAGCCTGGCGCACAAGAGCCTGCATAATATCTTCGGTAGTATGGCGCGTTTGCTCATCCATCTCGAGATACATCTCAATTAGCGACTGCAATTGCTTACCATCCACATCGCGATAGGCAAGGCCAATGATCTTACCCCAGGATTCGTTTAAATAGAACGCCAGTTTGCGACAACTATCGAGTGTCGGGCGTGAACCCTGCATATAGGTGTACACAGCTTGTTTTGAGAGACCCGCAGAACGAGCAAGAGCGGTCATTGAGACTTTGCGCTCTTTTAACACCCATTTCAAATACTCATCTAATGTCTGCGGCTCACTATCCATTTCTTCATCCATGACAACATCTTACCTGAACCTTTGGTAAATAACATAGAGCCTTATGTAGTGTATGTTGGCAACAAACAACTATATTCATCTTCTCACCATTAAAATTAGTTCATAAAGCAGCTCTACATGACAACTATCGCATATATTCATCGCTATTGACAAATCGGCATGCTTCTGGCATACTGAAGAGGCATGATACAAGAGTTTCTCATGATGAGGGCATTCACGTGGAAGAAGAACAAAAACAAGCAGAACCGCTACCGAACAGAGTGAAAACACTTTGGATACTGACCTGCGATGTTGGATATGCCAATCAGTTATATTCCTTCTATGCCCATTCCAGAGAAGAGGCCGAACAAATCACACAAGCGTGGATTGAGCAACAAGGGAAACGTATCCTACATCGTCTAACCCTGAGTGAATATCCCGCAGGGTTTGTCGTCCATCACTGGCGTATCCCTGGCACAAAGGCAGATTGAGCGACAGGCCAAGACAAGGCTTGTCACTCACCGCATCTCACATGTAGTTCCTCTTAAAAAGATGGTACAATGGCAACAAACTTTTCTGCATTGAGAGGAGCTACGATGGAGCTTGCACGTATTCAACAGCTATTACAAGCAGAACAACTCGACGGTTGGCTATTTTATGATTTCCGCAAATCCAATCCTATCGCTTATCATGTTCTACAGCTCTCGTTACAAGGCTTCTACACACGCCGCTGGTTCTATTATGTGCCAGCATATGGTGTCCCTGTCGCGCTGGTGAGTGCGGTCGAAGCCCACGTCCTACAGGGATTGCCGGGCGAGCAACAGGTTTTTCGTACATGGCAAGAGATGCATACGCTTTTGCGCACACGCCTCCAGCCCGGAATGCGTATCGCAATGGAATATTCGCCCATGAACGCTATTCCTTATATGTCACGAGTAGACGCCGGCACGCTTGAACTGGTGCGTTCCTTTGGAGTAGAGGTAGTCAGTTCGGCCAATCTTGCTCAGCACTTTGTCGCCCAGTTGAGCACGCACCAGATACAAGGACACCGCGAGGCCAGCCATCGTTTGATCGCGGCGAAAGATCAGCTTTTCCACGAATTAGGCAATAATCTGCGCACAGGTATCGCCCTGGATGAATATCAGACCCAGCAGCGTTTCGTGCAACTCATTCATGAACATGGACTGAGCGCGCCGGAAGCACCGATTGTCGCAGTCAACGCCCATGCCAGTAATCCTCATTATGCTCCCAGTGCAATCCAGCATAGTCCAATTCTTCACGGTGATCTGATTTTGTTTGACTTCTGGGGCCACCTGCCCGAACCCGGCAGCGTCTACGTCGATTATACCTGGATGGCCTTTGCGGGCAGACAGGATGAGATACCACAACGACAGTGCGAGATATTTGAAATTGTGCGGCGCGCCCGCGATACGGGCATTGCGTTTGTACGCGAGCGTCTGGCAGCAGGTCAGCTTGTCGAGGGACGCGAGGTAGATGACGTTGTGCGCGGCATCATCACGCAAGCAGGCTACGGTGACTACTTTGTGCATCGCACGGGACATAGTATCACGACCGCCGAGCATGGCGATGGAGCTAATATCGACAACTTTGAGACACAGGATGCCCGCCATCTGCTCCCATTCACCTGTTGCTCTATCGAACCCGGCATCTACTTGCCAGAATTTGGTGTGCGCAGCGAGGTAGACCTGCTGATATTGGAACACGATGCTGAAGTCACAGGCGTTCCCGCGCAAGCAGAGATCGTCGCTCTCCTTTAAACAAGCCATCTAAATAAACAAACAAGACATCGGGATCGGATCTATCGATCCCGATGTTCTATGCCAAATTGTCCCTCTTGCATTATGCTTCTTTTTGTTGTATTGTCACATATATTTATCTTTTATCTCTACTCAATAAGTGGATTATTTTGCAAGGGAGTGATAGATCGCTATGTCAACTGTAGTGTTGGATGAATTTGATTATTCACGTGTCGATGCTAGAGTAAGGGCTGAATACCATGCAACCGTGCATGATATGCCCATTGATGACCGCCCCCGCGAACGCTTACAGAAGTATGGCTCCGAAGCCTTGCCTGCTTTCGATCTCCTGGCAATCATTCTGCGCGCAGGTTCACAACAAGAAAATGTGATCGAACTGGCGCAACGCTTGCTGCGCAAATATGGCGGGCTGAGCGGACTGGCAAGTGCCAATTTTCACGAACTCTGTAGCGAGCATGGCATGGGGCTGGCCAAAACGGCCCAACTCAAGGCGGCCCTGGAAATGGGCAAACGTCTGATGCTGGAGGAGCCGGAGCGCAAATATCAGGTACGTTCCGCTGACGATGCCGCTAGTCTCTTTCGCATGGAAATGATGCACCTCGACCACGAAGAAATGCACTTATTGATTCTGGACACCAAAAATCAGGTGATCGAGAAACTGAGGAGCTATAAAGGAACGGTGAATAGCTCGGTCCTGCGCGCCGCAGAAATCTATCGCCCAGCAGTCATTCGTAACTGTCCCAGCGTGATTGTCTGTCACAATCATCCAAGCGGCGATCCCACTCCCTCACCTGAGGATATCGAGGTCACGCGCCAACTGGTCGAAGCGGGCAAAGTGCTAGATATCGAGCTACTCGATCATATTATCGTCGGCAACCCGCGTTATACCAGCCTGAAAGAACGCTTGCACTGGTAGCTCATGGCTTGCGCTGGAGCGCAATTGCCGCTCAATCTCAGCATACATTTCTACCGGTGTGACGTTAAGCTGTACAGAAGGAAGCAGGTCACCGCGAGAATTATTATCTTGAAGATGGCATGCAACGCTTGGTCGATGGCATATACGCAAAAGAGGCGTGACATCACTCACGCCTCTTTCCCGTTAAAAAGAAATCCTACGCTTTCGCGGTGGCTTTCTCGCCTTTGCGACGGCGCGGACGCTCCTCGCCGCTCTCCTCGTGTTTACCCTTCTCTTCCCGCTCCGCAGGTGGCTCAAGAGCAGTTTCGATGACATCATGTACATCAGTAGCAAAAACAAAGTGCATCTGCTCATGCAGCTCTTTAGGCAAGTCTTCCAGCAAGTCCATCTCGTTGCGCTTCGGCAGAATGACCGTGCGAATGCCCGAACGATAGGCCGCCAACACTTTCTCCTTGACACCGCCAATCGGCATCACCTTGCCGCGCAAGGTGATCTCACCCGTCATGGCAACATCCGAGCGCACCTTGCGCCCACTCGCCAGCGAAGTCAGCACAGTAGCCATCGTCACGCCAGCAGAGGGTCCATCTTTAGGAATGGCTCCTGCGGGCACATGGATATGCACGTTCTGCTCCTCAAAGACGTTTTTCGATAGCCCGAGACTCTCGGCATTGGAACGTACATAGCTCAGGGCCGCTATCGCCGACTCCTTCATCACATCGCCAAGTTGTCCTGTCAGCGTCAACTGGCCCTTGCCGGGCATGGCTGCCGCCTCGATGAAGATGATCTCGCCACCGACAGGCGTCCAGACCAAACCAGTCGCAATGCCGGGACGGTCAATGTGTTCAACAGCTTCTTCAAAGAAGCGTTGACGGCCAAGATACTCCGGGATCGATTCGGCTGTTACGGAAATGGGAGCCACACGCCCCTCGGCAATCTGCTTCGCAATCTTGCGACAGAGCGAGCCAACCTCGCGTTCAAGGTTGCGCACGCCCGCCTCACGCGTATAATCACGGGCTATCCGGCGTAGCGCACCATCGTCAACCCCAATTTCATCAGGACGCAAACCATTCGCCTCGATCTGCTTGGGCAACAGGTAATTGCGCGCAATATGCGACTTCTGCTCTTCGGTATAGCCAGAGAGTTCTAGAATTTCCATGCGATCACGCAAAGGTGCAGGAATGGTCTCAAGCGAATTGGCCGTTGCGATAAACATGACCCTGGAAAGGTCAAAGGCCAGGTCCAGGTAGTTGTCGCGGAAATTATAGTTCTGCTCCGGGTCTAGCACTTCCAGCAGAGCTGAAGAAGGATCGCCACGCCAGTCTGCACCAACCTTATCGACTTCGTCCAGCATAATTACAGGATCGTTGGAATCGACACGCCGCAAGGTCTGGATGATACGTCCGGGCATCGCCCCAATATAGGTGCGACGATGCCCACGAATCTCGGCCTCGTCGCGGATGCCCCCGAGTGACATACGCGCAAACTTACGGCCCAGGGCGCGCGCGATGGATTGACCAAGCGAGGTCTTGCCCACGCCCGGCGGCCCCACAAAGCATAGAATTGGCTCACGATTGATCTGGCGCGTTGCTTCTTGCGACAAGAGTGGTTGTGTGGGAACTCGCTCTTGCGCCTCGCTCCCACCATCACTGCTCGCCATTGCCTCGCGTGCGCGCTCCATCTCCGCAGCCTTGCGCTCCTCCTTCAGGCGACGCACGGCCAGATATTCTAAGATACGGTCTTTGATTTTTTCCAGATCGTAATGGTCCTGGTCGAGAATCTTGCGCGCATAGGGAACATCAATTTTTTCGCCCGTACTCCTGTTCCAGGGCAGACTGACCAGCAATTCCAGGTAAGTACGGATGATGCTATACTCCGGCGAAACAGTCGGCAACTTTTCCAGACGCGCCAGCTCGCGATTGGTCTCTTTCAACGCCTCTTCAGGCATGTGCGCCTCTTCGATCTTAGCGCGCAATTCGTTGACAGTTGCCTGCTCTTCGCTCTCCTCACCCAGTTCGCGCTGAATTGCCTTGAGCTGTTCACGCAGCAGGTACTCGCGCTGCATCTTGCCCATCTCTTCTTGCGCGCTGCTCTGAATTTTTTTGCCTAATTCGAGAATTTCAAGCTCATGTGTAAGGAAAGCACTTAATTCCTGCAATTTAGCACGCACAGAGTCCAGCTCAAGCAGTTTTTGACGCAACTCCAGGTCCATCTGCAAGAAGGTCGCAATGACATAGACCACCTGACGCGCCTCTTCCAGGTTGAGCGTAGCGGCTGCAACGCCTTCCGGCACATTCTGCACCAGGGCTACAAGACGCTGAAAGTAGCCAATGACATTGCGCTTCATCGCCTCGGTCTCGTTATCATCCTCCTGCACATCCGGTTTTAACGCAACATGGGCCACGAGGTATGGTTTCTCCTGCGTAAAATCGCCGATCACCACGCGCTCCAGGCCCTGTACAGCAATTTGAATCGTGCCATCCGGCATACGAAACATGCGCCCAACCCGCGAGACCGTGCCCATCTGAAAAATGTCACTCGGCCCAGCTTGCTCCATATCGGCCACTTTCTGGGCCACCAGCACGACCAGACGGTTGCTGCTACGCATGACATCGTCGATTAAACGGATCGAGCGTTCCTGTCCCACACCCAACGGCTGCACCGCAAAAGGATAGACGACCGTATCTTTTAGCGGTAGAATAGGTAACACATCAGGGATCGTCAGATGGTCATCCTCTTCACGTCTGCGCTGCACATCCTCGCGTTCTGCATCCTCGGGAAAAACGGCCTGCTCGCTTTCCTGCGCAGGCGGTTCGTCCGTAGCAGTATGCTCCTCGACAGGCGCGGGATCGCTTTCCTGAGCGGTTGGCTGTATGTCTGTAGCTGACTGCTCATCAGCAGCATGAGGAGCATCGACAGGTTGTGTCTCTGCGCCCTCTTCCAATCCTTCATTAGGATGTATTGTATCTTTCTCCATACGTTTTTCCACTTTATCAGGGTATTCTATTACTCTTTCGTCCCACTACGCTGAATATGCACCCGTTCGGGCTTGGTTTCAGGCAGTTTAGGAAGATCAACCCAGAGAAATCCATTTTCATAGCGCGCCATGACTGCGTCACGCTCAATGGGATAAGAGAGAAAAACCTCAACACGAAACGGACCATAGCGAATTTGTGCTTCGTGGTAGCTCAGGTTCTCATATCCTTCATGGTCATCGCGGCGATCTCCGCTAATGACAAGAGCGTCTTCGTAGAGTGTAACTTCGATATCCTCTTCTTGCATTCCTGCTAATTCAACCTTAACGGTCATCATATCAACTGATTCGAGAATATCGGCAAGCGGTCGCCAGGTTTTGGAGTGATGAAGTAATGCTTGCTGGCTCTGGCGTAAGGCATCCTGCAATAACTGACGATAATGTCGCTCAAGTTGTTGCGATCCCTCAATATAACGATAAGTCACATGCCGATAGCGCATTCGCATTGTCTTGTTACCTCATGTCGTAAGAAAGCCAAAATATCTTCCGTTTCCAGAACATCAACAATTTTATGGCTGGGACTAGAGAACAGTGTATAAAAACGGCAAAAGAAAGAGGACGATAGCAAACAATCATCTATCTTTTGCCGCACATATGTGTTTTGTTGTGCTATGCTCTACAAAAGCACAGCGTCATCTATGCATAACTCACGCGAGCGGCAAATCCTTCTCACCATTGGCGAGTGCTTTCTGACACTCAGGACAAAGGTACTCATATTCAGAATTACTATCTGAAAGGACATCGCTCTGCACAATGCGAGCATAGCGCGAGCGTGTTGCTTTCCCGCATCTCGAACAAGTCACATACGTTTCCGAGACGGCGGTACGTCGAGTTCCAAGAATATCTTCCTGCATGGGCCGCCACCTGCCTTTCTTTGCTAGTGTAGCGTTCTGGAATGTCGAAACGAAACGGGACGCAGATGAACCCAATCTTCTGCGTTCATCGCATTAGTCTACTACGAAAAACATACGCGCATAGACCCGTTTTGCACGAGCCAACCCTCTTGATTATGGCACGAGAGCCAGGAAATTGCAAGAGCGTTTGACGAGTTCTCATTCATATGCTACTATATTTTCATATCCTCGTCAGCGTTTGCTCTAGAGTAACCTTAAAACTGCTGTCTATCTAATGTGTGCTGGTACGGACGCTCAGCGATGAGCATCCCTAAGACAACGAGGGCAAAAAGGAACATGGTCACGCAAGCGATCAAGCAGTGGCTACAAAATCTGTTCGCGTGGTGGCCCTGGAAACGATCCACAGAGACCGACTACGCGCATCTCCATGACATGACAAACATGGGCGCCGCGCAAGAGTCGATCTTACGGACAACCGTAGATGGATCGATCACACAACCAGGGGCGACATCCGTTGCGGTTGAACATGCCGAGGGAGCGGCCCCCCCAGAGATGAGTTGGTCAACAACAGAAGAACATGCGCCGTCTTCTCCACCAGAAGAGACGCATATCTCTCTTTCACCATCACAAGAACCCGTAAGGAAACGTTCTTCACCTGAAGACATGCTAGAAAAACCTGTAGCACCGAGCATGGAGCAACAACTCGACTTTCTGCGCTATCTTGTCCAACGCGGCGTGGTCAACGAAGGTTTTGAGCGAGGAAAAGAGCCGGAGCAGTATAGAAAACCCGTATAAGAATAAAAAGGACAGGGCGACTGCAAGCAACAATATTGTTCAAATAAGGGCGGGCAAACCTCGCCCCTACTATGATATGATGCACGTTTTATCTTTTCGTATCATTATAAAGGGACTTGCTCTGTCTCTGCTTACCAGGAGCTAAAAAATTGGTGTGCTTGGGCAGTTATTTGTGGAACAATAGATGACGGCAGTAGCCCTTCTCCTTCAAAGACACCGAGCGAACGGTAATGACTCTCCTCAAGCACCAGAACTTCGATAGTACGGGCAGCGGAGTCAACAAGCCAGTACTCTGTTACACCCGCATGCGCATACGCATCTTGCTTCTCGCGACGGTCATAGCTCACTGTCCCTGGAGAAACAACCTCCACGACAAGGTCAGGTACACCGATAATCCGCGTAAATGTGACGCGTTCACGATGGGCATTCAGAATGACACATACATCAGGCTGAACAACCACATCAGGAACCAGTTCGATATCGAAAGGCGCGATATAGACACGTCCCAGTCCGCTATCCTCAATCTGCGTCGCAAGGTAGCGAAACACCAATCCGACCGTCGTCTGATGCCACTCATCGGGAGAGGGTGTCATATACAACACTCCATTGATAATTTCGTAGCGTCTGCCATCTTCTGGAAGCGTGGCATACGTTTGATAGGTCCACTGACCCTGTTTTGCTCCCGCTACATCATTGGCAGGCACGACCATTGGCACTCTTCCAAATATTGTTGTCACATGCGTATCCCTTTCTTGCTGGCAAGAGTGTCCTGACGCTCATAAAGTAATCGTAACATAGGGGCAGACGGGTTACAAGCCATTTTTCGTGTCTTATTTTGACAAGTAGATAGATTTTTTATACAATACTCATAGCTGAACGGCAGAAATATTTTTGCAATCAAGGATGATAGCTATGCTCGAAGATTATTCAGGCCAGCGACTCGACTGGTATCGCCTGGTACACAGATTGGGTGATGGTGAAGGAACATTTGGCGTTGTCTATGAAGGTAAGGATTTACGCAGCAACAATCCTGTCGCAATCAAGATTATTAAAAACTCCAATACTTCTGAGCGACAGTTCTACCACGAGGTCAACGAACTAATACGTAGGCAAGCTCACCCTCATATCGTTCCAATTGTAGGATTTGGTGCCGATAAAAATGTGCGATACATCGTGATGGAATTTGAAGAAAATGGTTCTTTAGACCAACGCCACCCCCATGGAACACAAGTTCCGCTAGCAACGGTTGTGTTGTATGTCAAACAGATCGCTGCCGCACTACAACATGCGCATAATGACGAAGCCCTTCACTGCGATGTAAAACCTGCTAATATTTTGATCGGTGCTAATGATAGTTTATTATTGGGCGATTTTGGGATCGCTGTTCTTACATCAACGTTCCTGAATAAGCTGACTCAACCTGTTCCAACAAACAGGTCCGCCGGTTCACCTTATTATATGGCTCCAGAGCAGTGCCAGGGTCAGCCTGAAAAAGCAAGTGATCAGTATGCCCTCGCAATTATGGCGTATCAGTGGTTACGTGGCACGCCACCTTTTACAGAGGGTAACCAACTAAATATTATGTACCAACATGTTCGCGAGCCAGTACCATCTCTGCGCGAAAAATTGCCAATGCTTGAACCAGCGGTAGAAGCGGTCATCATGCGCGCTTTGGCAAAGAATCCAGCGGAACGTTATCCATCGGTAACAGAGTTCGCACGGGCATTGGAGCAGGCAGCGCAGATGCTACCGGGCGAGGAACGTTATCCTGAGCATGTGGCGCGAGCCATGCGCGAACGCTACTACACGCCTTACATCAATGCCTGGTCGGGACAACCTGCTAGTATGGCACGAGCATTAGGAGAGCCTGAGCAAATCACCAACAACGCGCAAGCATATACATCCATGAGGGGCACAGTTGGCTATATACGCCCATTCCCCAACGGCGTGATGTGCTGGTCCGAGCGTGGCGGAGCGCAACCAGTCTGGCATGGCTTTGCTGCTATTTTACGCAGTAAAGGCGGCGTCGAGGGTTATTTAGGTTTTCCCATAACCGAGGAAATGAAAGTTGGGCCATCGCAGCACCCAGATAAAACACAGGGATATTATCAGGAGTTTGAAGGAGGCTATATCTGCTGGTCAGAGAAGACCGAGTCGCATGACGTAGTAGGCAAGATTGCACAACTGTATACTGAACTTGAGCTTGTAGTGGGTCGCCTGGGGTTTCCACTTGCAGATGAGGAAGAAGTGACATCTTCGCTCGGAACTACTGGCATTCGCCAACATTTTGAGGGCGGCAAACGGGACGGTTTACCAGCTGGCGACCAGTGGGAATTCTCACAAGGTATCTGGGTATATTCGAGCACACATGGCACCTACCCCGTGTGGGGCGGACCGCATATCTATTATGACACCAATGGACAGCATCAATCTGCGCTTGGCTTCCCTGTTGATAAAGAACGACAGGCCACACCATCCCCGCAAAAGACAGAGGGATGGTGTCAGGATTTTGAGGGTGGCAATATTCACTGGACAGCCAAATACGGTTGTGTTCCGGTCATCGGGGCCATACATGATCTCTATCGTTCTTTGGGCGGCAAGCTCGGATTTCCTACAGCAGCAGAGATTGATGCAGGACCATCACAGCGCGGTACAACAGGCAAATGCCAAAGCTTCGAGGGTGGCTTTATCTACTGGTCAGAAAAAACTGGCGCGCATGCAGTATGGAGAGAGATCGGCGAACGCTATCATCTGGAAAAAGGGGTGAGTGGACGTATCGGATTCCCACTCTCTGATGAGGATGAGATCGACGAATCACCTTATGGCACAAAGGGTGTCTTTCAACGCTTTGAAGGTGGCAAGGACGACGGCAAGAAAGAAGTCTGTATCTATCACAGCACATATGGGGCATTTCACGTCTGGGGTGGAAACGCATTACTATATAATGCGCTAGGAAGGACACGTTCACCACTAGGCTTCCCAACATCAAAACCGCGCAAAGCCACACCATCACCGCAAGGCACTGAAGGCTGGTATCAGAACTTCGAGGGCGGAACGGTCTATCGCGTAGTGAAATTTGGCTCGAAGGGTATCCCTGTGCTGGATAAGATGCAAGATGCCTATAAAAAGCTGGGCGACTCTGGCGGTAACTTTGGTTTTCCAACCGCGCCGGAAGAGCCTGTAGAGGGCCAACCTAACATGCGCATGCAGCAGTTCGAGGGCGGCGCGTTGTGCATTGTCACGGCTTAACATACCCGTAAAAATCAATATCTATGCCCCGCACTGGACAAGAAGTGTCCAATACGGGGCATAGGTATTACTAGGCGGCGGAAAAACCTTGTGTCTTCGCTTCTTCCTCGGATGAGAAGTAGACGACATCGAGTTTGCCGTCTTCGGTATGTGGCAACTGAGTCTGGGGCGTCTCTGCTGAATAGTAGCGTTTGCTGCTGACAACACCCAAAAAGCGTGTACCAGCAGGATATTCTTGCGCTACAGGTTGCTCAGCAACAGCGACAGCGGGCTGCGCAGCCTGGGCCTCTGTGCCAGTTTTGCTGTTTGTCTTCGGCTTCTCGCTGCTCGTTTGCATCTTGATAAAGCCGTTTTGCGTCCCGGACGGCTCTAGTGGGATGAGTTGCTCCTCATCGCTCTGTCGTTGCAAGCGTTTTTGCATAAACAGATAAGTTGCAGCAGCAGCAGCTAGCAGACCTACACCAAAGGTAGCCCAAAAGACGAACCGATTCTCTTTTAATTCGTGCGTCACTTTGCTACCACGCTCGGCAAGTTCCTGTGTTGCCTTTTGGCCTCTCTGTGTCACCTCTTTTGTGACACGCCCACTGCGTTTCACCAGATCACGTGAGACCTGACTACCACGCTTAGCGAGGTCACGCGAAACCTCGTTACTACGCTCCAACACCGCTTGTGCCGTTTTGCTGCCCTGTTCGGCCAACACTGAGCCACGCTCCAGCACCGCTTGTGCTGTTTTGCTGCTCTGTTCGGCCAACACTGAGCCACGCTCCAGCACCGCTTGTGCCGTTTTGCTGCCCTGTTCGGCCAACACTGAGCCACGCTCCAGCACCGCTTGTGCTGTTTTGCTGCCCTGTTCGCTCAGGCCGCTACCGCGCTCAGCAAGGACCTGACCAATTTTGCTGCCCTGCTCTGTCAGGGTTCCCGTCAGATCACTGCCACGCTTCAATAACTCCTGCGCATAGGGCGTCTCTTTCAATTGACGCAGAGCCAGACTGCGCTCACGCATACGTTCGATAATCGTATTTACAATGGGACCCAGCGTTGCGACTGTCAAGATGCCAATGCGCAACCATCGTCCAACTGTTCCTTCACGGTGGTTCTGATCTCTTTCCACGATATTACCTTCCTCTCTGGTGCATTACCAGTATTCATATCATAGCAATTTTTCGCTCGTTGTGCTATCACAATATATTCTCTTTTAGACACACGAGCTATACTATGTCACCATACATCAAAGAATGTCAAGGCAGCGGAGGTTGAGAAAACCGTTCGGTGGAGAAAAAGCGAGCAGAAATAGAGTGAGCAACCCTTATTCTTCGGAAGCAACTTCGCTTAATTGTAAGACGAGACGGCAGAAGCGCAGCATAGTGGTGGCAAATTCCAGATAGGCGGCCTCATTCTCAATGGCAGTCTGACTTGTGCTTGTACGACGACGTAAGGCATGCATAACAACCATGACATCCTCTTTGAGCGTCGGGTCCAGATCACCACGTTGCATGAGACGCATAACCTGATTGACAATCGTATCTATCTCGTGGCGCATGATTTCGAGATCATGCATCCAGAGGTCCTCTTCGTCGATCTCGTCATCCTGGTTTGCAGCATACTCTCTATCTTTACCGTGAGAGAGGGCACCAGCGGACCGTTCAACAGGGAACTCTATTGATGACTTAGGAAGCAAACCATCACATTGCTTGGGTTGACGTATTGGGTGGCGATAAGAGGCCGATTGTTCCTGCTCTACGCCGAGTTTGCGCAGTAGTCCTGTCAGTTCTTCTTCCCAGCCAGCCATAGAACACCTCCAGGTGAAATACTCAAGCCTGAAACCTTATCGGAAGTGTAGCATAGTGTATCTTCCTTGTAAATGGCCCGAATGGTTAGGTTCTCTCAGCAACAAATAGGACAAATGGTTACTCATTCCCTTCACGCCGTTTTTCTAACCATTTTTTAATATTTGCTTCTTTCCCTTGAAATCCAGGCGTGTAGTAGCGGCGATCACGCAACTCATCCGGCAGATAGGTTTGTAGTTGTATAGCGGGTGGACGTTCGGGGTCCTCAATCTGCATATCCTTATAATACTCGTGTGCGTATTTATATGCTTTGCCGTAATCGAGATTTTTCATCAGTTGAGTGGGGGCATTCCGAATATGAAGCGGCACGGGGGCATTGAGCGTCTTCTGCACATCTTCCTGCACAAGACTGTACGCCGTGTATAGAGCATTGCTTTTGGGAGCCGTTGCCAGGTAGACGACGGCCTGCGCAAGAGCAAGATTGCCCTCTGGTAGGCCGACAAAATGGACAGCCTGCTGCGCGGCCATGCAGATCAATAGGGCCTGAGGATCGGCCATGCCCACATCCTCTGAAGCAATACGAATGAGACGACGCACAATATACAGTGGGTCTTCGCCCGCTTCGAGCATACGCGCCAGCCAGTAGAGGCCGCCATCGGGGTCTGAACCGCGAATGGCTTTATGCAGAGCTGAAATCGTGTCATAATGCTGATCGCCATCTTTATCATACTGGAGCGCACGGTGTTGCATGGCCTCTTCGATCATTGCCAGCGTCAGCTGCATCGGCATTTCTTCGATCGCGCTGACCTTGCTACTTTGTACCGCCAGTTCCAGGACATTGAGGGCCGTGCGCGCATCGCCATTGGCATACATGGCAAGCTGTTGCAAAGCATCCTCGTCAAATGTCACGTTCAGACGCCCCAGGCCGCGTTCCTGATCGTGTAATGCGCGTTCTATAATAGTGCGAATATGCGCATCGCTCAGTCCTTTTAGCACAAAGACACGTGCCCGCGAGAGCAGGGCACTATTGACCTCGAAGCTGGGATTCTCGGTCGTGGCTCCAATCAGGGTGACGGTGCCATGCTCAACATGCGGCAAAACGGCATCCTGCTGCGCTTTATTAAAACGGTGAATTTCGTCAATAAAAAGAATGGTGCGTTGCCCGGAGAACTGGCGCAACCGCCGCGCCTCTTCCATCACTTTGCGCAAATCAGCGACGCCAGCCGAAACGGCACTGAGGCGTACAAAACGTGCATGCGTATGATGGGCGATCACCTCGGCAATTGTAGTTTTGCCACTCCCTGGTGGTCCCCAGAGAATCATTGAGCTGATGGTGTCGCCCTCAATCACACGGCGCAGGATTTTACTCGCGCCAAGCAGATGTTCCTGCCCAACAATCTCATCCAGATGGCGTGGGCGCATACGGGCAGCCAGCGGTTCGCCGCCGGCTGCGGGAGAAGGAGTGCTGGTTGATTGCTCATCTGGCTCCTCTGAACCAAACAATGATGTTTGTTTTGTCATAATGCATTCTCACTCCCTCTCGCGTATAGAAGTCGCATAGATATATCCTGTCGGTTAGCATATCACGTTTGTGGCTCAACTGCTAGCAGCAGAGCAGCCTATCCATCGGGATATCTTGACATAAGCCTCTCAGTCGTCGTACACTATGCTAAGAGGAAATGTGAGAATGATTATCATTTCAGGGTGAATGGCGATGCAGGATAAGACATTAAATGCAAATGCGCAAGCTGTTTTGGACGTACTAAGGGCAGACATGCATCATCCAACAGCTCAAGAACTCTATGAGCAGGTACGGCATGTGCGACCGCATATCGGGATGGCAACGGTCTATCGTATCTTGCACCAATTAAAAGAGCAAGGCATGATTAGGGAGATCGGACGCGATCTCGAATGCCGCTACGATGCCGATACGGGCCATCATGACCACGCAATTTGCACCCAGTGCGGGGCATTGCTAGATGTGCCAGCAGATGTACGCATTCCGCAGGAACAATTGTTGCGTGCCGCACAATCGGCAGGAATGGAACTCAGCGATTACGAAGTGCGCCTGTACGGACGTTGCCGCCAATGCACACAGCAATACCATTAAATTGCCCCGCGATTGTCTATTGGCGTGATATTTGACATCCAATACGCGTCAATTTTGGCAGAGCATCAGACACCTTGCCCCGCATGCGATTACCAAAAATTGCGTACCCGCACATGACACCCACGAGGGGTGTCATGTGCAAATCATACTTGTACTCACATTTTCAGCCAAAATTGCTTGTCTTCGCGGGTCATAGTGCTATGCTCAATCACCTCGGCAAAGTCCTCGGAGCCAACTTGTGGACCAGGTGTGCTTGCCCCTTGGATCGTCTGACGACGATAGGCGGCTGCAACGGGGCCACTGTTCTCCAATGCCGTCGCAAACTGCTGCATGCTGACCTGAAAAAACTGGGCCAGACGTTGCAGTTGCGCACGACTTAGACTGGTCGCACGGATAGTGCCAGACTCAAACTTATCCCAAATGTTCATGGCAAGGCGCAAGCCCTGTGAGGCCTCACGCTTGCTCAGATTGCGGCTCTTGCGCAATTCGGTAACCGTCTGCGCGGCGAAGACACGGACAAGGGCCGCCTGGGTCGCACGTTGCGCCATCACGGTCAGCGCGCTACTCTGCTCATCTTGTATATCGAGCGTTACGCCGCCAGAGGCATAATACGTAGCGATAAAGTCGATTAACTCCTGTTGCTGCTGTGGATGATCGAGCAACAGTTGGTGTTGGACGTGGGCATCACCCGCTTCCTGGGCGGCCAACCACGCCAATTTCAATTGCTGCAAATCATGAGTATTCATTTATTTGTGCCTTTCTGCCTCTTCATTTGAGATGGCTGAGGTATCGTGGGCTGAGTGGGAAGCGGGAGGTCCTGTGTGTCGCCTTGCGTCAACGTTGCCCGCAACAGATCAAGAGCTTGCTGGTAGTGTGAGCGCACGGTACGTTCCGTGAGATGACAGAAATGAGCAATATCATCCCACTTCCAGTGCTGAATTGCACGCAAGACCACAATGGTACGGTCGAGCGGCTCTGGCACGTAGGTTAAAATACGCATACACTCTTCTTCTGCATGTAGTTCTTCGTATTGATCGTGTGGATCAGCGACATCAGAGACAGGCATGCCCTCATCACCAACTGGGGCAGGATGAAGCGACTCGATTAATGTGCGTGGCACATGTTGTGGACGGCCTGCTGGCTGTCCACTCTCATCGCGTCGAAAGATCAGGCCTTCCATACGCAAAGTACGATGAAATTCATCGACACAGAGGCAGCGTAAATAATGAACAAAATTCTGTGTCATAAACTTTTCACGCAAATCAAGGGCTTCGCGCAGCACACGTTCCGCCATATTAGCAATGGCCTCTTCACGCAAGTCTGGACGATGCTGCAAACCATGCGAATGCTTTTTGAAGAGCGGCGTGCAGCGATCAAGCAAAACGGCGGAAAGCCGCTGCATACCTTGTTGATCACTAACTATTTGTAAGGCACGAATGGTTGTAACTAGTTCGATCTCGCTGATCTCAAACCGCCCCTCAGCATTACGGCGACGTAGGCGATCATCCAGCGTTGGGTCGCTCAAATCTATCATATCCCCCCCAAAAGTAGTACTTACCTCTTAGGTCATGCGCCATTATGTTTTCTCTATTGTATATTCTTCGTTACAAGGATAGAAACGGAAATGGCCCGGCTCCCACAATAGTCCTATTGCTGTGGGTCAGTCCTGTTGTCTGTTGGCCGTGAACGCTGCTGTTTATGGAAACTGAGAGAGATATGGTCAATTGCTCTCAGGTTTTTCTTTATAAGACCGAAAATACAATTAGAGAGTCAACTACATTGCCCTATACGACCCGCTTGTAGGGGAGGAAAAAACTGTGCTTGAAGTTCTACCACAAATTGCTAAAATGCAGGCGTCTTATATCACCGGCAAGCCGCTTGCCAACCCACTCAATGTGACCGTGAGCGTGAGCTATCGCTGCAATTCGCGCTGTAAAACATGCAATGTCTGGCAGCGTCCCAATGATGATTTTACAATAGAAGAATATGAAAAGACATTTGAGTCTATTGGTCGAGATGCCTATTGGTTTACTTTTAGCGGTGGTGAGCCAACGCTACGTAAAGACCTGCCAGAGATGGTGGGCGCGGCCTATCGTCACTGTCGCCCGGGCATTATCAATATTCCCACGAACGGTATTCAGGATAAAATTATTCCTGGGCGTATCGAGCGTGTGCTTCAGGCAGCTCCTACCTCAGAGGTGATTATCAACCTTTCATTGGATGGCGTAGGCGAAAAACACGATATTGTGCGCGGCGTCAAAGGCAATTTCGAGCGTGCAATGCGCACCTATGCCGGTCTCAAAGCTCTCAAGGGCCGTTATAAAAATTTCACGCTGGGCGTACACACCGTGATCTCAAACTTTAATATCGATGAGTTTGAAAATATTTATAACTTCGTCTACAACGAACTCAAACCCGATTCCTTCATTAGCGAGATCGCAGAAGAGCGCGTCGAATTAGACACCGTGGGCATGGGCATTACACCCCCCATTCATAAATATGAGCCGGTGATCAACAAGCTCCAAGACGATATTCGCCGCTCCGAGTTCACGGGCGTCTCGCGCATCACACAATCTTTCCGCGACCGCTACTATGACATGGTGAAGCGCACACTCGTTGAAAAGCGGCAGATCATCCCCTGTTTAGCGGGCGTGGCCTCGGCCCAGATCGCTCCCAATGGCGATGTCTGGACATGCTGCATTCGCGCAGAGTCAGTTGGCAACCTGCGTGAACACAATTACGATTTCATGTCGGTTTGGACAACACCAAAGGCTGACGATCTGCGCCATAGCATCAAAGCCGGCGAATGCTATTGCCCATTGGCAAATGCATCATACACCAATATGCTTTGCCATGTGCCAACGCTCAGTAGTGTTGCGACCGAGGTGGGCGTGATTACTGCCAACTCACTGCTACGTGGCAAACAGGGCCGATCATCGCGTTTGCGCAACCTGCCTGTAATTAATGCAGTTCAGGAGCAGTCTGACAAGGTTGGCAGCAAAGCATAGTAATTCTGTACATCTTATCGCGTATTCCAACGATGCTAACGCTAGATGTGACGGAGTTTCTATGACATCCGTATTCGTGCCTACGACACAAGCAATAGAGATGGTACATGCTGAAATGCGTATACCAATCAGCATGGTACAAGAAATGGCGGGAATGGGAACAGATGGCAATGGGGAGCAAACAGTTCAAGGGTCGGCACAGCTTACACCTCGCCCATTCTCGCCTCCAATCATTCGTATGCTGATCGTTGATGACCACGAAGTTGTTCGTAAGGGGATGTGCGCCTTGCTCGCGGAAGAGCCAGATTTCGAGGTTGTGGGGCAGGCAAGCACCGGCAATGTAGCCATCACACTAGCCATGCAACTACAGCCAGAGATTGTCTTGCTCGATATCCTGCTTGGTTCTACCAATGGCCTTGATATCGCGCAACAGCTCTACCGGGTCAACCCAACTATCCGTGTCGTCATTTTTACAGGCTTGACCGACAACGAACTACTGGTGCGCGCTATTCGTGTCGGTGTACATGGCTACTTACAAAAATCATTGCCGCTGCACGATGTGCTAAACGCACTGCGTGCGGTTCATCGCGGCGAGCGTATTGTGAGCGACCCGCATGCCATGACGCACATTTTGAGCGAGTTCAGCCGCCTAACACGTGAGCAGGACCGCCTACGCTCTGGTTTGAGCGATCTGGAGATCGAGCTGGTGCGTTTAGCAGCCCAAGGGTGTAGCAACAAAGAGATCGCCGCTCGCCAGTTTTGGAGCGAGGTGACGGTCAAACGTAAGATGCAAGATATCTATCGCAAACTCCAGGTGACAGATCGTGCGCAGGCTGTCGCGGAAGCGATACGCATGGGTTTTATCTAATCTGGATGCATGGGATGTAAAACGAGTAGAATTGATGAATTTTTCAAGCCTTATTAGAGAACAGCGGAAGGAGCAGACCATGGCAGAATGTCCACAGTGTGGCACAAAGAACGAGGATGATGTAAAGAATTGCAAAGGATGCCGCATCAATATGTATTGGGCATATCAGCATTATCAGGAATTGGCAGACCTGCGCCAGTCCAATAAATTGCCCACGCGACCTCAATCAGCTTCGTTTCTCGTACAGACGAGCAGCAAGGTTGACACGGGTCCAACAGCAGGCTGGTTACGCAGCACTATTAAGAAATTTGGCCTCAAGGAAGCGGGCAAAAAGGTTTCCACCATCTCTGAATAGAGCGCAGGGACAAGAAACGCGCATCAAGCATTGCCTGATGCGCGTTTCTTGTCTGCTATTTGAAAATTTATTTGCTAGCTCCGCTCAGCGAGGTATTCTGGCTGGCCTGGTTAGCAGTCGTTGGCAGATTCATGCCACCCGCGTTAAACCATGCTGCGGAGAGACGAATACCCTCACGCAGATCAACCTTTGGCTCAAAGCCCAGTTCGCGCCGCGCCTTCTCGATGCTATGCTTATTATCGCTCCCAAACATCAGCATGCCATGCTGCGTGATCAGTGGCTCACCTTTGAGAATCGGCTGGACCACATTCTCCGCGACAATGCTACCATAGAAGAGCGGTAGGAAGGGGACATGCAACGTGGGACGTTTACCACCAACGGCATCGGCAATCTCGTTAAACATCTCTGTTTCCGTCAAAGGGCGGTCATTAGTAATGTTATAGACATTGCCAGGAGCTTTCTCATGGTAAGCCGCCAACATGAAGCCCTGCACAATATCGGTAATGTAGCAGAAAGGCAGAGCGTTATCGCCACGCCCAATAATAATGCCCTTGCCATCCTTCATGCGCTGTGCCATGCGCCCGAAGTTCAGGCGATCACCAGGGCCAAAGAAACTGCCGGGACGCAGAATAACAGTCTCCATCTCGCTTGTCAGCATCAAGCGACGGATCAGACGGTCACCTTCGGCTTTGGTACGGCTGTAGGGGTGTGCGTCGGGATGAAACGGCGCATCCTCGGTCAAGAAACGCCCCAGGCCTAGGCCATAGACGGTGTGAGAGCTGGTATGCACGAAACGGCGCACATGCGCAACCTGTGCCGCCTTGTAGAGATTCTCTGCACCAGCGACATTGACCATGCGATAATCAGAAATCGGACGCCAGATACCCATCATAGCAGCAAGATGAAAAACCAGGTCAACATCCTTTACAGCAGGCCCCAGTGTATTCGGATCGGTAATATCACCGCGCACGACCTCTACGCCTTGCGCAACCAATTTATCAGCATTTTCTACAGGTAAGACAAGTGCGCGAATCTGTTCGCCGCGCCCTTGCAATTCTTTTATAAGATGCCCACCCAACAAACCAGTGGCGCCAGTAATCAGTACTTTCACAATATTCCTCCAATATTTCTCAGCAAGATATAGATAGATCGGTGTACAATAGACGATAAGGTGTATCTGCCCAAATATGCAACGAGTAGAGCTTAACTCCTAGAGGCAACAGGGCCAGAAGTACTAAGCGGTAAGAGGGTTACCAACTGATAGTCCTATTTCGCTATTCTCGCTATATCTCGTTCTACTTGTTTAATATAAAAAAGAGTCACACCGCTACAAATATAAGGAGATATGGACTACATGACAAATCAGCAAACAACGCTTCAAGAAGGCCTGCAACCTGAAGAGCATACAGCACTACAACAAGGCGTCACGCAGGACCAGCAGCGTGCCTTGCAAGAGGGAATGCCGGGGACAACAAAAGCCGCGCAGGCGGGCCGCACACCCCATTATCCCATCTGGCCCACCTCAAAGCCTGGTCCCCAAAACACTCTCCTACCGCCAGGAACGCGCCCCGCCACACCCCTGCGCAGCGAACAAGTCACCGAGAACACTGCTGAGCAAGCTGGTGAGACACTCAGCACAGAGCAAGACGGCGCACCCGATTACAATTCGCCCAAGAAACCAAGAGAGCGTCTGTAATCCGTAAAAAGGATACACGCCTGCAATAAAACAGCCACAGAATCCGCAAACATACAATCCGGTGCTGCAAATCAGACGGCGACATGACACCTAAAGAAAAATCATGCCACTGTCTGATGCACCAATTTTCACCGCGTCGTAGTAAAACTGCTCGCTTGATGTGACAACTTGTCCCATTTTCCCGTTATATGGTATAGGCAATATATCTCATATATATCCTATGGATATTTACTGTGAACGAAACATAGGAAAGCTATAAACTGTTATTGAACGGGATGGGTGGGGCTGGGCAGAAG
>VFSW01002582.1_pt1 | contig 27386 bp, 23 predicted proteins | sample 5358111 | NCBI WGS metagenome assembly VFSW01 (sample SAMN11554181, study PRJNA540505) | mine drainage metagenome | isolation source: sediment from site ElyBrook_90M | place: USA: Ely Copper Mine, Vershire, VT | collected 2017 | reverse complement strand
TCCAGGTGCGAAGCGCCGTGCCACACGCGGTACCCTTCGCGCACGGATACGTGATCCATCTGCTCGGCAAGGTGATGATCCAGGCTGTCCTGCCAGATATTCGCGTAAGCGTCTTTAGAGATGGGGAAGGGCGCCGTACGCTGGTCTGCGTATTCGATGACGTAAAGACCTGGATCTTTCACCGGGGTAAAGTCGAATTTCGAATAGACGTACCGCAGCCAGGGCGTCGCAGGGGTAATGGGGCCCTCGAATACCTGCTTGTACGATCCGTCCTCCATGAGTCGCAGCACCTTGGCCGTCTTCGGGCCGTTGTACTTCGGGTCGAGTTCGAGTATCGACACCTTTGAGAACTCCGGTGCGTAACCGACCTGGCTGTGCGCGATCATCGGCGGGCGCGTCCAGTTTGGAATCACATCCGGCCGGATATGCCACACGATAGCGCCCGTGGTCTTGCCTGAAGGGATGAGCGAACGCAACACAAACCAGCCGTTCTGGGCGCGGTTGCGTCCATCGAATAACATGAGATCGGCTGTATCCGACGTGACATTAACACGGGCCAGCGCATCATCCACACCCAGCGTGATTCTCTTGCCCTGGGCGAACGGCAGCGGCTGAGTGTATCCCTTGGCCTTGTCCCAGTCCTCAAGGTAGTAGGCCTTCTTCGGCTCATCCGCCAGCGGCATTACTTTCACCATCTGATCGTTCGGCGTCCGCGGGAAGATGCCGGCTTTCGTTCCGTCCACCAGGTAAGCCTTGCCCATGTAGATCGACGGCAGAAACTCCAGGTTGAAGCCGGCCCGCCCGGCCAGTTTCTGCGGGAGCGGCTTGTCGAGATTGACGCTCACCTTCACGCCGCCTGGCTCCGCTTCGACTTCAAGGGTGTAGCTTAAATCGAATGTTCGAAAAGCGAGGTGGGCGGTGAGCCGGTTGTTCGCCTTATCGGCCTGGCGCCCTTCGAGAGTTGCCACCAGGTCCCACTGCTCGGGCGTCGGCATCAGGCGCACGTCGCCGTTGGTGGCGATGCGCTGGCCGTGCAGAATCATCTCCATGGCCGTGTTCTTTTGATCGACGAAAACGGGATGGTATGTGCTGTCGTAGAGAAATACGCTAAAGCCTTGCGCATCGAGATAGTTCTTGTCGGTCACCTTCATTGCAACATCGGCGCCGAACAAACTTGGGCCGGAGGTCAGGGCCAGGAGGAGACATACTTTAATTCGAGTCAGCATAGATAGGGACGAAACTGCTCCTTTGCTTCAACCTGAAATAACAGTCAATTGAACCCGGTAATACGAGACCTTGCGACTACGCAAGTCGTGGCGTATTCAGGAGAGGATCAACTTGCGTGCCTCGCCTTCCGGATCGTCCGTCATATGACACTCATTGTCGAAGATCATGGTCTTATTGGAGTTCGGATCCGTGGCCGTCCACGGCAACCCGGAAGTGCCAGGATTACCGCTCGCTGCGAACGCGGCCCATGCGCCAGCCATCTTTTTTGCCAGTGCCTGAGCCTCCGGCGTGTTTCCCGTCCCTTGTTCGCACCGTTTGGTGTTGTCAAAACAGAACTGGAGGTCAGCAGTGTGCCATGCACCCGCGTCTTCGAGCATGGGTGATTGCCATTTGAAGTACCAGGTATAAGCCGGCGCAGCCTTCAACGCGTGTTTCAATCCAGCCATCTTCACCACATTGTTGCGCATGGCAAGGCCATTCAATCCCGGCGCTCCACTGCACATATACGAAAGCGTACGAATGCTCTTTTGCGGATAGGCCTTTTTGAGCGCAGCGATGATGGCAGTGGCTTTGCCATCGCCGTATGCCTTGGTAAGGTTGGCTCGCCACTCCTCTTCTGTCGGTCGGGAGCGCATGTGATTACCTTCTTCGGTGACAGAACCGATGAGCATTGGCACGTTCTTCGAGATTTCAGGAGCCGCATCGAAGAAGGACCGCATGTTGATGTTCTTTTCGTCGATGCACGGAGTCCAACCTACCCGTGGCGGCCCGGGCGCGAAGGGGCCGCCCATTGCGCCCCGCATGGGGGGATTGATTTTCGCAATAGCCGCATTCCCAGCGGCTACCAGTTTGGCCCAATCCATTTTTTGCAATGAAGTGATGTCGTTCGGCGAGAGGCCCAGGTCTTTCATAACCACGCGAGCCACTTCGCGTTGTTGCTCCTTGGTCGGGATATTGCCGCCGCCACCAGACTGCGCGGAAGCCCTCTGGAAAAGGCCAACTGCGGAAGGCATTCCCATAAGCGTGGTCACTTTGGAACCGCCGCCTGACTGGCCGTAGATCATGACTCGATCGGGATCGCCACCGAAGTTGTGAATGTTTTCATGCACCCAATTCAATGCGACGACAAGGTCGGTCATGCCGACATTTACGGAGTCATCGTATGCTGAACCGCCGATCTCGGATACATCAAGAAAACCGAGAATGTTGAGGCGATGATTCACGGAGACCTGAACGACATCGTGATGCCGTGCCATTTGCGCTCCGTCATGCGAGGGCAGTTCATAGGATGACCCGAAAGAAAAACCGCCGCCATGGATGTAGAACATGACGGGACGCTTGCCGGTCAAGCTCGATGTCCAGATGTTCAGCTTGAGCATGTCTTCGCTTTGCCAGCCGTCGTCCCAGTCCTGCAGGAAGACCTGCTCCTGGCTTGTCCAGTTATGGAGGGTCTGCGGGCAGTTGGCGCCGTAAATCAGGGCGGGGTATTCATCCTTCCATGGCGTGGGCGGTTTTGCAGGCAGCCATCGATTTTCGCCGGCTGTGGTCTCGCCGTACGGCACTCCCTTGAACGTGAACACATCGCCGGCGACAAATCCACGCACCTTACCATACTGGGTGTTCGCGAGAGCGGTGCGCGGAGTGCTGCAGCCGTCGGGTTCCTGATGAGAGCCAGTCTTAATACTGTCGGAGGCAAGAGATTCGCTGGAAAAGGCAACGCCAAGCGCGCTTGCGGAAAGGACCATCGCCTCGCGGCGATTCAGGAGGAACCGATTGTCTGACGGTTTCATTGATTCTCCATTCGCAGTTTGAAGTCCGTCCTCAGACACCTAGGCGGTGAAGACGATCGGTTCGGAGCAGACGCGAGCGGCGTGACCTCAACTAATCTAGAAAGCGTATTCCGCTGGAAACTAGATTGCGCTGATGGAGCCTGTCAAGACCGAAACTTCTCCTTCGTAGACGCCGGCAGAATTCCCCGGGCTTTGAGAACTTGTATCGATTTAGTTCTTGAAACTTCTCCTTTTCAGAACCGGTGGCCAAGGAATATCATAGCGCCAACCAAGGGGTAGTCACCCACGGTAATCGTTTTCTATCGTGTGATTGAAATCCTTGAAATGCGAGCCCCCTCGTGCGCAGTTGCGCCTGCATCTTTGAAACAAAGCCAAAGATGCAAATGAGTTCATGGCGAACAATGAAGGAAACACAGGAAAGCTGAAGATGAGGGCCCATGATGAAAACAAGCAAAGCATTCGCCGCGGTTGTTTTAGCGGGATGCTCGTATGCCGTGTGCCAACAAGTGCCGCCCGAAGTGCCGAAATCGCTGAGCGTGACAGTCGATACTCAAAAAACTGCTGACCCGGTCTCGAAGTATGTTTTTGGCAGCTTCATTGAACATATCGGCACCTTGATTTATAGAAGCATGTGGTCCGAGCTGATTGATGACCGGAAGTTCTATTTCCCAATTTCATCGACGGATCCCGATGTTCCGCAATCACAAAGCGGCAATCCAATGCGCCAGCAGCTTCACAAGTGGAGACCTGTAGGTCCAGATTCCGCAGTGGCGATGGATACCCAACAGCCCTTTGTCGGCAGCCACAGTCCGAAGATATCGCTTGACTCTTCGACACCACATGGACTTCGACAGGCGGGATTCTCGCTTGTGAAAGGAAAACGGTATACAGGCCGGATTTATCTGCGCGGTTCTGCCGGGACGAAAGTAAACGTCTCTCTCATCTGGGGTCAGGGCCCAAATGACAGGCAATCCTCCTCATTCATTTTGACCAGCACATACAAGAAAGATCCTCTTAACTTCACAGCAGAGGCCGATACGGCCAATGCCGCGGTCGAAATTACCGCCACCGGATCGGGCGACTTTCACATTGGCGCAGTGTCACTGATGCCTTCGGATAACGTCGAGGGATTTCGCCCCGATACGATCGCGCTGCTGAAGCAACTTCACTCTGGAATGTGGCGCTTGCCCGGCGGAAACTTTCTGTCGGACTGGGATTGGCACGACGCGATCGGGGATGTCGACAAACGACCGCCGATGTTCGACTTCGCATGGAACGCCATGCAGGTGAATGATATTGGCATGGATGAGTTCATGACCTTCTGCAGGTTGATCGACGTGGAACCCTACGTCACAGTGAATGCAGGGCTCGGCGATGCGAACTCGGCCGCGGAGGAGGTCGAGTACCTGAACGGTTCGACGAATACATACTGGGGCGCCATCCGCGCCAAGAATGGCCATCCCGAGCCTTACCGCATTAAGTACTGGAATATCGGAAACGAACCATGGGGAACATTCCAGATTGGCTATACCGATCTGAAGTATTTCGAAATCAAGAACAACGACTTTGCGAGTGCAATGCGCAAAGCTGATCCGACGATTACGCTGATCGGCTCGGCTAAAATGATGGAGCCCATGTGGCTGAAGGGCGCGGATCGCGCGAAATACGCAGATAACCTCGTACCGATGTTTGGCTCGGACATGGATTGGACGGGCGGGCTGTTAGCAAAATGCTGGGGAACATTTGATGGAATCGCACAGCACTGGTACGAGGGACCTGGCCGCCACTTCGACATAGCGAAGGCCAAGACTCTTTCTCCAGATGCTCCCGAAAATGACGCGTATACAACCTATGAGCCCACACCGCTCGAATTTGCGCGCCATGCCGGCGATGTCGTGCGGCGTCATGCCGAAGAGTGGCAGGGATACCAGAACCGCTTTCCGCAGATGATTGAAAAGAAGATCTTCCTTTCTATCGATGAGTACGCTTATGGCCTTGGCGGCGGCGGAAATAGTAGATTCCGCGGCCCCACTCTCAAATCAGCGCTGGCTTACGGAATGCTTCTCAACGAAATGCTGCGCCATACCGATTTCCTCACGATGGGAGCGCACACGATGGGGACATCTTCCCTCGACATCACGCCGATTGCCTCCACCATCAACGCCATGGGCATGGTCTACAAGTTGTATGGCGAGCATCTTCCAGGCACCATCCCAGTAGCTGTCTCCGGCAACTCACCTCAACCCGCGCAGAATTCTAACTACGGCGACGAGCCGAAGGTCAGCTCCGGCAGTCCAACTTACCCGCTGGATGTGCTGGCCACGCTCACACCCGATCACAAATACCTGAATCTTGTTGTTGTGAATGCGACGGATCAGGAACAGAAATTCGATTTCGGCGTGACCGGATCAAAACTCGGAACTACGGGCACATTGTGGAAGCTGACCGGCCCCAACCTCGATAGCGTGAATCGAGTTGGTCAGCCCGCGGAGGTCAAAGTAGAGGAAAGTTCTGCGAGCAGTGCTGCTGGAACGATCTTAGTGGCGCCAATCAGCATCAGCCTTTATCGGTTCGCGTTGCAGTAACGATCAGGAGCAGTGGGTTAAGTTCACCTAGTCGTTCAGGCCCTCCTGGAGCCTGTGTTCCGAGGCAGAACAGGCTCGCTCGGCAGGACAGCTTGCGTCTGTCGATGAAACCGGCTTCGAGATTTTCGACCGGCAAATGCAGAGCAAAGATGCGCTCTTTGAGTTCGTCGTCTTGGCCACTCAACGAATGCTCCACGAGGTACTGAAGTAGAGTCTGGCACTGCTTGCTGCCGGAGAACCGGGCGCTGCGCAAGATCAAGCGCAGCGCCTCTATGATTTGCGACGGAGTCGGCTCGCTATTCTCGCGATTCTGTTCCAAAGGCATTCCTGATTCCCTGAGCCGGGCGACTACGGAACCGCATATGACATGCCGGCCCATTATTTCTGGTGGCGCGACGGGGCTGATCTGCCTACTGCAAACCAACTCACATACTTCAAGCATTTCTATACAAGCCTGGAATGGTGGAATCTGGTTCCCCGGTTCAAGGATGGTGCGTGGGGCACATTCGCGGATCCATCGAAATCGCTTCTCTCTTCAGATCGACAGGATACTTTCGTAGTGTTTTTCTTTGGCGGCGGGACAGGCACCGGCACTTTGAATCAACTGAAAGTCGGTTCCATCTATGTGGCCCAATGGTTCAATCCGCGAAACGGGCAGTATGAAAATATCGGAACATTTTCGCAGAAAGGCAGTCAATGGGTCATTCCATGCAAGCCCACTGCTGAGGGTTGGGTTGTGCTGGTAAGAAGAAGCTTGGACCACAAGGTGGTCACCGATGACCCAAAGAACTAAGCAGTTGTAAAGAAAGCACGAGAAGGTGATATCTCCGTTGCGTTCGGTAACAAATGGGACCACGCATTCCTCAATCCAGACGCCTCGAGACCACCTGGGCAGCCTTCCTGGCCGAAAATTCTTTCTACGCCGGCAAAGCCGCTGTCCTCGAGTCCATGCCGGCCGCGCTCCCTGTAACCCAACTACGTCAGCCCATGATTGAGGAGTTGCAGCGTCGCAACTTCGCCGAGTCGACTGTCCGTTCGTATATCCATCGAGTCGATCACTTCAGCCGGTATTTCCGTCGCAGCCCTGATCAGCTTGGTCCGGAACATATCCGGAAGTATCAGGCGATACTGTTCTCGAAGTTCGGGCAAATCCTGCAAGTTCGGGCCGAACACCAGTCCTACAACCTGACTGTTTGCGCGGCGTTTAGTTTCCGTCATGGCCCGTCCGTACCGGGTAAGCTGATTCACCCCTGAACGTATCGCTCTTCAAAATCACCGACTCGCGAGGAGAGCGTAATTCTTGTCTCGTAGCGCGGCGGGACCACCCGCCTCGATTCTCACCGGTCCAAGCAAACCGGATGGCTGCAGCGGATCGTTGGATTGAAACGGGTATTTGCCGGGTATCCACGTCAGTCGTTCGTTCTCCGGTAGGCCGCTATCGCGAATCAGCCGGTTCAACCAGAGATTGGCCACGGTTATTTCCAGATCATTCCCGCTTGCTTTCAGTGCATCTACCGGAAGGTTCACCCGCCAGGGAGCGCACCACACTACTCCCATGTCGTGCCCATTGAGCCGCACGGATGCAATATTGTGCACCAGGCCGAGCGACAGGCACAGCGCTCGATCAGCACCCGCATTCTTGGCGTCGAAACGGATCCGATAGGTCGCCTTCCCGGAGTAGTAGCGGATGCCCAACTCGTTTCGCTGGCTCCAGTCTTCGAGCCGATCAAAACGCACGTGCGCAGGGCCGCCCCAACGCGGATCGAACGATACTTCCCACGCCCCTTCAATCGTCTGCAGGGGGGCTAATGAGGGAAAGTTCTCTCTCGTCTTAATGGTTGCGCCCGACTTGCGAAATACCACAAAGCCGCTCTCATGCGGCGCCAAGCGCACCGGCACCAGCGTCCGCCCGTTCTTCTCTTCAAACTCGCCCAGCGCACGCCGCTCGCCAGTGGTGGCGTCCCACCACTCCGGTTTCTTGCCGCTTACACGAAACGCACAGGTCACAGCGTTCTCGCGCCCTTCGCGATTGGCAATGAAATAGAGGTCTTCATCGCGGTCTCTTCGGTGAATCGCGCGCACTCCCTCACCCTCGAAATCCGGCAGAATCCCGGCACCGGCCAGCACCCGTCCAGTCACTCGATAGGAGGGGTAGAGGGATGCTTGCTGCAGACTGGCTAGTGTCAGCTTCCATGGCGCCGCATTGAAGCCGCCATGATCCACTGCCTCCGCTGTGACACCATCCAGGCTCGAGGTCGCCCGCCAAGATGTGTCCGAAACCACGGTCATGAATGTGCCTGAAGCTCCCGAAAGCGCAAGCGCGGAGATCATGCCGAAGGGAAGGTTGGCCCTGTGTTTCTCGCAATCGACGGTGACACGAATTTCGTTCTCTCCATCCACTAGGAGAGAAGTGACATCGAACCGGCGTACCTGATCCACCACATGACCTGCGCCAAGCCGCACGCTATTCACGGCTACATCATAAGAGGGGCTCGCCGTGATCAGGAGCTCCGCAATGTCGACCGTAGACGCACCCTCCACGCGGAAGCTTCGCCTGAATATGCGCGTCCCCTTGTTCTTCTCCGGGACATTCGGGCCCGGCGCCCAGATCCAGCGCGCCTGAGCCAGAGGGTTCTCCTGGGCCCAACGAAACGCGCTTGAATCGTGCAGCACCACGCCCCGTCCCTTCGTTGCCGCCTCACCTTCACCTTGAATGGTCCATAGCTTTTTCGCTAATTCCCGCACATCCGAATCGCAATGTGGATAGTTGCTCAGGCTGGGTGAGGCAACGGGCGGCATTCCAAGGATCGTCGCGCCGGCATTCACCAACTCCGCCAGCTTTCTTAGCAGCCGCGGCGTCATCGTCTCCACCTGCGGCAGAACCAGTAGTCGGTAGCTCATTCCATCAGGAAAGACGACGTTGCCGTCGGTGACGGAAGCACGCGCTATCAGCGTCTCAGGACTGCAGCCGTCAAAGTTGTATCCACGACGATCGCGAAACTCGCCGGGAAGAAATGCCGAGGGGGGAGGCAGGAAGACATGCGGCGCCCCCTCAGCGGCCAGGTACAGCACATCCGCAACAAACAGCCCGCGGCGCAGCATCGCGGAGCACCGCGTTACGTAACGGTGATAAGCGTGCACCATGTCCCACCACGTCTGGGTGCGATCCCAGTGCACTCCATATCCGCCATCCGGTCCCATGGTCATGCCCGGCGAGCGATCTGTCCCGGACTGAGACTGGAAACGATGAAACACAATCCGGTTGATTCCCGCGCAGAATGCCCAGTCGCCCTGGTTCTTCATCGACGCTGGATGCTGCAGCCACTTCTCTGGGAATTCCGCCGTGAATGCTTCCGCTGCGATGATGGTTCGCCCGTTGGTGTGGCCCACCGAAGTTGACTCCACGACACTCCAGTCCGTATTGATCTCTCCGAACGGAGACCAGAACTCAGCCATAGGCACATCGGCTGTTCGTCCCAGTTCCAGGTCCGAGCACGGATCCAGATCGTAGGGCTCCAGGGCCAATTGCAGTCCATTTTTGTGTCCTAACTCCCGAAGCCGCTCGGCCTGATTTTCGATGACGAGTTCCTGTGCGGTTTGTCTGAAATCCCAAAGGAATCGTTCCGTGGACGCGCGATCCTCAATGATGTAACCAGCCAAGGCCGGCAGAAATCTCGTCAGGTCGTATCCACGTCGCGCTTTAAATTCGACGGGAAAGGCAGGCGTCCAGTTTTGAGAGCTCATCTCCCAGCTGTCGTAGTGAAGGGTGGTCAATCCGCTGGTCTCGTGCCGCCGCGTGCCGATCCTGGCCAGCAGCTTCGCATAGTACGCTTCAAAGTGGTGATCGACGGCCGTGCGGTTGAACTTATCGGTTTCAAATCCAAGGCCCGGTATTGGAGCTGGACGCGTGGTTTGTGCGGTGATCCTCCGGCCCGCCCGCAGCAGGATCCAATCGCCTTCCGGAATGTCCCATTCCAGGCGCCCGTCGGATTCAAGTCGGTTGGTCAGGTCTTGCACTCTCGTTTCCGGTATGCAACTCCCGCCGGCTATCTGCGGGTATGTAGCAAGGCTCGGTAGAAAGGGCCTAACCCATGGCTCTGTCGAATACGGCCCGAGGATTTGCGAGGAATACGAGCCGCGCATATAAAGCGCCTTCTCCGCGACATCCGTAGTATGTACGTCCCCCTCGGGTGCCGGAAACGCCAGCATGTACGAGTCGATATAGAAATTCTCCCAGATGGCACGCAGCTCCGGCGTAAGCGTCTCTTCGCCGAAAAACGGAGTTCTCGGTTTTGGCCGCGGAAGCTGTCCAGTGAACTTTCCCGGACCGTGCACGCGCGTCTCGCTCGTTACCAGGAATTGCATTGACTCATCCGGCTTCACCCACGGACCGCCCGCGCCGCACCATCCCGCGCCTGCCGCCAAGGCAATCTCGATCCCGAGTTCGTCGGCTCGCACGAACGCATCGGCAACGGTTTGCTGCCAGCTCTCGCTCATGAAGCGCATTGGCCCCGGCGGAATCCCGATGCCAACTTCAAGATAGACACCGCCGCCAATGCCCGCCCGTTTCATCGCGTCAAGATCGGCAGCCATTCCGTCTGCCGTGAGGTGGCCATCCATGAAGTACCAGTAGACCCACGGCCGCGCTCCGTCAGGCGGATTCACGAAGTGCTCGTAAATCATGTCTGCATCTCTGGTTGAGATGGCGTGGAGCGAACCGCGGAGGCTGAGCCCCAGTAGACTCATTGATCCCGATTGCAAGAGCCTTCTTCGGCTGAACTTCTGAAAGATACCCATAAAACTCCACTCTCGGCGAGGAACCGCATGCACTATGCCTTAGGTCCCGGCAGCCGCAAGAAAATCTGTCGCCGAGTTTGATTTATCACGATGGGACTTTGTCCTGCGATGCACGCGGGACTGAGGATTTACGGAGTCCCTGAAAGCCGGTCATGTCTTGGCGCAAAATGAGCCATATCCTGCAAGTGCTTCCTCATCTCCTTGCGGGCAGCCGCAGCGTCTCTCATCTTCAGTGCGTTGAGCAGACGCTTGTGTTGGTTGCACGCTTTATCCGCTACTCCTTTGGTGGTAACCGCGGTGAGAATCCAGCGCTGGAGGAGGTTCCGAATCAGTTGGAGCGCGTTGAGCAGAATCTTGTTGGATGCGGCACGCGCCAACGCCAGGTGAAAGTCCACATCGGCCTGTACGAACTCCAGAGGAGCTCGCTTTACCTTCATCATGCGGTCCAGCAATTCCGCCAGATGCTCGATCTGCTCAGCGCTGGCCCGCTCAGCTGCCATTCCAGAGAGTTCAACCTCGATCAGAATGCGTGCTTCGACAAGTTCGCTTACGTCAGCTTCAGAGCCGCTGACGATTGCCCAGAGCAGCGGCCTCGAGAAGAACTGTGACCGCTCACAGACGTAAGTCCCGTCTCCCAGACGAGTCTCGATCATCCCCATAATCTCGAGCGCCTTGAGAGCCTCCCGCAGGGATGCCCGTCCAACGCCGAGTTGCTGACAAAGATCTCTCTCCGCGGGGATCTTTTCGCCCTCGCTCCAGACGCCACGAATGAGATGATTCACCATCTGCCGGCAGATGTCGGCAGTAAGGGTCGTTCGTAAAACCGGAGTGAGAACTTCAGACGGCATGATGACCTCATCGCTGACAAGCTGCCCGGCCCGTCAGGCAATAACTCCCCCCGGATGGCGCACGAAGACCTCCGGGTCATAAATTGATGCGAAGATGTCGGCTTCTTTGCGGATTCGAGACCATGTCGCGTCGGCTTCCATCATGCTCTCCATCACACCAAGGTATCGACCGGACTCGATGTTCCCATATTTAAAGAAGCAGTCGCTGATGATGACGGCGCCCTTCTCAGTTTCAATAACGATCGCCATTGAAGATCGGTGGTGGACGCCGGCCCAGAAGACGCGAATGCCCGGCCTCACCTCTTGCTCATCCGCGAGCAGAAGCACATGGTCCCAGCCCTCATTCTGCAGGTAGTGATTCACGTCGGGCGGCACGCGCAGGTGGCGGGGCACATGCAGGTGGTAGTACGGGGCCTGGAAATCTTCGATCCAGCCTCGCCGCGAAATGCCGATCGTAGCCTTGCGGAAAAGCGGAATATTGGCGGTCGCGTACGCCTGCAATGGAGTGACCAGCACAAGGGAGATGTCTTCCGGGGTAAGGCCCTGCGAACGAAGAATGTTCTGCGGAAGCTGATCGTCCGTGCGGGCAATCTGCGCTTCGGGATACCCGAAGAAGTTGTGCCATGCCTCATTGATGACGGTAAGATCCTGGGGTGGGCCGGTGTTGATGAGGATAGTTTCGCTTCCGCATCGAACGAGGTAGAGAATGACATTCATCTCCTCGCGGCGATTCCAGGATTCCATCCAGTAGACCTCAGGACCCGGTACCCAGAAGGTGCCCGCATTGAACGCCTGAATCGTGTACTTCATCTGCCTTTGTTCTCCTGCATGACAAACTTCCGGAACTTGGTAATTCCATCAACAAAGACACTGATATCACTTCCGAGACTGATCATCCGAAATCCTTTATTGATCCATTGCGCGGCCGACTCCTGCGTGGGAGGAAGAAACCCCGGCGCCACGCCATACTTGCTGCACGCTGTGACAAGGTCATCCATTGCTGCGAGCAGCCCAGGGTGGTCGAACTGGGCAGCGATACCCATCGAGACAGTCAGGTCGTAATGGCCTACCCAGGCAACGTCGACCCCCGGCACCGAAACGATCGCATCAAGATTCTCAAAAGCTCGTGCGGTTTCCAGTTGGATGATGACCATGGTGTCTTCATTGGCTTGCGGGAAGAACTCTGCCCCGCCCGCACGATAGAGATCATGCGCCACCCCGAGCGCAACGCCGCGCCTCCCTTGCGGAGCATACTTCAGCTGTGCCACGATCTGTTCGGTCTGTTCCCGGGTTTCGACCCGCGGCACCATCACTCCGCGCGCGCCAAGATCCAGTACCCGTGACAACGGAGCAAAGTTCAGATCGGGCACGCGGGCCAATGGCACGATGCGGCTTCCTCGGCATGAGGCGATCATCCCTTCCAGCAATGCAATGTCGCACCGCCCGTGCTCCATATCGAACACGACGAAGTCCATTCCGCACGCGTCCAGCATCGGCCCGATGCCGGGCGTAAAAAACTCTAGAAGCAGTTGGCCCAGAACTACGTCTCCCTGTTTGAGCCTCTGTTTTAAAGCATTCATTGAGTCTCCTGGCCTGAACCCGCCTTAAACTGTCGTAGCTTTCGGATGAAATGTGGATTGGAGAGAACCTCCCGGTTGACAACGTGCCGGGGCACCTCGCCACGATAGATTGCCAGCGCACCCTCGCAATCAATGCGGCCCATATCGCGAAATAGTTCCTCCGTCCAGGCGATGGAGTGAGATGTGAGTATGACGTTCTCCATCGTGGTTAGCGGAGAGTCTGCGGGGAGAGGCTCGCGCTCAAACACATCAAGCGCGGCACCCGCAATGGTGGCGCTTTGAAGAGCTGCGATCAGCGCCCGCTCATCCACAATAGGTCCACGCGCTGTATTGATCAGCACTGCATCGGGTTTCATGCGCGCGAACTGTTTTGCTCCAATCAGCCCTCGTGTCTCCGGCGTCAAGGGACAGTTCACCAGAACGTAATCAGACTGTTCGAGCAATTCCTCCAGTGTCACAAGTTCTACGCCCAATTCGGCAGCTCGTTGCGGCAATGCGAATGGGTCAAAGGCCAGGAACTTGCGGACATCGAGAACCCTGAGCAGACGAACAGCCTCCGCAGCAATGTTCCCCAATCCGACGGTACCCACTACTCGATCACGAGGCTCACGCCCAAGGCGCCCGGTACTTTCCGCCCATCGGCCTTGACGAACCATCCGGTCTTTTTGCAAAAGCCGATGGGAAAGTGCGAGTACCATCAGGAGGATGGACTCAGCCACGGGCCGTACCACGCCGCGGGGCGTAATGTACACGGCGATACCGCGCTCCGTGCAGGCTTGCAAGTCCACATTATCGTAGCCGACTCCGCAACGTCCGATCGCGCAGAGGCGGGTGTTGTCCTCAAGCGATTTGGCGGTGACGCGGGGCTTCAGTGAGATAAGAACATCGAACCCGGCAAGTTGAACGGCCGTGAACTCCGAATTGTATTCCCTCAGAAAACTGAAGGACACACCGGGAGTCGACGCCAGCAGATCCAAGCCGATGTCAGGAAACGCGGGAGCGCCGTCTTCGCGAAGAAAATCCGCAGAAAACCCCACACGGAAACCCGCTTCATCGCCCGCACCTGCATCGCGCCGGTTCAACGTCATCCCTTGATCTCCAACACTACAACCCAATCCTGGAAAACCGGCACCTCTGCAATCTTCCAGGATCCACTTGCGTCCGGGTTGATCATGCCAATCTCCGTTTCCGTTCCGTCGACCGGGTTGAAGAAGCGCGCTCGATACGAGCCGGGTTTGAGATTGCGGAACACAGCACCTTTATACGAGGCCGGCGTAAATGCAAACACCGCCTCACCGGGGATCTCCGCGGCGAAGGGCTTCCAGTAATCTTCTTTCGACCAATGCGGGTCGATCAGATCCGGCTTTGGTTCCAACTTCCACCACGAATAGCGGGTAAGAAGATTCTTGGACAGTCCCAACTGCCCCGAGCCCGGCAATGCCGCCGCAACGTCCCAGGGCGGGCCTCCCCACGAATGACCGTGCGGAGACAGCCCGTAAGGCTTCTCGCGCGTATTCACCTGCCAGATGCCATTGGCTCCATAAGTGTGTCCCGCTGAGCCGCTCAACATGGACGACCAGAACATGAATCGCTGGACTTCCTGTCGGCTCGCCTCCATGATGCCCTCGTAGCAGACCTCGCCGATCAACACCGGCATGACGGGAGAAGCCGCCAGGCTACGGTTCACTGTGTCGATCGTGTTGGGAACGCTCTGGCGATCACTGTGGCCTGTTTGAAGCATGTCAAAGTCCAGCACCGAGGGATCGTCGACGCATTCCCGCGCACTTCTCGAGGGATGAATCGTGATGAGGTGATGATGCGGATCGGTGGCGCGTACATAGGTCGCAAGGTCAGTAAGACCATGCTTCTGCGCCGCAGCATCTTGCTCGGGTGTCTTCGAAAGGTAGTACGGCATGGTTCCCTCTCCGGCCAGGCACCACACCACCGGGTATGCACCCCATCTCGCGATCAGATTGCGCCAGTGTTTCTTGACCTTATCCATTCCCATCCGAGGAATGAAGTATCCCCAGAAACCCACCACGCATGCGGCCAGGCCGTGGTCGGCCAGATGCTGGATGCGACTGTCTGCAGCATCGAAATAGGCAGGATTGATACGCGAAAAGTCGCGCTCCCACGGGTAGCCCGCCTCGTTGGCGCCCCGCTCATCAAATGGCTCCATGTCGGGGTAAAGACCCGCTACGATCTGAACCATGGTGAAACCTTTGCGAACGCGGTCTGCCGTGAGGGTCTCGAAACCGTCGGGCCAGCTGAGTCTCTTTGAAAGGCCCATCCACCATGTATCGCCCAGCCAGAAGAAGGGCGAGCCATCCGCGTGCTGAAAATGCCGCCTGTCCGCGGTAACCTTGAGCACTCCGTGTTTGTAATGCGGGTTGCTGCCTGCGTATGGCTGAACGTCAAGGATCATGATCTGACCGTGGAGATCCCCGTTTGCTGAGTCGGTACAGACTGAGCGAACCTTGTATTGGCCCGGCGCAGGAGGCGCATAGCGAACGCGCCAGGTTGCATCACCTGCCCAAAACGCCGGCACCCTCTCCTCGACCCCGGCGGGAGTCGTGACCACGGCGTCAATTTCGATCTGATTGAAGGGGTCGGGATATTGCTTCCCGCTGGTATACGACCACTCGCAGGCTACACCGGTCGTCCCCGATCGGACCGCGGCAGAAGATAACTTTGAGGCCGAACTCGCCACAGCGGTGACGGCCAAGGCTTTCACGAACGTCCGTCTCGACATCCCGTCATGCATCCTGAATTCCTCATCCTTAGCTTTGCTGAAAGTTATCAGGTGATCAGACCATCAGATATTTAGTACCAGAAACCGGTACTGTCAAGTCTGTAAAGGCATTCCGGCGGCGAATTTCTCTTGGCATCCGCGCATTCTTTCGCCTAACTACTTTCAATTCCATAGGTCTGTAGATCTGATGGTTAGACCACTCGATTGCGGAAATTTGGTTCAAACGGGGGTGAGTTTTGGCACTGTCGCCTGCATGAATTCAGCGAGCAGGACTTTTGCCATGGAACTTCCCGTTCTTCCTGATTGCACGTAAAGCCGGACCGGCCCTGATCACGGGAAACACAAGAGCGATCAAACCCAACGGGGAAACGCCGCATAACGCTGTGAAGTCCGGATTGTACGAATTCCTGCCAACGCACGTAGTCTACATGCAGCACAATTCGTGAAATGATGCTGGAGCATCGTAAACCTCGTCGTAACACTCCAACCGAATCACGCGATGGGATTGAGAAACATGAAGCTCGCAGGAAAAGTAGCAATCGTCACCGGAGCAGGAAGAGGCATCGGCCGGGCCAGCGCAATCGCGTTTGCTCGCGAGGGCGCTCGGGTTCTGGTGGCCGAGAGAGAGAAGGCAGAAGGAGCAGCTACGGTGGCCGCAATCGAATCAGACGGCGGTGTAGCATGTCTTGCGGAGGTCGATGTTTCTATCGAGTCTGATGTGTCCCAAATGGTGCAGATGGCGATAGAGCGATGGGGGCGCATCGACATACTCTTCAACAATGCGGGCATCGTGTTGGTTAGGGCCATCGAGGAGATGACGGAGAGCGAGTGGGACCGGGTAATGGCCGTAAATGTCAAGGCTGCCTTCCTCGCCATCAAACACGCAGTGCCGCACATGCGCCGAAGTGGCGGAGGGGCCATCCTGAATACCGGTTCCATCGCGAGTCTAGCCGGCCAGCTGGGTACACCGGCTTATTCAGCTTCAAAAGGTGCGATCGGGTTGCTCACAAAGTCGCTCGCTCTTGACCTTGGACGAGATCAAATTCGCGTGAATTGCATTTGCCCGGGCATCACCGACACAGCCATGCTGCGGGAGCACCTCGGCGATGGACCCGACGGAGAAGCGCGCATCCGTGGCCGCCTCTCGCGTGTCCCGCTTGGAGCAATTCTCAGCCCTGACGATATTGCGCGTGCGGCGGTGTATCTTGTCTCGGCGGATTCCGCGGGAATAACGGGAATCCTTCACATCGTGGACGGGGGGCTTTTAGCTGCAGCTGAGTTTGATCAACCTTTGGAAGGCTGACAGCCAACCGCCGCTGATTTGTTCGCGACCCGGAAGACCGCGTCCGCGCAATATTGAAATCCATACTTTGCATGCTGGCCCCGATTACGGAAACCATGTGAATCGAGCGTTTTCAGTCATGTCTCGGACACGCGCTTGAAAGTAAAACCTGCCAGTTCGCCCAAATCGACGTTACAATCGATAGGAAACCACCGCCTGCGGAGGGATGGGTGAGCGGTTGATACCGGCGGTCTTGAAAACCGTTGTGCCTGAAAGGGTACCGGGGGTTCGAATCCCTCTCCCTCCGCCATTTGGTTGTTCGCGGTTGTCCGCGGTTCTCCACTAAGCAGAATAAAAATAGAGCATCAAGCGCGAATGGCCCTCCAGCGCCATTCGCGGCTCCTCGCTCCCAGCCGCACTTCTGCGGGGGTGTTTCCGGGGGCATTTTAAATATTCCCCGGGGGGTATTTCCGAGGGGTAAACGATGCAATGTGCAAGACTTATCGATGTTGCTGTGAAGCAGGCCAAACCCAGAGAAAAAGAGTCCGGGCGGAGTGACTCATAATCGAGGTTCGAGATCTTCGACCCGGGATCTTCGGCAATGATTCATTCCAAAAGAGGACCCAATAAGTCCGGAGGCCAACGCCGATAAGCATTCCTTTATCGGACGCCGTCGCTCATTATGACCAGCAGGATGCTTTGTCGAACTATCGAATCGACTATCCCTGGCAAGTCGATCATGAGCAATCCTTCAAAATACCGGGCGGATTCGTCTCACTCCTCCGTTTCGTGTTGGCAAGTGCCCGCCCCGAAGTGCTTCCTTGGCAACTCTGTCAGGTAATAGCACGATGGGTACGACAACCGCGATCAGATTCACTTCGACGCGATGCCGATGGAGTCGAGCCGTGCGATAACGTCGGGTGTGAGGTGAATTTTTGCTACGTTGAGATTTTCTCGCAGGTGAGTACGTCGGGACGTTCCTGCGATGAGCAGGATGTTGGAGGAGCGATGCAGGAGCCAAGCCTGTGCAACCTGCATGGGCGTGACGCCGAGCGAGGCTGCGATGGCATCCATGACGGAGGACTGCAGCGGGTTGAAGCCGCCCAGCGGGAAATACGGGACATAGGCGATGCCTTGTTTGGCGAGGTCGTCGATAAAGGCGTCATCGCCGCGGTTGGCGAGGTTGTAAAAGTTCTGGATGCAGACGATTTCGGTAAGGGTTTGCGCCTCGGCGAACTGGTCCGGCGTCACGGTGCTGAGGCCAATATGGCGAATGAGGCCCTTCTGCTTGAGTTCGATGAGCACTTCCAGCGGTTCTGCAATGGATCCGGGTTCTGGCGCGGAGAAACCGCCCATGCGGAGGTTGACGATATCGAGAGCTTCGAGACCGAGATTGCGCAGATTGTCGTGAATGCTCTCGACCAGATTTTTGCGAGAACGGTCGAGAATCCAGGAGCCGTCGTCGCCACGGCGAGCGCCGACCTTGGTGACGAGGGCGAGATCTTTCGGGTAAGGATGCAGGGCCTCTTTGATGATCTGGTTGGTGATGTGCGGACCGTAGAAGTCGCTGCTGTCAATGTGGTTGACGCCGGAAGCGATGGCCTCACGCAGAACGGCTATGGCTTCGGGACGGTCGCGGGGCGGCCCGAAGACGTGAGGACCGGCGAGCTGCATGGCGCCGTAGCCGACGCGGTGAACTGTGATCGTAGTACCGGGAAAGTTGAACGTGCCGCCCAGTTGGGTCTGCTTGGTCATGTGTGATTATCTCCGATTGCGAGTGACTCGCTAGGACGTTCTCCTGTGTGTTTAGATGAAGAAAGCTTCAGGTTAGGAGTTCGCATTTGGCGCAACAGACAGCAAGCTCCTCAGAGCCAAGAAAATTGCCGGTCCAGGCTCGTTCCACCGCGAGTGTGGACGCAATCCTGAAGGCGACTGTTCAGGTTTTGCTGAGGGTCGGCAAGGACAGACTTACGACGACGCGCGTAGCAGCGCGGGCCGGTGTCTCCGTGGGAACGCTGTATCAGTACTTCCCCAACAAGAGCGCTTTGTTGCGGGCTGCTCTGAAACTCCACGTGGAAGAGATCCTCGCAGAGGTGGATAAGGTCTGCATAGCGCAACGGGGACAGCCGGTGGAGCAGATGGCCGAGGCGCTGGCGGTAGCGTTCCTGGCCGTGAAGATGCGTGACCCGAGGAAGAGCCGCGCGCTGTATGCGGTGAGTTCCGATGTGGAGGGCGCGAAGATTGCCGCCAGCGCAATGGCTCGTGTGAACAATGCGATTGTTGGGCTGCTGCAGAGTGCGCCCGAAGTGCTGAAGGCAGATCTGCGATTGATGGCAACAGTGCTGCAGAGCACCATCGCAGGCGTGAAGAGGCACCTGCTTGAGTCAGATATGCCAGAGGCGCAGTTTGATTTGATGCAGCGCGAACTGGTGTTGGTGGTGAGAGGTTATGTCCGGGCCTGCGTGGGTAATTAACTTTTGGTGATGAGAATGGTTCAGATCGCAGGCTCGGAAGCTCTTGCTCATAACCACATCGTAAAAGCAGATGCGGAAAGAAGCACACCCCGAGGGGCCGGCCTAATCTATCTGCGATAGACTCCTGGCCGGCATTGCCGGTGGTGTGGAAAGACTGAATCCTGCTTGATCGATTCGTTGACAACCTTCCGGAGATGTCTTTCGCGTTGCGGTTTTATCCAGGGGGCCAGGTGAGGTGGCGGCCACCGAGGAGATGCACATGGAGATGGTCCACAGTCTGGCCACCGTCATCTCCGGTGTTGATCACCAGGCGATAGCCTTTGGCGAGGCCTTTGTTGCGGGCGATTTCAGCGGCGGCGCTCACCAGGTGGCCGAGCAGGTCTTTATCGTCTTCGCTGGTTTCTGCGAGTGAGCCGATGTGTTTGCGCGGGACAACCAGCACATGCGTCGATGCCTGCGGATTGATGTCGGCAAAGGCATAGCATTGCTCGTCCTGGTAAAGGGCGTTCGAGGGAATGATTCCCGCGATGATCTTGCAGAAGAGACAGCTCATGACGGGTCCAGTGTACAGGAGTGGCGGCACGGAACGGTGCTCGAATCGTTGATGTGCGTGGCCTGATTGAATCCATCACGGATGGGTGATTGCCCGAATCTTCAACCTCTGTAGGACGGGATCAAATTGCGCGGCCCATGCGTGCAAGCGAATGGATTGATTTTCAGGTTGGGTCGTTTGTAATGGGTTGCTGCGGGCTCAGTGCGCTGGGGTAAACCCGGGCATCGGCTGTGAAGTCGAAGATGACCCAGGCGTCCTGAGGGAACCTCAACCAACGGGGCTTTGCGTTCCGGCATCAGAACCCTTGTCTGCGGATCCCATGAAAACTCGCCGACGAAAGGGAAAAACACATTATGCCCGAACTGAAAGCCCAAGCGCAGAACGCGAAATCTCTCAAAGACCTCATCAACGCCCTCAACGAAGATCTTGCGCGCGAATACCAGGCCATCATCGCCTACACGGTCTACAGCAACGTGCTGACTGGCGCCAAGTGGATGAGCATTGCCGCGGAGCTCAAGCTGCACGCCGCGGAGGAACTGCAACATGCAATGATCATTGCCGACCAGATCGACTATCTGGGCGGCATGCCCACTGCAACCCCCAAAGAAGTGAAGCTCTCCGACAAGCCCGAGGACATGATCCGATTCGACCTGGATAACGAGACCGAGACAATCAAAAACTACCGGGAACGAGTGAAGCAGGCTGAAGTTCTGGGTCACTACGCGCTGGCTGAGAAGCTGCGCCAGATCATCTCGCAGGAGCAGGAGCACCAGCACGACTTGGCCACCGCGCTGGGGATCGATGTGCCGAAGGTGTTTCTGCAAGGGGCTTGAGCGTTGCAACTCAAGCCACCTGGACACCTGGACGCAGCTTCAGAGTGAGGCTGCGCTGTGGTGCTTTCATTGCGCGCCGTCATAGCTTCAGCGGTTTGGGATGCTCCAGTTGTGCCTGCGTGATTGACTACTTCGCTGACGTGATCATGTCGTCGAGCACGAAGAGCTGAGTCGAGAAGATCGTCCTCAATTTCTCAAATTGCTCGTAGGTGGTGCCGAATTCCATGTCCGGGTGTACTTTCTTGAAGCGCTCTATGAACTTGGTATCTTCCCTGAAGACGGCATCCCAGCTCGGGTATACGTCCACGGTCACGCCTTGGAAAGGCAGATCGCTTCCACTCGGCAAGACCTGAAGGTTCACCGACCATCCCCGGGTCACGCCTTCTTTCACCATAGCCTCTGCAAGGGGTTGCCAGATCTTCTTCTCATAGGCGACCCAATCCTGCGGGTTGGACGCCTTCATGTAATTCACCATGAAGTAGTCGCCTTTTTGGGAGGAGCCCACCCATGCCTGGTTCTGAAACATGTTGTTCGAAACCAGGGTTGTGAGCGAGTTGCGACGATCCACATACTCCTGTGCGCTCATGGTGAGCCCCGCCTTTTTGAGTCCTGCGTCTAGCTCCTGAATGCCCATCGGCTGTGGCGGCATACCGGGAAACATGGAGACGACGAGATAGTCACACTCCGCGGAAGTACCTTGCGGCATGATGGATCGCAATAGATACCATGTGGAAACCGCACCGGAATCTACTCTAGATTGGGCGTACTTGTGAACGTCCTCCGCGGCCCACTTACGGAATTCGCTGGCCTTTTCCGGCTTTACCTTGATGCAGGCAACCGTGTGATAGCCAGTTGGCGCCTGTTGAGCAAACGGGCTGGCGGAGAATGCCGCCGCGATGGCGACACTCAGGAGCATACGGGGAATTTTCATCCTTGCCTCCTCTTTCGTTGACTCTCTGGCTGGTCGAATAAACATCCAGGGAGACCAGTCGCGAGGTCCGACGCAACAATACAGGAGGAATGGATGGGTTGGGGAGGCTCCTTTGCAATGCACATAGAAATGCGTCTCGCTCTACCAACGTCGAGCAACAGGAAGCCGCCGGCGGTCCAAATTATCAGTCGGTCCCCATCAACTTGTGTGGTCGAGGATGATCTTCCAGCCGTGAGGACCTTTGCGCCAGACGAGGGAAAAAATGCCGTCGTCTTTCTTTGATTCTCCCTGGGCGGTGCGCTGGAGATGAAAATGGCCGGTGACGATGGCTAAATCGACCTTGCCGCAGGAGTTAACCAGCAGGCGTACGTCGAGGTCGTTGAAGCTGAGTGTGCCCATCTGTTCCTTGGTTGAGTAGTTCTTCTGATAGCGCTCAAGGATGGGGCCGTAGCCTTTGCGCAGAGTGAGCCCGATGAAGGTGGTTTCAGGGGAGTCTTCGTAGGCCTGCATGAATCCGGGAATGTCGGCGCGGTTCCACGCGGCGGCCTGTGCTGTGATGGCGGCGCGGATGGCCGTTATGTCGGCATGAGCGGACTGTGTCGCGGTATCGTTGGCGGGGGCCGCGGCGGAGGCCGGAAGCATGACAAAAATGCCGGTCAAGGTCAACAAGACATAGAGCAGAACCGGTTTCAGCAACGATCGGTGCAGCGGCGGCTGTTTCATCTGGACCTCTGAGGGGAACTCCGGGTTCAGCTTACAATGACTGCATGGCAGCGGTCGCTGAAGCTTCCCCATTTCGCGTTGTGCACACGGTTTGTTCGCATGACTGTCCGGACAGTTGCGCTGTCCTTGTGACTGTCGACGACCAGGGCCGTGCCATCAAGGTACAGGGCGATCCATCGCATCCGGTGACGCAGGGATTTTTGTGCGGCAAGGTGGCGAAGTACCTGGACCGGGTGTATGCGCCGGATCGGATTCTGTATCCGCTCAAACGGAAACCCGGGGTGGCCAAGGGACCGTTGCAGCGAGGGCGCGAGCATGAGGCCTTTGATCGCGTGAGCTGGGATGAGGCGCTGGAGGCAATTGCGACTCGGCTGAAGGAGACCGCCGAGCGATACGGGCCCGAGTCGATTTTGCCGTACAGCTACGCCGGAACCATGGCCGTGCTGGGCTATGGGTCGATGGACCGGAGGTTCTTTCACCGGTTGGGCGGGAGCCAACTGGACCGGACGATTTGCGCGGAGGCCGGGGGGGTGGCGTGGAACCTGGTGTACGGAAAGAAGCTGGGCACGCCTACGGAGGATATCGCGCGGGCCAGGCTGGTTGTGGCGTGGGGCGCGAATATTCACGGCAACAACATCCATTTGTGGCCCATGGTGGAGCAGGCGCGGCGCAATGGGGCGCGGCTGATCGTAATCGACCCTTACAGGACGAGGACGGCGGCGCTCGCGGACTGGCACATTGCCATCCGTCCAGGAACAGACGCGGCGCTGGCGCTGGGACTGATGCACGTGATTTTGCGCGAAGGGCTCGAAGATCGCGCATATATCGCCGCGATGACCCACGGATTTGAGCCGTTGGCGGAGCGGGTGCGCGAATACACGCCGGAGCGGGTGTCTGCGTGGACCGGAATGACGGCCGGCGAAGTGGAGCAACTGGCGCGCGAGTACGCGACGACGCGGCCGGCGGCGCTGCGCATGAACTATGGTGTGCAGCGGAGCGAGAACGGCGGGACCGCGGCGCGGGCGATTGCCATGCTGCCGGCGCTGACGGGTGCGTGGAAGCATCGCGGCGGAGGTGGGCAGCTCTCGACCTCGGGTGCGTTTGCGTGGGACAAGAAGGCTTTGGAACGTCCCGACCTGGCGCTGAGTTCCCCGCTGGGCCGGCTGGCGCGGGTGGTGAACATGTCCACGCTGGGGCAGGCTCTGACGAAGCAGAGTTCAGAAGTACAGGGATCGGGCGACGCGGCGGTGCGGACCGACAGTGGGCCGGATGTGCATGCGCTTTTTGTATACAACTCGAACCCGGGAGCGGTGGCGCCGAATCATAACGCGGTGCGCCGCGGGCTGGAGCGGACAGACCTGTTCACGGTGGTGCACGAGCTGTTCTTTACCGATACGACGGACTACGCGGATTACGTTTTGCCGGCAACGACATTTCTGGAGCACACCGACATGCAGGGCGCGTATGGCCACTACTTTGTGCAGATCTCGAACAAGGCCATTGAACCTCCGGGAGAGGCGCGGCCGAATGTCTGGCTCTTCAGCGAACTGGCGCAGCGCATGGGTTTCAAGGAAGAGTGCTTTCGCGATACGCCGGAGCAGATGATGAAGCAGGCGCTGGCGACGGGTCCTGATGGGCTGTCGGCGAATCCGGACATGGAGCACATCTCGCTTGAGAAGCTGCAAGAGCAGGGGCGCATCCCGCTCGGCTTTCATCTGGATCCGGAGGGGCAGCCTTTCCAGCCTTATACTTCCGGGCCTGTCTCTACTTCTTCAGGGAAGATCGAGTTCTACTCCGAAACGCTGGCTGCGCAGGGGCTGGACCCCCTTCCGGCGTTTGTTCCGCCGACGGAATCGCGGTGGAGCGAGGGCGCAAAGCGCTTTCCGCTGGAGTTTCTGAGCCGCAAGAACGACAACTATATGAATTCGACCTTTGCCAACCTCGACGGGCATCGCAGGATGGAGGCGAAGACCAACCAGCGGTTGGAGATGCACCCGGTGGATGCAGAGGCGCGAGGGATCGCGGATGGGGATGCGGTGCGCATCTTCAACGATCGCGGGTCGCTGCAGTTGACGGCGCGAGTGAATGGAAGTGTGCCGAAAGGCGTGGTGGCGGGGCGGCTGGATTGGGGGAAGATGAATGTGAATGGCGCAAACGTGAATGCGCTGACCAGCGAGCGGCTTACGGACCTTGGAAATGCCGCCACGTTCTATTCGGTGCTGGTGGAAGTGGCGAAGGCATAACGCGATACGATACCACCCCTGCGCGCAAGGGACGGCGTACGCTGAGGCACCCGGCGCCTGGTTCTTCACACGGATTTGAAAAGCGGGTTTGAGCGCTGGAAGTTTCTGGTGAGGGATGGTCAAACTCGATAAAGTGGAGTAGATATAGATGTTCCGCCTCGGCGCATGAGGCGTTGCCGAAGGGGGATGTGGAAGTTGAAAGCTATTGACTGGATTCCGATTGTTGTTTTCATCGTGGTGATGGTGGCCTACCTGCTGCTGAAGCGCGCCGGTCAGATCCCGGCAAAGGAAGCTGCGGAGTATCTGAGGAACGGTGCCGTGGTGATCGATGTGCGAAGTGCGACCGAATTCAGCATCCGCCATTTGCCGCGTGCGATCAATGTTCCTCTGGATGAGGTGGAAGAGTTGCTTCCGCGGCGGGTGAAGGACAAGAACAAGGTGATTTTGATGCACTGCCAGAGCGGGATGCGCAGCGGGGCGGCAAAGAAGAAGGCGGAGAGCATGGGATACGTGAAGGCCTTCAACCTTGGCTCCTATGATCGAGCGGAAAAAATAGCGAGCTACCGGTAGGCTTCGGCTGCATGCGAACGGCTGTACCCTTCACACTTCGGCTGGCGGAGGAGCGGGACGTTCCGGCCCTGCACGCGCTGATTGAGGCCTCTGTACGCGGCCTGCAGGCGAACGACTATACAGCGGCGCAGATTGAGGGCGCGCTGGGTACGGTACTGGGGCTGGACACACTGCTGATTGCCGACCGGACTTACTTTATCGCCGAATCTTTCAACCCTGACACTGGAGTTGTGACGCTGGCCGGTTGCGGCGGGTGGTCAAAGCGGAAGACGCTCTTTGGCGCCGATCGCGGGCCGGGGCGTGCGCCGGAACTGCTGGACCCGGCGACGGATGCGGCCAAGGTACGCGCGATCTTTGTGCATCCGGAGTTTGCGCGGATGGGACTGGGCTCGCTGATTTTGGGGCGGGTCGAAGCCGAGGCAGCGGCGGCGGGGTTCCGGCGTTTCGAGATGGGGTCCACCCTGACGGGGGTGCCGCTCTACCGGCTCAAGGGGTATCTGGAAGTGGAACGCATTGCGGTGCCGCTCGCGAATGGTGAGGCCCTGCCGGTGGTGAAGATGGTGAAGCAGGCGGAGTAATCAGGGTGCGCCGAAGCACGCCGTGCTTCCATTGGACGCTGGTAGAATTCCGGGCATGGAGACTATCCAGTACAACCTGCCGCAAGACCGTATTCCCCGTGCGTGGTACAACATTCTCGCCGACCTTCCTGGGCCGATGGCCCCGCCGCTGCATCCTGGAACGCTGAAGCCGATCGGGCCTGACGACCTGGCGCCGCTGTTTCCCATGGCGCTGATTGAGCAGGAGGTGAGCACGGAGCGGGAGATCGAGATTCCCGACCCGGTGCGGCAGGTATATGCGCAATGGCGGCCCTCTCCCCTGTTCAGGGCGCGGCGCCTGGAGAAAGCGCTGGATACGCCGGCGAAGATCTACTACAAGTACGAGGGTGTGAGCCCCGCCGGTTCGCACAAGCCGAATACAGCGGTGGCGCAGGCCTACTACAACAAGGTGGCAGGGACAAAGCGGCTCTCAACGGAGACGGGCGCGGGTCAATGGGGGTCGTCGCTGGCCATGGCGTGCGCGTTCTTTGGCCTGGAATGCAAGGTTTACATGGTGCGGGTGAGCTATAACCAGAAGCCGTATCGGCGAGCGTTGATGGAGGCTTTTGGCGCATCGGTGACGGCGAGCCCAAGCAAGGAGACGGAGTCGGGCAGGGCAATTCTGGCCGAGTTTCCTGATACCAACGGGTCATTGGGGATTGCGATCTCAGAGGCTGTGGAAGTGGCGGCGAAAGACCCGAACACCAAGTATGCGCTGGGCAGCGTATTGAACCACGTGCTGCTCCACCAGACGGTGATTGGCCTGGAGACGCTGGAGCAGATGGCGATGGCCGGGGACGAGCCGGACGTGATTGTGGGTTGCACCGGGGGAGGGTCGAATTTCGCCGGGCTGGTGATGCCGTACCTGGGCAGGAAACTCAAAGGCAAAGGCAATGCGCGGGTGGTGGCCGTGGAGCCGGCGGCGTGCCCGAGCCTGACGAAGGGCCCGTTTGCATATGACTTCGGCGATACGGGGCACCTGACTCCGCTAGTAAAGATGCACACGCTGGGCTCGACGTTCATTCCGCCGGGGATTCACGCGGGCGGCCTGCGGTATCACGGCATGGCGCCGCTGGTGTCGCACGTGCTGGAACTTGGATTGATTGAGGCGACGAGCGTGCAGCAGCTGGATGCATTCGCTGCCGGAATCCAGTTTGCCAGGGCAGAAGGGATTATTCCGGCGCCCGAGGCCAACCACGCGGTGGCCGGGGCGATTCGCGAGGCGCTGATTGCGAAGGAAGAGGGCAAGGAACGGACGATCCTGTTCAATCTTTGCGGGCACGGGCACTTCGACATGCAGTCGTATATCGATTACCAGGCCGGGAAGTTGCAGAACTACGACTATCCGGCGGAAGAGATCGCGATGGCGCTGGCGGGGTTGCCGGCGGTGGGGTGAAAACAGTGGTCAATGGAGCTCCCTGCAAAATTGCCTTCAGTCGGAAGATATGCGTCAGGGCACGACTTCAGTCGTGCCACACATGGCCCATTCATACTTTCCGGCTTTAGCCGCTGCGGAACTGCAAATAACTGAAACAAATAGACGCAGGGACTAAAGCCCAACATCTCTTTTGCGATCATTCGGCACGACCGAACTCGTGCCCT
>VFSW01002581.1_pt1 | contig 27388 bp, 23 predicted proteins | sample 5358111 | NCBI WGS metagenome assembly VFSW01 (sample SAMN11554181, study PRJNA540505) | mine drainage metagenome | isolation source: sediment from site ElyBrook_90M | place: USA: Ely Copper Mine, Vershire, VT | collected 2017 | reverse complement strand
ACAGCCGGTGCTGGAATAGGGATCGGAATACGCGAATATCTTGCCTCGCAATTGTCGCAGGTTCCAGATTTGCGGGTACTTGCCCGAACTGATCAGATAGGCCCGGTAATAAGGTTGGTCGTGGTAGAGCGGCACCGCAAGAAGCTCCACGTAATCCCTCAGGTACAAGTATGGGTAGTCGCAGATCCAGGCGAAATCGAGCTGTGCCAGCCGTAGCAGATCAATGGTCTCCCGGTAACTGTCGCGCTGGAGAAACTCGACGCGGCGCTTGAGCTTCGACTCCATGTACAGGCGCCAGTCGGCGAGCGCCCTGTACTGGTCGTTTAGGAAGGCAGGAGTCATGCCAATGCGCAGCGCTCTCTGCGGCACGCTCGCGCGGGCCGGCGCGAGAACCGGCGCGAGCGCCAGAGTGGCACAGCCGGCGATGAATGTTCTGCGTGTTGTCATACTCCTTCTCGCGTGTTACCCGCAGGTAACGATTATCCGCCTCTTCGAAGCAAATCGTTACCCAGGGGTAGCGATCGACTGTAAATCCCATCCCGAATGTGATCTGCGGCATCAACGCAGCATCAATTGTGCCTGCGAATACTCCTTGTCGATCCGTGTGTTAAATATCATGGCCCGATCTTTGCGAGGCTAATAGCGGACATTACCGCCTATCAACGTGAACGCATGTCGTATCCGCCTCATCTACCGTCGCGTGACGCGCAAGCCCCATTTTTTGCCGCATGTGACTACTTGCGCCGGCGGACCTCAAAGATGGGAGGCGTTACCCGCGGGTAACGAACCGCATATGCAAATTGAACACTTTCGCGGAGTTGCCGGGGCATCACACACTTATGGGCGTCGATCCAAACACCACGTCGCCGATTTGGGTTCCCGCAATCGAGCAGAAGAAATAACTCATTTGAAAGCGCTGTAACCGAAGGATCCAGCAGAGGAGAATGAAATGGCCACAAACAGTTTTTTCCGAGCCCTGACGCGACTGATCCTGCTCGCCGGGTTGGCAGCGATCACGCTGGCTGGCCCTGCCACAGGAGCAGTCGCCGCGCAGGTAAAGCACGTAAATCTTGTCGATCTTCATGCGAACGCGGGCAAACTCAGCAACAAAGAGTGCCTCGCATGCCACTCCCGGATTGCGACTGACGTGTCGCTCAACAAAAAGATCAAGACCTACCACCGGCTCCACCTCGAATCGAAGCTTGCCACACCGAAGAAGTGCGCGGACTGCCATCAGTCCATCGACTTGCGCAACGGTTCGGCGGCTGCACTGCGCAGACAGGTCGATCCCCAGATTTGCCTGGGCTGTCACAGCGGCGGCATGAAAGGCGCGAAAGTTTTGTATGCTCAATAACGGAGAATGACGATGAGCGAAGATCGAATCATATCGAGCGAAGAAGAGAGCCTGTTCGAGCAAGTCACGGGCAAGCAATTCACCCGGCGCTCGTTTCTTAAATGGTCGTCGGTTCTCGCCGGGGCCGCAGTTGCGAGCGGTCTCCTGTGGGACGACAAGCTTGGCCTGTTCCGTGAAGCCAGCGCGCAGGAGAAGATGGCCGGCAAAGGCAAATGGATCTACACCACCTGCCAGATGTGCGGTGGTACGTGTGGCATAAACGTCCACGTCGTTGACGGCCGGGTCGTCAAGATCGAGCCGAACGAGTTCAACCCTGTCGGTGTCGCCAATATTTCCACGGACTATGCCGCGAAGAAGGCTCTGGGCGGACGCATATGTCCGAAAGGAAATTCGGGCGCGGTGGCGCTATACGATCCCGATCGGCTCAAGACGCCGATGAAGCGGATCGGCCCCAGAGATTCAGGCCGCTGGAAGGCGATCTCTTGGGAAGCCGCCCTGGACGAGGTGGCAGAGAAACTCCTGGAGCTTAGGCAACGCCACGGCGCCGAGGCGCTCTTCTGGTGCACGGAGGATTCCTCCTTCACCGACATGCAGTCGGATTTCAATCTGCTCTACGGGTCTCCGAACTTCTCGATGCATTCCAATCTTTGCGATGTCGCCCGCAAAGCCTCATTCAAGCTCGTGATGGGCGATGACCGGCCGCTTGTGGACTTCGCCAACACCAAGTATGCCCTGGTGTTCGGCTGGAACATGCTTGGCGCGACGAAGTGGTCGCTCCTGCCCGGCATCTGGAATGACGGACGGGCCAGGGGCGCGAAGATGGTGTACGTGGATCCGATCTACAGCCAGACGGCCGCGAAGGCGGACGAATGGATCCCCATCCGACCGGGAACGGACGGCGCGTTTGCCCTCGCGCTGGGACACGAGATTGTCAAAAACGGTTGGCAGGACCAGGAGTTCATCAAGAATTACACGGTAGGGTTCGATAAATACGCGGAGTTAGTCAAGGACAAGACCCCAGAATGGGCTGAAAAGATCACCTCCGTCCCGGCGGCAACCATCCGGCGGGTCGCGCAGGAGCTTGCCGCGACGAAACCGGCTCTCATCGACGCCTGGAGCGGTCCCGGACATCACACCAACGCGACGGACGGCGGCAGGGCGATCGCCATGCTAGGCGCGCTGCTGGGGCAATATGACAAACCCGGCACGATGATGATTCGGCAGGCCATGGGCGGAAAGCGCCGCGCGTTCAACCTGGACAAGCCGAAGGCCGAACGGGTTGACGGCTTGGGGACGAAATACCCCTTCGCTCACGTCTCGGGGATCTACACGGAGGTCCGGGACGCGATGCTCTCCGGGCAGCCCTATCAGCTGCGGGCAGGCGTGTTCATGTTCCAGAACTTCGTCATGTCCGTCCCTAATACCAGGAAGAACGTAGAGGCGCTCAAGAAGTTGGAGTATATCGTCGTGATGGATACGATGATGAGCGAGACGGCGCGGCTGGCAGACCTTGTCATCCCGGGCAGCCATTACCTGGAGCGCTGGGAGGTGAACGTGAACTGGGTCACGTTCCCCGCCACGTCCATCCGGCAGCCTGTGGTCAAGTCCGTCATCAACGGGATGACCGAACAGGAGTTCATCCTGGCCCTTGCCAAGAAGATGGGCTTGAAGGACAAGGACGGGAAGAGTTTGCCGGACACCTATCCGGAATACATCAACGACCAGCTGAAAAACGGTCCCATCGGGAAGACTCTGGACGAGATGCTGGCGCTGCCCGGCGGCGTGTTTATCGGCGGAGCGACGCAGTACGAAAAATACAAGAAAAACGGTTTCGCCACCCCCACGAAGAAGATCGAATTCTATTCCGAGCAGATGGAGAAGAAGGGGCTCAATCCCCTTCCCGATTTCGTGGAACCGATCTACAAGCCCACCGCCGAGTTCCCGTTCTACCTGGTGAATTTCAAGCAGTCCGAGCACACCCACTCGCGCACGTTCAACAACGAGCGGCTGATGGAGATGAAGCCGGACAATCCGCTGCTCATCAATTCGGAGGCTGCGGCGCGCCTCGGGATCAAGGACGGTGGCGCGATCTGGTTGGAATCGCCCTATGGCAAGGAGAGGGCAACGGTCCAAATCACCGAGCGCATTCATCCCGAAGTCGTCGCTTTGCAGCACGGCTACGGCCACTGGGGATTCGGGAAAATCGCCCGGGGATCTCTGAATAAGATCAACACGTGGTGCCCAGCGGGAACGGCAGATGGCGTGTTCCTGGCTGGCGTGTCGGAGAAGGCATCCGGGATGGCCGTGCACAAGGAAATCGGCGTCAGGCTGATCAAGGCGTAGGCAGGAGATAGACATGGAAAAGAATCCTAATCAAGTCGGCTGGTACTACAACGAAAACAATTGCATCGCCTGTAGGGCGTGCGAGGCGGCATGCAAACAGGAGTTCGACCTCCCCGTCGGCGTGCGCCGGCGCCGGGTCATCATCCGCGAGGAAGGCAAATATCCGAACCCCAAGGTCCGCTATATTTCCACCGCGTGCAACCACTGCGAGGACCCGGCGTGCATAAAATCCTGTCCCGTCGGTGCGATCACCAAGGAACCGCAATTCGGCGCGGTACTGATCGATCAGGGCAAGTGCAACGGCTGCAAGCGCTGCGCCGCAGCCTGCCCTTACGGCGCGCCACAATTCAACGAGCAATCGGGCAAGATGGACAAGTGCACTCTGTGCATTCACCGCTTGCGCGTGGGCCTTCCACCGGCGTGCGTTCGCAGCTGCATGGGGTATGCGCTGTGGCACGGGAAGATGTCCGATATCGTGGCGCAAACGACCCCGGGGGAAATTTATCGGCGGCCATTGAAAAACGAACTACCCGGCTTCGCCGATCCCAAGCTCACGAACCCATCGGTGCGCTTCTCCGAGAACAAGTAGCACAACATGACGAGCATAGCCCAAACCATCCGTCCCGAAACGGTCGCGCACCCTGCGGCAGGATCGATGGCGCGCGGCATCGGCCAATCCGGTGTATTGAACCTGCTCAGCAGTATGTATCTGTGCAAACCTTCGCGCGAGACCATCGCCGGCTGGATGTCCTTGCTCCGCGATGACGGCGCCGGTCTCGATGATCTCAGGGACGCGCTGAACGCGATCCACACCGCTTCCGACAGGATTCTGGAAGACCTGCTGTGGGACTACACGCGGATGTTTATCGGTCCGTACAAGCTGCCCTGCCCGCCGTGGGAGTCCGTCTACCGCTCGCATGCAAAACTGATGATGCAGGATGCCGCCGATGATGTGCGAGGAATCTACGCCGCCTTCGGTCTAAGCGTCGAGGAAACCGGCGTCATGCCCGACCACATCGGTATCGAGCTGAATTTTCTTGCCCTCGTCTGCGAGCGGGCGGGTAATGAGGACGGGCAGCAATCCGACTGCACCCGGATTGGGCAAATGTTTCTAAACGATCATCTGACCAAGTGGGTGCCGCAATTCACAATGGACATGGAAATGGCGGCCGATTCGCATCTATACAAAGCATTGGCCAGAACGACGAGAAATACGCTTGAGCTGCTCAATGCGCGAGCTTAACCAAGGCGAATTCGGAGAATTTTTCTGGAACCTGCTGGATCCCGGCGTCCCTAGCCTGTTGCTGCGTTAACAGAATTCACCATCGTGCGCAGATTGCGCTGACCACCCATTTTTGAACCACTTCCCCGTATGGCCAAGCGTTTGACGATGCTTTGCCCTGATCGCTCCAACCGCGCAGGTCAATCTGCTCCGCGCAAACAACGGCATACCTTGTATGGCAACTGATCAGCGCCCCGAACTACTTACCGACCGCTTCGGCCGCCGGATCGATTACCTGCGGCTTTCGGTAACGGATCGATGCGATCTGCGCTGCAGCTACTGCATGCCCAAGGGGTTTCGCGAGTTCGAGGAGCCGGCGCACTGGCTAAACTTCGACGAGATCGAGCGCCTATTGGCGATATTCGGAAAGCTTGGAGTTTACCGGGTGCGCATTACCGGGGGTGAACCCCTGCTGCGCCGAAATCTCCCGCAACTGGTCGCCCAGCTGCGCCGCCTCAAGGACATCGAAGATCTCTCGCTGAGCACGAATGCGACCCAACTCGATAAACACGCGAACGACTTGAAGGCTGCCGGGTTGACACGCATCAACGTGAGCCTCGACTCGCTGCGGCGCGCACGTATCGCGCGCATAACCGGGCGGGATTGCTACGACCGGATCATTTCCGGGTTAATGGCGGGAAAGCGTGCGGGTCTTGCCCCGATTAAAATCAACATGGTGGTCACGCGCGGCGTCAACGACGATGAAATTTACGATATGGCGGCGTTTTGCATGGATCACGGCTTTGTCATGCGCCTGATCGAGACCATGCCGGTGGGGGACGCCGGCCGCAGCGCGCAGTACCTCGATCTGCAGCCCGTGCGCCAGCGGCTTCAAGAGCGATTCGACCTGGTCGATGCGCTGATCCCCGGAGGCGGGCCTGCGCGCTACCTTCGCTCGAGCGACGGGCGGTTCAGCGTCGGTTTCATCACGCCTATGTCGCAGCATTTCTGCGCGACCTGCAACCGCGTCAGGCTCGGCGTCGACGGTACTTTGTACACGTGTCTGGGCCAGGACGAAAAATTGGACTTCCGCCCGCTGCTACGCTCGGGCGCGACGGACGATCAGCTCGAAGCAGCGATAGGAAGCGCCATCGAACTCAAACCGCAACGCGACGAGTTTCGCGAACTTCCTGGGAAAATCATTCGCGTAATGAGTAAGACGGGCGGATAGTTGAACACAATCGCTGGTCCGTGGTGCAGACGACTGGAGTGCTGCTTGCGCGGAGCAGATTGACTAGACTTCGCTATTGGAGCGATCAGGGCGAAGCATCTTCAAACGCTTGGCCAGACTGGAAAATGGTCTGAAAATAGGTGGTCAGCGCAATCCGCGCAATGGTCAATTCTGTTCGCGTAGCAACGACATGCAGTCGAAGACCTCGCCGCAGTACTCATAGGCATGACCGATGCTGCCCTTGAAGCCCGGGCGGTTGGTGATGAAGAGCGTCACGTCCTTGGGCGTCGCGCCCGGTTTCAGCTTGCCGTTGATCTAAAATAATCCGACTGGGTTTTCCTTAATTGACAATGGTGTAGCCAATGTAGGATATTTGCACAGCGCCGGAACTCAGACTAGAAACGGCACTCGGGGGGAGGATGAAGATCGGCATACCCGATAGCGTCAGGCAGCAAACTACCAAGTGTCCGCACGGCTTGGAATGCCTTGAGAACGGTCACTGTGGCAACCGGGAAATATGCAAGGTTTCTTATCCGTACGGAACTAATGTGCTTCGCCTTGCCTACGGGGACCAGTTCGTTTGTCCGTATCGAATTGGTTTCGGCAACGGCCAGTTATGCACCTGTCCGGTTCGTTATTATCTGCATACTAAGGGGCGTAGGAGCATCGGTTGAGGGCGCGATGCTAGGGTAATTACCGATTCGTTTTAGAAATCGAAGTTGGAAAAATCAGAGGCTGCCTGCGGGTGGCCTTTTCTTGCGCCGTCCTCTTCAACAAACCCTTTACACATATGCGCAGCTAGCGCCGAATCGATTCGGTAGGCGGCCACAAGCGACTAGAACTAGAGCGGGGCGCAGTCTGAGAAAGACTAGCAAAGCCGCTGCAGAATAGATTGACACCCATTGCTCGATTGCGGTACGCGACTCCAAACGGTCATTCCTACGGCGCCGACTGATCAGCGACTATGGCTCCCCGGCCTCCTGCGTCCTTTCCTTCATCTGTTCTGTCTCCCACTCCTCGTAGCATTCCAGGCCGCAGAAATAGGCCACGTAGTCCCGCGCCTCCGCGCTTTGCGCACCGGACTTCGGTATTTCCTTAAGGCAGACCTCGCATTTCACTAATTCAACGCCTGTCAGTTTCGCTGTCTCGATCATATTGGCACCTCCTTCGACGACTCAGACTAAAGCAGAAGACCGCTGCCGCCGGCAAACGGCAATATCCATCTGCTCAGGAGCCGCGATACCCGCTCCGTCAACTGGTCAAGTAGATTGCGAGCAGCACCAGCAGGAAGGCGACAGCCTGAAATTCAACGCGCCTTACCATCCAGTGAGCGCTGTCACGATGCCCGACCTCGTGGCCGGTTGCCATGGAAGAAATCCCTGATATTAGCGCGACGATAGTCGCGAGCATGGCCGCCAGAACCACTACGGTAAAGAAGCTCATGATCCCCTCCATTTGGGTGATTGCAAAACCGGATTACGCTCGGTTTGCGATTAAAGTATAGGTGCCAATCAGGAAATGCCAGGAAAATGAAGACAAGGGCAGTTAATATTGCGGCGCAGCAGAAGCTTGGCGCGATGGTGCGGTCTGGGCCGTATCGGGTTAGTCGGGTCTCTGCGATCAGGGGGATCTAGGCGCTGCTATTCGGTTGCTCCACTTGTCTGAACGGCTGGAATCGAACCAGCCCAGCGGCACGCCTAGGCGATAGGAAATCCTTCGTAAGACCCGGTCAGGGGAGGCAGGCCGTGGAGACGGCGGGCGTCGCCGCAGGCCGCGTCACCGTGGCCGGCGTCCGCTTCCGGCGCGAACGCACGACAAGGGCCCGGACGCTGCTCGTAGATGGCGCAGCGGACATCGACGCCAAAATAGTCTAGTCCCCCGTAGCGCAAGGCAGCGACGCGGACTATCGTTGGTGCCGCGCATGCACACGCCGCGGTCATTGACCGTCTCGGTGAGCGCCGCCGGCACCCAGCCGCCCGGCGCTGTATCCAGCTCATGACGGAGGAATGTCACACGATATGTGGCGCAGCAGGCGCCGCAACGGGTACAGTTGCCGCCCGGAACTGTCATTTATCCTTCCCAAATGGCCGCCGTCAGGATCAGCCCAAGTCCAACTTTTTACTCTAGTCTAAAAGAGATTGTGGCGATGTGCAGCGCTATCCGGCGATATAGGCTAGGGAGTAACATAATTTGATGGAGCCATTGGTCTTCACCGACAGCCTGAAATTCGGCGTTGCTGTGATAGACAGACAACATCGCCGGATGGTCAAGATAGTCAATGAGCTTCTCCGGGCAGTGCTCGACCACAATCTAGGGGAGTCCGAAGATCAGTTGCTTGATGAATTGGTGCGCTTGGCCGACCTCAATTTCCGCACCGAAGAAGTCTGGATGCGCCGTTGCCGCTATGAACATTGCGAAGCGCATTCGGCATCGCATATGCATCTGCTGCGCGAGTTAGCCGGACTCCGGGATGGAATGTCCCGGCGCCATGAAACTTTGAATCGTAAGACCGTATTCTTTGTGCGTCGGTGGCTGGAGAATCATCTAATTCACAGTGATCGAGAACTTGCCGATGCGATCCGCCATTGTCTGCACGTAGAAGCGATTGCCAAACGTCGTCGCGGCTCGCGCCCAAGACGCAATAGGCTAAATACGGTAAACACAGAGAAGGCGCGATGACATACGATTTCACGGTGACTGATGTCATTCCTACGACACCGAAACAAATATACGATGCGTGGCTCGACAGCAGATTACACGCCAAAATGACAGGGGGCCAACCCGCAACCATATCGGCAGTGGAAGGGACGAGATTTGTGGTGTGGTGGGGCTTCATCACCGGGAAAAACATCATGCTAGAACCCGGCAAGCGCATTGTTCAGTCGTGGCGAACGACGCAGTTTCAGGATTCCGATTCTGATTCGCAAATCGAGGTTCTACTGGAGTTGGTCGCAGGTGCAACGCGGGTAACGATTCATCATACGAACGTACCGGACGGACTTACCAATTATCGCGATGGTGGCTGGCAGAGAGATTACTTTGACCCCATGAAGCGGTTTTTCCGCACCTAACCGACACGAGGCGGATTGGAGCAAACCCGCGGTATTTGATGGACCGAACTGATGACATCGAAATTATCGACTTCCCTGTCGGATAATGAACTAGACGAATTGGACCGGTTCCTGCTGTCCGACGCCAGGTCCGACGAGACGATGTTGCTGGACACGCTGGATGGCTATCTCACCGCCATCGTGATCGGCCCCGCGACCATCCTTCCAAGCCGTTGGCTGCCCGGCATTTGGGGGCCGAGCGAAGAAGATGAACCCCAGTTTGAGTCGATGGTACAGGCACAGCGGATTCTGGAACTGGTGATGCGGCACATGAACGGCATCGTTTGGACGCTGCAACACGATCCAGAAGCCTTCGACCCGCTACTCAACAGCATGGTCTATGAAGGTGACCCACGCGAGTACCTGGACGGGGAAATGTGGGCGCACGGCTTTATGGAGGGAATCGAGCTATGCCGACAGGACTGGCTGCCCCTGTTTGATGACCCGTCCGCGAAGGACGCGCTACGCCCTATTTACCTGCTGGGGGCCGATGAGGTGACGAAGACAGAAGAAAAGCTGACGCGGTGGCCAGCGCAGCGGGAGGAGCTGACGGAACAGATCGCTGGAGCAGTAGCCGCAATCTACCGTTTCTGGCTCCCTCGTAGACAGGCGCAGCATCACAACTTAGTGGCCGCAACGGTTCGGCGCGCGGAACCAAAGCCGGGGAGAAACGACCCCTGCCCATGCGGCAGCGGCAAGAAATTCAAGAAATGCTGTGGGGCTGCACCGACGGTGCACTAATTCCCCTGCCGGAGACAGACTATATTGCGCCACCACCACAACGTGTACGTGGTCGAGCTATCGAAAGACGCGCTCAACGAGGCAAGGTTCAGGAAGTGCAACCCAGCCTATGAGCCGAACAAGCCCTGCGTATATGTGCGCATGACCGGCCTTACCCCAGACGAGCGGTTCGACAAACACAAGGCCGGAATCAAGTACGTGCGGGTGTATTCAGGGAGCACAAAAGGAAGAAAACTGTTGCTCGCATCCTCAATGACAAGGGGTACCGTACCCGAAACGGCTCGAAGTTCTCCGACACCACTGTTGACCGGCTTCTCCGTGATCCTATCGCCAAGGGTACTCGCCGTGCAAACTACACAAGGTCGAGCGACAGCAGCAAACCGCCCAAGGCCAAGCTTAGTGTATGAGCCCGGATAGCGGGCGCATACACGCTACTCAAGCTCGACCAGCAGATCTTTGGCCGTCACGCTGGTCCCCGGCTTCACGAACACCTCGCGCACTACGGCGTCGCGCTCGACGCATAGCATGGTTTCCATTTTCATCGCTTCGATGGATACAAGCGGATCGCCGCGCGCCACCCGCTGGCCCGGCTCTGCCGCCACCGTTACCACCACGCCCGGCATCGGCGCCCCGATATGGTTGGGATTGCTTTCGTCGATTTTCGGATGCTTCACCTTCGCATCGGCAAGTCCCACTTTCGCCACGCGAATCACCCGCGGCTGGCCGTTCAATTCGAAGAACAGCTTGCAGTATCCTTCCTCATCCGGCTCCGAACGACCCTGTAGCCGGACGATTAGCGTCTTGCCGCGGTCGATCTGGATTGCGACTTCTTCGCCGTCGCGCAAGCCGTTGAAAAACACCGGCGTAGGAATCACGCTCACATCCTCGAACACGGCGCGATGCTCGGCGAATTCACGGAACTCTTTCGGATACATCAAATAGGAGGCGAGGTCCTGGTCGCTCACGTTCCCCTTGATCGCCGCGGCCGCTTCGGCGCGTTTGGCCTCGAGGTCGATTGCCGGCAGATATTTGCCGGCGCGCCCTTGGAGCGGTTTTTCTCCCTTCAGGATTTTGTTCGACAGTTCCTTCGGGAACCCTTCGGGTGCAAACCCCATTTCGCCCTTGAACAGCGCCACCACGGAATTGGGAAAGGCAATGGCCTTGTCTGGATTGCGCACATCCTCGGCGCTAAGGCCGTGGGATACCATAAATAGCGCCATGTCGCCGACGACCTTGGACGTGGGCGTCACCTTGATGATGTCGCCAAAGAGCAGGTTCACCTCCGCATAGGCCTGCTCCACCTGCGGCCAGCGGTGCTCCAGACCCATTGCCCGGGCCTGTTCGCGCAGATTCGTGTACTGCCCGCCCGGCATCTCGTGTCGGTACACGCTCTGAGTGCCGGCGCGCATGTCGGCTTCGAAAGGCGCATAGTAGCGGCGCACGCTCTCCCAGTAGTGCGACAGTTGTTGCAGCCGCTCGAGGCTCACGCCCGGCTCGCGCCCGGCTCGCGCCCGGTATGCGCGAGTGCCGCGGCAATACCGCCAAGGTTGGGCTGGGAGGTCAGCCCGCTCATTGCGTCCAGCGCCCCGTCCACTATATCTGCGCCCGCTTCGACTGCGGCAACCACGCTCGCCGCCGCCACGCCGCTGGTGTCGTGGGTATGGAAGTGGAGGGGCAGTCCGACCTCCTGCTTCAGAACGCGCACCAGTTCACGCGCTGCCGACGGCCGGCAAACCCCTGCCATGTCCTTGATGCCGAGGATGTGGGTTCCGGCCTTCTCCAATTCCTTCGCCATGTCGACGTAGTACTGGAGCTTGTACTTCGGCCGCGCCGGATCGAACAGGTCGCCGGTGTAACAGATCGCCGCTTCCAGCACGGCGCCCGACTCCAGCACCGCGTCCATGGCGACACGCATGTTCTCCACCCAGTTGAGCGAATCGAAGACGCGGAACACGTCGATGCCGCCCTTGGTGGCCTGCTGGACGAAGTATTTCACCACGTTGTCGGGGTAATTGGTATAGCCCACTGCGTTGGAGGCGCGCAGCAGCATCTGCAACAGCAGGTTTGGCATGCACGAGCGCAGCTGCGCAAGACGTTGCCACGGATCCTCCTTGAGGAAGCGCAGCGCGACGTCGAAAGTCGCTCCGCCCCAGCATTCGAGCGAAAACAGTTCCGGCGCCATATGCGCGTAATACGGCGCGATCTCCAGCATGTCGTGCGTGCGCATGCGCGTGGCGAACAGCGATTGGTGTGCGTCGCGCATCGTGGTATCGGTGAGCAGCACGCGCTTGTGCCGCTTGATCCAGTGCGCGAATTTATGCGGGCCCAGCTTGATCAGCCGGTCGCGCGCACTGCCGGGCGTCGGCACGGCAAGATCGCAATGAGGCTTGTCCGGGAGCGCAAGTGGACCATCAAAGGTCTTTCTGCCCTTCATCTCCCGATTGCCGTTGATCGTGATTTCTCCGATGAACTGCAGCAGCTTGGTCGCGCGATCGCGCCGCAGCTGAAAGCTGAAGAGTTCCGGTGTCTCATCGATAAAGCGCGTCGTGCACGCGCCAGAGCGAAATGACGGATGTGCGATCACGTTCTCGAGGAACTGCAGGTTGGTCGAGACGCCGCGCACGCGGAATTCCCTGAGCGCGCGGTCCATCCGCGACGCCGCCTCGCCCGGCGAATGCCCCCATGCGGTAACCTTGACCAACAGGGAGTCGTAGAACGGCGTAATGACCGCCCCCGAGTAGGCGGTGCCGCCATCGAGACGCACGCCGAAGCCGGCCGCACTGCGATAAGCGGTGATACGCCCGTAGTCGGGTGCAAACCCTTTCTCCGGATCCTCGGTAGTGACGCGGCACTGCACCGCATGCCCGTTCAGGCGAATGTCTTCCTGGCGCGGCAGCATACCGTCCGGATCACCGATCCTTGCCCCCTCGCTGATGCGAATTTGCGCCTTCACGATGTCAACGCCGGTCACTTCCTCGGTAACGGTGTGTTCGACCTGAATGCGCGGATTGACCTCGATGAAGTAGAATCCCTCGGTATCGGCGTCCACCAGGAACTCGACGGTGCCCGCGTGGGTGTATTTCGCGGCGCGCGCGATCTTCAGCGCCGCGCTACAGAAAGCGGCGCGCCGCTTGTCGTCGAGGTAGGGGGCCGGAGCGCGCTCGACTACCTTCTGGTGACGCCGCTGCACCGAGCAGTCGCGCTCGAATAGGTGCACGGTGTTGCCCTGCAGATCACCCAGCACCTGCACCTCGACGTGGCGTGCGCGGCGCACCAGCTTCTCCAGGTAGACTTCGTCGTTGCCAAACGCCGCCAGCGCCTCACGCCGGGCGATTTCGATGTGCCCCGGCAAATCCGCGGCGCAGTCCACGACCCGCATGCCGCGGCCACCGCCGCCCCAACTCGCCTTGAGCATGAGGGGATAACCGACTTTGGCAGCCTGCTTCTTCGCCTCTTCGTCATCGCGCGAAAGCGCACCCGTTGCGGGCATTACCGGTACACCTACCGAAACCGCAAGATTACGGGCGCTAAGCTTGTCGCCGAGGGTGCGCAACACTTCAGGCCGCGGACCAATGAACGCAATGCCGGCGCCAGCGCAGGCTTCGGCAAACGCGGGGTTTTCCGAAAGAAAGCCGTAGCCGGGGTGGATCGCGTCGACCTGCGCCTCCCGCGCGATGCGAATGATGTCCTCGATGTCGAGGTAAGCGGCAATTGGCTTCTTGCCTTGACCCACGAGATAGGCCTCGTCCGCTTTGGAGCGATGCAAGGCGAATCGGTCTTCGGCCGAGTGGATGGCGACGGTACGGATCCCCATCTCGGCGGCCGCGCGCATGACGCGAATTGCAATCTCGCTGCGATTGGCGACAAGGATGCTGCGGATAGGGCGGGGGCTATTCATGATGGCATTCTATACGAGCGTCCCAGGTCACTTGCGTTCAGTCGAACATACATACGCAGTGTCGGTGCGCGAACAAAATTGGCCATCGTGCGCGCGTTCAGCTGGCCATCTATTTTCAGCCCGTTTGCCGCTCTAGCTAAGCGTTCGAAGATGCTGCGTCCTGATCACTCCAATTGTGCAGGCTGGTCAATCTGTTGCGCGCAAACAACACAATTAGCTACAATTAGCTTCAGTTCCGCAGTTCGAAGAAACCATCATGCAGCTTCGTCATATGCTGGTAACGAATTGCTGCACTGAAAGAGGAGACCGCTAATGGCCCGCAGACTTTATCTCGCCTGGCGCCTGTATATTGGTCTTAACTATTCCTGGCATCTCGCCTGGCATAAAGCGGCGTACCAGCAGGCCTTGTAACGCCTCCTACGGCGCGGTCACCCGCGCTCAAAGAAACTCCGCTACGGAAAACGCAGGAGCATCGATATTTTTTGCATTTCGCGGGAAATAGTTCACACCCGCAAACCGTCACGTTGGGCCATAATTCGCATGCGTCCGGGTCCGTTCTCCTCCTCCCCATGGACGCAAAGGCCCAGGACGAAGTTGTTCTGGGCCCTTTTTCTTTTGGAATTTGCGTGTCTGCCGTCAATGGGCGGACCTGCGAATAGATGGCGCGTCCACCTCATCCAATTGGCCTATAGAAATTATCATCCCGTCTGTGCAATGTAGCGCAGCTATGGAAGATGATTTAAGCGTTCGAGCAAAGCCTTAGAACCTACCCTCCAATTCCCCCTGGTGCGTCTGACGATTTTAAGCCGGCTGGCCCGCGCGGGGAGCATGGGACGATTGCGGGTTCGGATACCCAGTTGAGGAAATCCTTGCGGCCATCATGCACGTAAGCGTTACCATCGAACATGTCCATGACGGAAAGTTTGCCTGCAGAGAGCACGAGGCGGCAGCGTTTGGAACGCGCCTGCAAGCTGGTTGAAGCCGGAGTCGGTTTGTTGGGTTTCTCCCCCCCAGTCCCCAGGTCTGACGGACGAAGGCGCGGGGCATGTAAAAGAGGGGGTTGGGTCCCGATGCCTTCTGGAGTTCCGTGTTTGGCACCGCCGCTAAGCCGGCCAGATTGGAGAGGGGGGCGCCGATGATCATCTCCTCGTTGATGTACGCCTCTGCCCCGGGCCATAAGCGCGCTCCCAGATAGGCGGTGGAGTCATGCTGTGGCGCTCCTCTTTGGAGGAAGAAAGGCTGCTGAAGCCAGGCAAAGTGTAAGCCGCTCGGAAGGACGGCTTCACTTGACCAATGTAGGTTAGCTGGTCTTTAAGATCAATATCCTGCTGCCTCACGTCCGCGGGACTTTCCACAGCACCGACCAATACCGGTGTCGGTGTTGGCGACGCGTATGCAGTCTCAAGCTGACTGCCGCAAACGGCCCGGAAAGCTCTCCTGAGAGGTCGGGTACCTTTCGCCACGCAAGGAATTCCCCGACTTCACGTTCTTTCAGATTTGATCTCAGATTCGATCGAACCATTTGGGGGGAACAACTCTCCTGCACTTTATCGTGGCATAGAAATATTTCGTTGGCGCTGGACTGGCTTTCTTGTTCATATGGGCGCGCGGTAGTCGGGTGCGCGGCTGGATGCCCGTATCGTCAGAGAATGCTTTTGGCTTCGATAGAAACTTCCGCATGGAGAAACTATCATGTCGCGAGAGTACGCCCCGTTGGCATCCAGCCTGCTCCAGCCGGGCTGTGATTTCAGCAGCCCTTCCAAGGCGTTGCCGGAGCGGGTAACACTGGACAATCCGGCAATCGACGTCATGACCGATCTGAAGTACGTCAATGCCGTCGTCATCCAACCATACGATACCATCGAGGAAGCGACCAAGCGCATGCTCCAGCGCGGCGTGCGTTTGCTGCTGGTGCTAGATCACGCTCGCCGGATCGAAGGCCTTCTCACCGCGACCGACACGCTGGGCGAGAAGCCGATGCGGGTGGTCGCGGAACGCCGATGCAGACGCGAGGAGGTGCTGGTGCGCGAAATCATGACGCCGCAAAACCGCCTGGAAGTGTTGAACATGGAAGACGTGCTCCGCTCGAAAGTCGGACATATTGTGGCAACGCTCAAACAGGCCGGACGCCAGCACGCGATGGCGGTGGAGTATGACCGGCGCGGCGGCCAAACGGTACGCGGCTTATTCTCCACCTCGCAAATCGAACGCCAGTTCGGGGCGATGATCCAGACTGCCGAAGTCGCGAGCACGTTTTCCGAGATCGAAGCGGCACTCGCACACTGAACAAGTAGCACTTTCCGGGCGACGGCCGACATCATTCGCGCGCGCTGGCCGACGGCAGACCCCACCAATTCTCTAAAAGGACGACCATGCGGCTGATCTTGTTCGGCCCACCGGCGGTGGGCAAAGGCACTCAGGCGGGATTCATTACGCAGCGCTATGGCATCCCGCAGATCTCCACCGGCGACATGCTTCGGGCGGCGATAGGCAAGGGACTGCCTCTTGGGCTGCAGGCAAAGAAGTACATGGATTCGGGCGGCCTGGTTCCCGACGAAGTCATCATCGGACTGGTGAAGGGCCGAATCGAACAACCGAACTGTGAAAGCGGTTTCCTGCTGGACGGCTTTCCGCGCACCATTCCTCAAGCAGAGGCCGTGGCGAAGGCCGGAATCGATATCGACGTGGTGGTGGAACTGTGGCTCGATGAAACCGAGCTGGTCAAACGCACGAGCGGTCGCCGGGTGCACGTGCCCTCAGGCCGCACCTATAACGTGATATTCAATCCGCCCAAGATAGCGGGCAAGGACGACATTTCCGGGGAAGACCTGGTCCAGCGCGCCGACGATCAGCCCGAGACCGCCAGGAAACGGCTGGAGGTCTATCAACTGCATGCTGCAGCGTTGACCGAATACTACCTGGACTGGGCCGCCAGCACGGATCCACGCGCGCCCAAATACGTCCGAATTTCCGGCGCCGGTCCCATACAGGAAGTACGCGACAGGTTGTTCGACGTGCTCGGCCCGGCCGCAGCGGCAACCGCAGCCCGCAGGCGTGGAGTCGCCCCGCCGGTAGCAGGGTGACGAAACTCGCATCATCATTGGGTTAAGCATGTACAGCAAAGACTTTTCTGGCAAAAAGTAGCAAAAAGCGGCGTCGTGATAGATGCCTTTTTACGCTTCCAAATCTAGTAGGCGTCTTACAAATGCGCGTCGCTGCCTTGTATCGCTATCCGGTGAAGGGCTTCACTCGCGAGGACTGTGAAGCCATATCCGTCCTCGACGGAGGCCGAATCTCCGGGGACCGGGTTCTTGGCGTTCGATTTGCCAATTCGGCTATTCCTGGCGATGCCTGGGGCACGAAACATGAATTCGTCGCGCTGGTAAACACGCCTGGGTTGGCACGGCTTCAGCTTGAGTTCAATCGCGAGACGCTTCGGCTGCGCATCAGCCTGCAAGGTGACGTTCTGGTTGACGAGGCGTTGGACAATGCGGGGCGCAAGCGTATCGCTTCAGCGATCGAGGAATATGTCCTCAAGCTTGACGAGAATCCGCTCTCTTCGCACCCAGATCGGCTTCCGTTGCGAGTGGTCGGGGACGGCGTTACGCCTCGTTACCAAGACGACGAGGCAGGTTACGTCACTCTGCACGGACGCCAAAGTCTTGCGGCAGTCGCCGCTGCCGTCGGCGCTCCCGATCTGAGCGAGCATCGATTCCGCTCGAATATCGCCGTTGACGGCCTAGAGGCGTGGGAAGAGCAAAATTGGGTAGGCCGAACCGTTTGCATCGGTGAGGTCAAATTCAAAGCCATAAGCGCAAAAGATCGATGCCTTGCCACGCACGCGAATCCGCTAACCGGGGAGCGAGACCTGCCGATCATGAGAACGCTGATTAAGGTCTTCCCCCGTGAAAAGCCAACTTTTGCAATTGCGATGATTACGATTGATCACGGGGGCGCTATTCGCGTGGACGATAAGGTCAGACTCAGTGATTGAGAAAGGCCGCCCAACCCGACGTCGATTGTTCTCGGCTATCTCGGCTGCAGTTTTCGGGATAACAAGACAAAGCCGGCCATTGGCCGGCTTCCAAACGTATAGAATCTAGCGAATTGAAATCTATCGTCCGCTTTTTCTAATCGGGCGAGTTCAACGTGGCTATGACCGGGGCGAGTTGCGTCTTGCGCCCAGGTTCGAGGCGTATCGCCTCTTCCAGCGCGGCGCGCGTCAGGGACTTGTCGCCACTGTGGAGATAGGCGATACCCAGTCCGATGAAGGCTTTGGCATTATTCGGATCGAGGCCGATTGCGTGCTTGTAGATAGAGATGGCGGCGCTGAAATTGTTCTGCGCAATATTTACGCCCCCCAGTTTCATATAGGCTTCGACGGAACGCGGGTCGGCCTTGGTGGCGGCCTCGAGGGCCTCCCGCGCCGGCTCCAGCTTGCCTTGTTCCAGCAAGCGCGTACCGTCGGCTATCAGTTCGGCTGCGCCGTCGGCAGCAACGGCCGTTGCGTTAAGACTCAGTACGCAGAGCAGCGCAAAGAACAACCGGGCATATGACGCCATGGGGGTATCCAATCGGGTTGTAAACATGACAAGGCCCTCCTTTGAGGGAGGGCCTTCCCCTAACTTCGCATTACTTCAATGAGCCTTTGCCGTAGCGCTCTTCGTAGTGTTTGCGCACTTTCTCGATGGCGTCCTTGCTCAGACCGTTGAAGTACCAGTCATGGCCGTCGATGGGCTTGAAGTATTTCTCCAGCAGTGCATCGGCGAACTTCTCGTTGCCATCCTTCTTGCGCACCACTTCGCGCATTTGCGGAATCCACTTGAAGTAGGTGTTCTGGGCCACCACATAGATGCCGTTCCACCAAGTGTAGTCCGGGCCGCTCATCGCGGCGCCGTGGCGGGCACGGCGACCTTCGTGGTGCCAGATCTCCCACCAGGTCCACTCAATGGGCTCGTCGAACGGCGCTGCGGTGATGTAGCCGCCCTTGACCAATTCACCCATCATGGCAGCGATGGGCTTGGCGAATTTCTCGTTGTAGAGATCGACCACATCGTCAAACTGCTTGTAGTGGCCGGCAATCTGACTTTCGGCGTGGCAAGCAGCACATACATCCTTCATCTTGTCGCGGCGCTGTTGCCAGGTCAGGATCGACTTCACCTTGGAGCCTTTCACTTCTTCGCCAATCTTAGGCAGGGGTGCGCTGTCGGGCTGGTCGAACTCGTCGCCGTTCTCCAGGCGGATCAGGTTGATCTTGGTGGAAATGGGCGGACGCAAGGTCCAGGAGATGCGCTCGCCGACGTCATGGGTCACGGCCTGGTCACGGGTGGCGCCCATGTGGCAGGTGGCGCAGGTGGGCGCAGCCGTGTAGTCCGTGCCGACGACCCAGTGCTTGGACTCCAGATTCATCTCCTTCTCGAAGGCCTTGTACAGGATGCCGTGCTTGGACTCTTCGTAGACTTCCTTCTGGGGATGATCGGGACCGACATGGCACTTGCCGCAAGTGTCAGGGGTACGGGCCTGGGCGGCGGAGAAGCGGTGGCGAGCGTGGCAGGCCGAGCAGGAGCCGCGGCTGCCGTCCGGGTTCAGGCGGCCGATGCCGGTGTTGGGCCAAGTCTGGGGCGTGGGCATGCCCTTGGCGTCGAGTTCCACGTTGGAGCCATGGCACTGACGGCAGCCGGCGGTCACGGCAGCAGGGCCACCGATCACCTCGCCCATCAGATTGTCCAGGGAGTTCAGAATCAGGCCGGCCTTGGCATGGTGCGAAGGTTGCTGTTGAGCCACCTCTTTTTCATGGCAGCTCGCGCAGTTCTTAGGCGAGACAATGACGCGAATCAATGCATTGTTGTGCTTGAAGGCATCCTTATCGCCCTCCTTGGCCTTGTGGCAGTCGTAGCAGTCCACCTTCGCGCCGTAATGGGCGCTTTTCTTCCATTCGGCAACGATGCCCGGTGTTCCCGCGGTGTGGCAGGCGACGCAGGTCTTGCCGATGGCCGCGTCCGCCGCAGATTTCTTTATGGGCGCGGCGCTCGCCATGTTCAGATACAACGAAGAGAACATAAAAGCGAGTGTTGTGCTTGTCCAAAATGATAGCGATTCCCTGGAATATCCCACAATTTTTCCCCTTTTTGAAAATGCGGTTTTTACCCCTCCACGACGAGTACCGATCGATCGAAATCACCAACGCCAGACTATCGCAAGCATTCAAAGAGGCTTCCGATTGGATCAAGCATGTTGCTTATTCATAGCGCAGGACTGAACTTTTTTGGCTTGCAAGCGCAGTCGCGTCAGCCCGCGCAAAGTTCATTCCAAATTCCAATAATGTATGCGCCCTGGTGGCCACACTTCGTCTCTTAACCGATACCCATTTTCCATTCTGAAAAAACGGGCAGCCGTTTCTACACATAGCCTCGGCCGCATCCGGCCATTCGCTTCAAGTCGAATAAGTTTTCTCTGGCCTGCTCGTTTTTCATCACCACTTTTACTTATATGATCAACTCAGGTCGGACAGGCTCGCTAGAATTGACCTCGTTAAATGAATTCATCGATCGGATCCCGGAAGCGGCCCGCCTCAGGCAGTGGTAACGGACGGCGTTACGCTTTGCTCAAACACCATCGCGGGCCTCGTTTCACTTCTTCGCGTTTCCTACGGCGCCCGCTGCCGAGGCGGCCGCGAATTTCGGCTCTGCCCGCACGAATCCGTAGGCCACGGCGATAGCGGCCGCTGCCAGGATGATGTAGGCGAAAAATCCGCCCGCGTAACCCTGCGGGCCGAGAATGTCGACAAACGCGCCCAGGATCGGCGGGATCACGAAGCCGCCGAGCGCGCCCAGCCCGCCGACCCAGCCGGAAGCACCGCCGACCGCATGCGGCACATATTTGGGCACCATTTTGAAAACCGCAGCGTTGCCGATGCCCATGCCGAGCGCAATCAGTAGTTCTCCTACAAGGTCGACGTAGAACTGTGTGAAAAACGTCAGCACGATGGCGCCTGCGAGCACCGTCAGGAAACTCCCGACCGCAACCCGCTCGCCGCCCAGCTTCTCCGACAGGACTCCGCCGTACACGCGGATCACCGCCGCCAGCAGGGAGAAGCCAAGGCCTCCCATGACACCTGCCATCTTGGGCTGCATGTGGTGCAGATTGATCCAGTAGGTCGGAAACCAGGCGGTGAGCGCGAGAAAGCCCCCGAATGAAACGAAGTAGAGGAAAACGAGCCCCCAGGTACGCTGCTCCTCGGCGGCAAGTCCCAGGGCATGCCAGACGGATTCCTGGGGAAACAACTCCTGTCCGCATTGCCGTGCAACCTCTCTGGCTTCTTCCGCGGCGACGCCCCGCTTGCGCAATTGAAAGAAGTAGGCATCCTTCGCCAGCCAAGCGTAGACGATGGTTCCCGCGAGCAGAAAAACGAACCACGCAAGGTAGGATCCGGCTATGCCCCAGGCCGCGATGGCGAACGGGAGGACCAGGGTGAAGATTCACGGGGCCAGGTTCCCGACGCCCCCGTAGATGCCGAGGACCGTGCCCTGGCGTCCCTGCGGGTACCAATAGGAAACCTGCGGGATTCCAACCGAAAAGGAGGCGACGCCGCAGCCGCTCATTAACCCTAGCAATATGATCACCGGGTAGAGCGTCATGTCCATTTCGCGAACATGCGACAGAATGAACGCGAGGCCCCACATGCCGACCAACGACATGGCGAACAGCGTGAGCATGGGCAGCCGGCCGCCGCCCTTGTCGACCCATGCACCGAAGGGGATGCGCAGCAGCGACCCGGTGAGTTGCGGCGCAGCGACCAGCAATCCGATCAACAATCCTGAGGTGTGCATCGAGGTCTGAAAGGTGTGAGCGGCCGGCCCGTACAGCGCGACGGCGGCGAATCCGATGAAGAAACCCCAGGTTGCCATGGTCAGACCGCCCTTGGGCGTGCCGCGCAGGCCGTAGCGCTGTCTCGGTTCATCGACGTTCGCTTTCGCCATTTCCGTCTCCCAAGTAAGCTGCCGTTGTATCTATGGACCGCGTAGCCAGATGCCTCAGCAAGGCGTTTCCGCGCCCCGCCGCGCGTCGTACCACCAAGTGACTACAATGCATGTCAGGTAGAACACGATGAATATGACCAGCGCGCTGGAACGTGAGTTGTCACCGTGGTTTCCTTTCTTCTGATCAAGCTGAGGTGCAGTCTAGGCGCGCGCGAATTACTCGGGAATAGGCCGAATCTCCCCTGAAAACGCGCCTGTACTCACTTCGTGGTAGACCGGGGCAAGGGCGTAATCCTGCGAAAAGCGGTGTCCCTTCTGGCTTTGCAGGCATTACCACCGATGTACGATGGCGCCGGCTGGAGCAAGCGTGCAATATGGGAGTAACCCTAAATATCGCACGCGAGCCCTCCCCGAGCTTCCTGAAACGGCTTGAAAACCTGAGCGCTGAAGCAGCTGCCAAGGCGCTCAATATGCCCCACAGTGTTCGTGCGCGAACAAAAGCGACCATCATGCGCGACTTCAGGCGATCCATGGCAAGATAATCAGGATCTAGATCGAATGGCACTTACTTAAGCTTTTTCGGGTGACCATGTTTTCGGACGTGCGCTCGTGCAGTCGCGCGCGGTTTGGTGAGTAACGGATAGGGTTTAGGTCGTCGTTTGATGGCGCGGGGCTCGATTCGACCGGGGCGGTCACCGACGTGCTGTTGGGCGATGAGGACAAACAGGCCATAGAGCTTATCGTCGTCGTCCTCGATACGGTTGGCGTGTTGAGTCCAGGCGATCCAGATCTGCACGGTGTGCTTGAAGCTGAGCTGGCGCGGCAGCCGATGGGCGAGCAACGCGGCTTGGGCCATCATCAGGCGAATGAGATTGTAGGCGAGCAGGTAGACCCAGATTTCCTTGATCGCCATCGCGGGCGTCTGGCAGCTCAGTCGTTCCATCCCCAGGGTGGTCTTGATGTTGCGCAGATCGAGTTCTACATGCCAGCGGCTATGATAAAGCAATTTCAAGGTGGCCTTGTCGGTGTGCTTCGGGCAAGTGAGCGTCGTCACCAGGGTCTTGCCTCCGGCGCGAAGCTCGCGCACGGTCAGGCTCTGCGGGGCCTGCTCGTAGTCGGCCTGGCTCATCCAATCGGGTTTGATGACGGGCTTTGGCAGCACGATCGGGTGGTCGCGCACACCGAGCCGCTGACCGCGGCGAAAATCGGTGGTGCGTTGGCGGGAACCGTGCTGTTCGAACACCGCATCAATGCCCCGTTCACGCAACGTGCACAGCAGAAAATACGTGGTGTAGAACGCATCGCCCAGCAACAGGTCTCCGCGCTCCAGGGTATCGAGGATCGAACGCAGCAACGACTGTTCATCGCCGCCCTTGCCCAGATAGGGGCCGATCGCGGCCTGGAGCACCGCCCCGCTGCCCAAGCACATAAGGTCCACCACCCGGCACAGCGGGAAGCCCAGTCCGGGTTTCTGGCTGCGTGGCTGCGGGTAAGCGGCCTGATTGGCCGGCGTATCGGGCATCACCACCGTCGTGCCGTCCACCAAGCGCACTGGGCGACTCCGCCAATGCCAGGCATCGGGAGCGTGCACCGTCACCCACTGTCCCACGTATCGCGCAAGCGTATGCACCATCTCCACCGGCAAGCGTGTGCGCGCACGGCAGTACGCCCCCGTATGCGTGCTGCACGGCGCCAGTCCTGCGGCCAAGCGCTTGATCGCCACCTCGTCCACCGCCTTCTGGCAGGACCGATCCGCGCTCAGCGCCTGGGCCAGAAACATCGACAGCGTCTCGGTCGGCGCAAATCGCCGTTCTCGATGCTGCGGCAACACCGACTCGACCTTGTCGAACAATTCCGGCCCCGTCAACAGATTGAAAAAACCATACGCATCGCTGTTACGAACTTCAGAACGAACACGTTGTTGTTGCGCGCGCGCGTTGCGAATAGCATCATGCATTCTGGCTGGCTCCTCGGGTGATGGATGGGCGTTTGGCAACTCCACCTTATCACTCGTCTAGCCAGCCTTTTTCAACAATCACTTCAGGCGCTTATCCTTAAGTAAGTGCCATTCGGATCTAGATCCACATATGGCCGGTAAATTTTGATGTCACTTGGCTGCGATCCAGTACTGACGCTGGTTTTGGCGTGATTCCCGATTCCGACGAATTGAAATCACAAGCGCTTTTTATCCCATATCCTTGTCAGTTTTCTTGGCATACGAGGCGACGCCATGAATCGCGGCCAGTCGGTTTTCGCGCAGTTGTTGGGTTTTGTTCCATTCAGTCGCAACTGGATGCTTTTTTTGGCGAAGCGCTATCGATGTGTAGAAGTCCCGATGTGACAGGCAGTGTCTGATCCCGGCCATTCGCCAATGACAGCTAACGGGCCAGCTGTTGCCGCTGACCGACTCGTTAAATCAGGCCGAAGACCGCCCGGTTTAAGGCCAACAGCGGTCCTGCAGCCGACTAACCAATTGAGGACGCGGCCGCCGACTACGCATTACCGCTCATGATTCCTTCGTGGTTAACGCAGCTGGCTTTGCCAGATGTCTTGGCGACATACATACGTTTGTCGGACAAAGCGATCAATTCCGACCAGTCTGTTGCGCCATCGGTTTGGCGTTCGGCCAGCCCCATGCTTGCCGTAAGCGGTGCACCATCCGGACGTGTGCCGAGCCAACCGTCGATGATACGGTCGACCACCAGGCGCGCGCCGCTCATCGGCGTATTGGTGAGGATCACGATAAACTCCTCGCCGCCCCACCGAATTACCGCGTCCGCCAAGCGCATAAGTGCATGCAGCTTCGCGGCCATGTCCTTCAGCGCCTGGTCGCCCGCGTCGTGGCCGAAGTTGTCGTTGATCGACTTGAAGTTGTCGGCATCGACGAAGAGCACCGACAACGGGGCGTCCTGATCACAGGCGATCCGAAAATGCAGATTGAGTACCTCGAGGCCGCTGCCGCGAGTCAAAGCACCGGTCAAAGGATCGTGGCTGGCCCGATGCAGCAAGGTCATCATGTCGTTGAGTTGAATTGCGCACGCGATCAGATAAACGCCCATGACGAGCATGAACACCCAGAGGGTGGAAAACAGCTCGATTGCATTCACGCCGACCAGAACCAGTTGAATGCCAGCCACAACAGCGGCAATCACAACGGCAAAGAATAGACCTTCGCTGGCCACCAGCGGGAAAATACTCAGGCCGGCAAGAACAATCAAGGGTAGCGCCCGGTAGAGATTGCCATTGACGGCCGCCATCCCTTGAAGGGGCATACCCGCGAGAAGAAACTGCGATACGCCGTAAATCGTCAGCGGCATTGCCAGAATGATCCCGAGCATCGTCAGCGTGCGTGCCCGACTTTGCCCCCTGTACGGCGCGATGGCCAGTCGGATGAAAATGACTGCGGCAAGAGCGCGGCAGATGGCGAGAACTCGCCAGTGATCCGCACTCAACGTAGCGGCATCCAACGCGATCCAAATTAGTGTCAATACCGAGAAAGCGGCCGCGACAAGCCTGATGCGCGTATCAATGGCGGTAAGCCGATGGCGCGTCAGGTAGGGAGGATGGTGCCGCGTGGATATCAGGTCGACAAAACGCCCGCTTGCCAGCCAAGCGAATAGCACCCGGACTATGTTCTTTATGGCAAGCATTGGGAACGTGGCTCCATTTCAGTCAATACGTATGGCTGTCGGCGCGCGTTTAATTTCATCGCCAACCTGCATCTACGTCTAAAACGCATGCTATATGAAAATTGGTACGGCTTCGCGATGCCGAAACCCTGGACATAATCGACTTCGACCACGCGCAGCCGCTTCAGGCAGTCGTCGGTCTCGACGATTTCGGCGATGGTGCGTATCCCTATGACCTTGCACCCGCGCTGGATCGCCCGGACCTTAGCCAGCGCTTCCGGCGCGCGCAGCGCCCCGGCATCGCGCGGCGGCAACGCTTCGGCAAAAGCAAACCCATTTATGCGCTCGGACGGTACACCGGTCCAGGCGGAAAATCTCCTGGTGTGGAAGCGATAGCGCTGGTGGCGATCGACATAGAAGGCGATCTCATCCAAATGGAGTTCGAGCATACCGAGCAGGCTTTCGGAGGCGAATTTGTCCCTGGCGGTGAGCCGGTGCGCTTTGGCTTCCTTGGCCAAGCGCGTACGGTCCTGCTGATGCAGTGCAAGCCCCCGCTCCAGTTGCTCCAGGGTACCTCCGTGCTGCTCGATTTCGGCGCTGAGGCGCTGCCTGAAATGCGCTGCCTCGGCTGCGCATCGCGCCGTGCGCCAACCGCCTTTCAGCGAGGCGCTGACCAGCGCCAGGACCGAGGCGAACAGGATGCCCGCGAGGAACGTGACCCACTGCCAGTCGAACTCGGTGAAGAACATCGTGAACACCGGCAGCACGACGAGGACGAGCGTGACCAGTGACGGCAATAGCACGCACAATAGCGGTCCGAACCGCAGGCGCTTGCGTTGATTTCTGGGTAATTCGCTCATGCCGTTCTCAAATATGCATCTTCGGGCACTGGGGATTGCGCTCGCCATGGGGTGAACCGAGGAGGAGATGGTATGGGCGCCTCCTTTCTCCGGGGAGCCTCAAAGGCGTGATGAGGGCCCCAGAGGCCTAACAGGCTGCTGGAATACGCAAGGCGGTAAATTCGCGGCCCTGCTTGCCCCGCGGTCGGTTACGTCGCGAATGGAAGTGATGGCGGTGAGCAAGCCCGCATCGACGGTTGTGTGTATCCAGAGGGGCTGGCCCTCCGGCAAAATGTCATGCAGCCAATACATCATTGCTACCTCGATGTAGAAGATCAGCACCAGAAGTGTGACAACGAGTCGGATCGGCGAGAATTGTTCCGGCATGCTTGGCTGGCCGTCAACTCGGTGACTTGGGTGGCAACTCGTTCTCTTGCAGGAGGATCTCGATCTGCTCCGCCGGGACCGGCCGGCTGAACAGGTAGCCCTGAAACTCGTCGCACTTGAGCAGCCGCAGCAGATTCGCCTGCTCTTCGGTCTCCACGCCTTCCGCGACGACCTTCCTCTTCAGCGCGTGCGTCAGCGAGATGATCGACGATACGATCGATTCGCTGTTCGCGTCATCCGGCAAATTCCGGATGAAGGCACGGTCGATCTTGATCTCCCCGACCGGTAGGCGCGCGATGTAGGCGAGTGAGGAATAGCCGGTGCCGAAGTCGTCGATCGCCAACTCGACACCCATGCTCCGTACTTCGTTGAGCTTGCGCACGTTTGCCTCGATGTCGTGCATGATCACGCTCTCGGTGATCTCGAGGTTGAGCCCGTGCGGCCCCCCGCCCGCCTCGGCGATGGCCTCCTCGACCGAACGCACGAAGTCCTTCTGGCGCAGCTGGATGGGAGAGACGTTGACCGCGATGCGCACCGCCGGCAGGCCCTTGGCGCGCAGCGCCGCGGCCCGGCGCCCCGCCGCCAGCCACCCCCCCCCCCCCCCCACCCGCAAAAGCCCCCGCGGCGGGGGAAGCGAGGTCGACCCCCCCGGCGG
>VFSW01002580.1_pt1 | contig 27391 bp, 26 predicted proteins | sample 5358111 | NCBI WGS metagenome assembly VFSW01 (sample SAMN11554181, study PRJNA540505) | mine drainage metagenome | isolation source: sediment from site ElyBrook_90M | place: USA: Ely Copper Mine, Vershire, VT | collected 2017 | reverse complement strand
GAAGCTGTGTATCTCCAGATTCCATAATAGCGCGTAATGCAGTTCCTTCGGGATTAACAGCGGCTTGACCACAAAAACGGTCGTGATCCGCGTCGCATAAAAGTCAGTCAATTTGGCAACAGTCTTCTTCACATAGTCCATGGTCCGGGCGTTCTCGCCGGATTTGGATCGGCAGCAGGCGATTGTTCGGTCTGGTTGAGATCGCGGCAGATAAATTCGAGATCCTGGCTTGCGGCCGAGGGCGCCAGGTTTCGCCCTGCTTCTACCAGCATTTGAAAGCCTTCGCAAACGCCGAGGAGGAGACCGCCATCGGCGACGACCTTCCGATTTAACGTTCATTACGGACGAGAACCGAGTGACCGCATTGCAATGCTGATAGTCGCCGGAAGAGAATCCACAGGGAAGAAGTACCGCGTCGACTCGGCTCAAATCAGTGGAAGGGTCCCAGATGAATTCGGCTTTTCCCTGGTCGAGTTACTGCGGAAGAAGCCGGGGAAGACGATGATGCCGACTTTCATTCCGGGAAATTTCAGTTTAGCAGGGTCAGTGCGAACCCTTGCTTCCCGTCAGATCTTTATCGGGCAACTCGAACACCCAGATCGCCGCGCCGCCGTTCGGCGGATTCTGAATCTCGGGAACCAGCACGGGCCACGTCGCTGCCTGCGCGCCGCCATTGCCCACCACCACGGCCACGTATTGCCTGCCGTTCACCATGTAAGTCATGGGCGCGGAACTCGGGACATCGTTGAGCCGGGCTTCCCACAGGATTTTGCCGTTTGCACCGTCGTACGCCTTGACCATGCGGTCGATGGAGCCGTTGAAGACAACGCCGCCCGCCGTAGCCAGCACGCCCGACGTGGTCGGCGCGCGCTGCCGGTCCGTCCACACCACTTTCCGGGTCGCCAGGTTAATGGCTTCGAGCCGGCCATACTTTCCATCCGAGCCGAGCGGCGGGCGGATGCTGAAATTGACACCGGAAGACAGCCCGCCGCGGCCCCCCGGAGCGACCGGAATCAAATCCATGCACGATTCGACCAGCGGCACATAGAGAATCTTCGTCTCCGGATTCCACGACGCCGGCAGCCAGCTCTTCGCCCCTCCCGCGTGCGGGCAAACGGTAACGGTCTCGCCCTTCCCCGGCATCACTTTGGGGTTGATCGTCTTCGCGCCCGTCTTCGGATCGATCGCGGTCACCACATTCTGCAGACCGAGGTCCATCGAGAAGGCATATTTGCCGGTCGCGGCGTCCAGAGCATCGTAAATAGCCTCTTTCCCGGACGTGACCACCAGCTTCCGGTTCACGCCATTCACCGGTACATCGATCAATTGCCGCTCGAAAGCCCAGTCCAGATCCCACTGGTCGTTTGGAGTGTGCTGGAAGAACCAGGCCACCTTGCCCGTATCCGGATCGATCGCGAGCGTCGTGTCCGTATAGAGGCCGTCATTGGTTACGCCGGGCTGGTTGACCGGATGCAGCAGCGGCCCCGTGTCGTAAGTCTGGGCCGGCCCGAAGTAAGCCAGGTTGAGGTCCGGATCGTAACTCCCCGCGACCCAGACGGAAGCGCCGTTGCGCTTATCGAGCGGCAGGCCGTTCCAGCTGTCGCCACCGGTTTCGCCCGGCCGCGCGATGCTGTAGAAACGCCAGGCTTCGTCGCCCGTCCGCACATCCAGCGCCACGATGAAATTGCCTCCGGGAAGATTACCCACGGTACCCACCATGACCTTGCCTTTGGCCACCAGGGGGCCGCCGGTTAGCCGCAGGCGCGGATCGTTGTGGTCCACGATCGCGTGGTCCCACATCACCTTGCCCGTTTTCACGTCGAGCGACACCATGTGCAAATCCGAAGTCGCCACCAGAAGCCTGTTGCCGTAGATCGCAATATTCCGCTTCACGCTGGCCGGCACGTCTTTCGGCAACTCGTGCGACCAGGACCAGAGCAGATCTCCGTTCCGTGCATCGAGCGCCTGCACCTTGTCGCCATAGCTGTGCACGAAAATCACGCCATCATGCACCAGCGGCGTGGACTCGTTCGGCCCCGTGGGCAGCGACCATGTCCAAGCCACATGCAGATCGCCCACATTACTCCGGTCGATCTGTTTCAGCGGGCTGAAGCCCTGGTCGTCCCACGCGCGCCGCCATGTGAGCCAGTCGCCCGCCGGCGGATTGCGCAGCATGGCCTCCGTGACGGGCGTGATCTTATCCAGAGGATTCTGCTTCACCGGCGCTGCCGGAAGCGTCGCAAACGGCGACAGACCTCCGCCCGGACCGCCTCTGCGAGCGGCAGGCGCGGCAACGCCCGGCATGACCATCGCTTTCAGCGCCGCGACATCCGGCGGCAGAGCCCGGTTCCCAGGCGCCGCGCCGTTCGTTCCGGCGAGGAACGCGACGATGTCAACGTAAGTCTCGGCGCCAAGCCCTCCGCGATTGGCGGGGGGCATCTTGGTGCTGATGTAGGTGAACAGGCCATCGGCGGATTTCCCGCCCCACTGCTGGCTGAACGACGTGCCTTTCAGCGGTGGAGCAAACTCGCCATCGTCCAGATCCCGCCCATGACAACTCGCGCAATTCTGCGCATAGGCCGACTTCCCGCCCTCAGCCTGCGCCGCCGTAAAAGCCAACGGCGCCAACTGCGCGTAAACGCCCGAAGCGGATACAAGGAAGCTGAGCAACGCGATCTTCATTTCGAAGAAAGTCTATCATTTCGAAGAAAGTCTATCGGTATCGCCGCTTCCCGTTCACCCCGCGGCGGCTTCCTGCATCATTTGAATAATCGCCTTTTCCACCTCACGCGCCACCGGCTCGATTTCAGGATTGGCGAACCCCTTCATCATCTCGGTGGGGCGCAGGGTGGCGAGCGTATACCCTTTCGGCGATCCGTACACGGAAATACGGCATGGCAACGCAGTCGAAATGGCGCCGTTGGCGTCGAGCACTTTCTTCGCCTGCTGCGGATTGCAAACCTCGTAAATCCGGCATTCCATCGCCAGTTCCACGCCCTTTTTCTCCAGGGTTTTTTGCAGGTCGTGGACCGCAATCACGCCGAACTTGTGGCGCGCGGCGGCCTCCTCAAGCCCTCGCTCGATATCGTCCATCGACTTGCCGGAAGCAATTTGAAAAAGCACGTGTTAACGGCCCTGCATCATGCGTCCGCGGCCGCTTCCGGCCCATTGCGGCACGCCGCTCTTGTCGCGCAGCGTCAGCGTCTTTCCGTCCTTCACCACTTCCCGGGCGATGATATAGTCCGTCCCGCCCATGGCGATTTTGGAGCCCGTCACGTCGATCGAATCGCCTTTCGCGAAAGAAAATCCCTTCGCGGTGACGAAGGTGGATGGACCCAACACCACGGTGTGCGTTTCGTCGCCCACTTTGACCGTAAGGTGCGTCCCCATCATCATCGGCATCTGGCCGCGCGCTGCCGCGGTCACGGAATCGACGGTTCCTTTGAATGTGGTTTCCGTTGCCGGGTCGTACATTCGCATGTTGTTGCGAGGCCCCGGCCCTTGTGCGACCGCGGCCAAACCGCCCAGCACGATGGCCGACGCCACGAACTGAACGCAATAGTTTCGAAGTTTCATTGAAATACCTGCCTTCACCCTTCTGGAGCAATAGACGGGCCACTCGCGATGGCGTGCGCGGACAGGCGCTTGCGAACTCCAGGGCCAGAGCGCTTTCGCGCAGGTCGCCGAATCGCGCAACCCGGTCTGATATCCCTGTTTAAAGAACACAGACCCAACATGCCCAAGAACATCGTCATCTGTTCGGACGGAACCGGGAATACGGCCATCAAGGGAAGAGGCACGAACGTCTTCAAACTTTACGAGGCGGTCGATCTCATCGGACACAAGATCGACCGCTCCCTCACGCCCCAGCTCGCCATCTACGACGATGGCGTCGGCAACGAACACTTCAAGCCGCTCAAGATTTTTGCCGGAATCACCGGTTTCGGGCTCGCGCGCAACGTGCGTCTGCTCTACAAAAGTCTCGTGCGGGTCTACGATCCCGGCGACCGGATCTTCCTGTTCGGCTTCAGCCGCGGGGCGTTTACGGTGCGCACTCTCGCCGGCCTGATCGCCGTATCCGGCATCCTCGATATCGCCACGCTCCCCACCACCGAGGCGCTCGACAGCGCCGTAGGCAACGCCTATCGCGTATACCGGCAGGAGTACCACACGAAACTCGCGCGTTTGCTGCGCCGCAAGGCCAATCGCGCGCGCACCGTGAAGTTCGAACAGCGCTACGTCCGGCACCTCAATGCGCGCATCCGTTTCATCGGCGCCTGGGAGACCGTGGACGCCGTCGGCGCCCCCTGGCATATCGGCGACTACATCAACGCCACGATTCACCGGTTCAAGTTTCCCAGCCTGAAGCTGGGCGATAACGTGGATTTCGCCTGCCAGGCGCTCTCGATAGACGACGAACGCCGGACCTTTCATCCGGTGCTCTGGGAGCACGACCCCCGCGTCGAACAGGTCTGGTTCGCCGGCTGCCATTCCAACGTCGGCGGAGGCTACGAGAAACAGGGTCTCTCGCTCGTCACGCTCGACTGGATGCTGCGCCAGGCCCGGCATAAAGGCGGTCTGCGTCTGCTCGCTTCCGACCGCGCGCTCTACCGCGAACACGCCAACGTGGACGACAAACTCTACGATTCCCGCGCCGGCACAGGTATCCTCTACCGCTGGCGGCCGCGGGACATGGAAGCCATTTGCGCCCGGCACGGCGTGCCGCCTCTGATCCACATCAGCGCGCTCGAACGCCTCGCGCACGGCACCGGCGACTACTCGCCCGGCAATATTGCGCCCGCCGCGAAGGTCGTGATCACTCATGTGGACGACCCTGGCGAAGACGAGCCCGTGCTCATGCGCGCGCACGCCGCCGAGGCCGTGCTTCATGCCGCCCACCTGAATCGAAAGTCGCTGCTCGCGGGCGTGAAGCCGGAGATCCTGATCGGGACCGCTTCCTATTACGTCTATCTCGTTTCCTGCACACTGGTCCTGCTGGCGGCCTGTGCGCCCGATGCGCCGCGGTTGCTTCGCCTGCGGCCCGCGGCGTTCCTTTCGAGCGCGAAGCGTCTGGTGCATTCTCCGCTGTTGCTGGGCTTTCTCGCGGGAGCCTTGCTGCTCTCTTATCTGATGGCCGTGTTTTCCGCGCGCCGCATGAGCACCGTCTTTTCGGAGTTCTGGCATGACGAACAGCCGAAACTGCGCGCCGCGCTGGAGCCGTGGACGGAGCCGCATCCATGATCGCGCGCTCTTGCCTCTTCGTTCCCGCCAACCGCCCGGACCGCTTCGCGAAAGCCCGCGCGAGCGGGGCCGATTGCGTCATCGTGGACCTCGAAGACGCCGTTGCGCCCGCCGATCGGGCCGCGGCGCGCGCTCATCTCGCGGCGTGGCTCTCGCCCGCGCACCCGGTCCTGGTCCGGATCAACGCCGCCGGCACGGAATGGTTTCCCGAAGACCTGCTTCTTTGCGGAATTCCCGGCGTTGCCGGAGTCGTGTTGCCCAAAGCCGAAAGGGCGGAGGATATCGCTTCGATCCCGCACGCCGCGGTGTTCCCCATCGTCGAATCGGCGCGCGGCTTCTGGAACGTGGCGGCGCTCGCGCACGCGCCGCGTGTTGAGCGCCTGATGTTCGGATCCGTCGATTTTCAGGTTGACCTCGGAATTCACGGAGACGGCGAGGAACTGCTCCATTTCCGCTCGCAACTGGTGCTCGTATCCCGTGTCGCGGGGCTCCAGCCGCCGGTCGATGGGATCACCGCCGTTTTCGATTCACCCGATCCCGTGCGCGCCGACACTCTGCGGGCGCGGCGGCTCGGCTTCGGCGGCAAGCTCTGCATTCACCCGAAACAGGTTGCGGCGGTGAACGAATGCTTCGCTCCCACGCCGGACGAAGCGGCCTGGGCGCGCCGCGTCATCAAGGCCGCGGCGAACAGCGGCGGCGCGGCCGTTGCCATGGATGGCGAGATGATCGACCGTCCGGTGCTGGCCCGCGCGGAAGAGATTCTGAGGCGGCGATCGTAGCCGCTATACGATCCCGAGGCGGCGGAACACCGGGACCTTGGCGAAGTCCAGAAGGAATGCAAACACCGCCGCCGCCGCCAGCATCTCTCCGATCGCGGCCGGGGGCAGCGGCGTCATGGCAATTCCGAAAATCGCCAGCGTTGCAGCAATCGTGAGATCGAGTACCGACGACCCCACCAGCCACAGGCTTGGACGGGAGGACCAGATGCGCCGGCGTTCGCGATTGGTATAAGTCGTCGCCTGATTGCCGAACACCACGGCCACGAAAGCCAGAGTTTGGAGCGTTTCGATGCCAAAACCCAGACGGAATCTGGCGAGAGCGAGGACGGCGGTACAAAAGACCAGCTCGGAAACGCCCGCGAAGACGCCCGCGACGGTCAGTTTACCGATCCGCCAGGCATTGGGCGCCGGAGACGGTTGCACGTTGTCCGTCGTCAGAGACATGCCGAGCAGATCTCCGGTGAGCATGATGATCACCATCAGCATGGGAGTCAGGATCGCGTGCCCGGTCATGACCAGGCCCACCGCCAGAAACAGCACCTGCACGATTTTCTTCGTAACCGAGTTGAGCGTATAACTCAGGATGCGCTGGAACGTCACGCGGCCTTCTTTAACCGAAGCGACGATGCCGCCAAGCCCCGGCCTGGTCAGCACAATGCCTGCCGCGGATTTGGCTACATCCGTCGCGGTCGACACCGCGATTCCCATCTGCGCCTGGCGCAGCGCGGGCGCGTCGTTGGCGCCGTCGCCGCACATGCCGACGGTGTGTCCGGAATTCTGAAAGGCCTTCACGAGGTTAAACTTCCCCTCGGGAAGAATGCCGGCAAAAACGGCATACTGCTCGGGGTGCACATCGGCGGGGACCGGCCCCGGCGGGCACACTTTGCCATCGAGACCAATGGCGTGCGCGACGATGGCCGCCGTCGCCGGCGCGTCGCCGGTCACCATAATCGTGCGCACTCCCAGCGCGCGCAGTTCCGAAATCAACGCGGCGGAATCCGTCCGGGGCGGGTCGCTGAGAGCCACGATTCCGGCAAGCTTCACAGCGCCCGCCGGTCCAAGCGCCACGGCCAGAACGCGGAATCCCTGCGCCTCCAGTTCGTGCGCTGCTTTGGCCGCCTCGGGCTCCACTTGCGCGAGGGCGGCAACCGCGGCAAAGGCCCCCTTCACCACGCGCAGCGCGCCGCCCCCCGCATCGGTCGCGGTCGCCTCCGACATCTTCGTTCCCGGATCGAAGGGGACGAATCTGGTCACCGCCGGGAGATCCGGGACCGTTTTCTTTGCGGCGGCGGCCCGGATCGCGGCGTCCACCGTATCCTGTCCGCCGTCCGAACTCGCCAGCGCAGCCAGGCCCAGGACGTGCGGCTCGTCGAAACCGGGCATGGCGTGCACGGCGGTTACCGTCAGTTCGTTGCGCGTCAGAGTGCCGGTCTTGTCCGCGCACAGAACGTCGATCGAAGCCGCTTCGTCCACTGCCGAGAGCCTTGTCGGAAGCACATCCAGTTTCGCCAGAGCCTTGGCGCCGATTGCGGCCGCAAGCGTAAACGTGGCCGGCAGCGCCACGGGGATCGACGCCAGAACCGCGGTCAACACCAGCGGGACAATCTCGCCGGCCGGCATTCCCAAAAAGTAGGCGTAACCAACCAGCAGGATGACGACACCGCCATTGAAAAGGGCGAGATTCCGGACTACCCGCAGAACGGCCTTCTGCTGCGAGCTTTCGACGTGCGCCGTAAGCACCAGTTCCGCGGTGCGTCCGAACTTCGTACGCGGTCCGGTCGCCGTGACCTCCGCCACCGCTTCGCCGCGCCGCACCAGCGCTCCGGCATACGTTTCGAACCCGGCGCCGGCCTCGATCGGCACCGACTCGCCTGTGAGCATGGACTGGTCAAGCAGCACCGAGCCTTCGCTCAACCGCACGTCGGCGGGCACCACGGCTCCGAGCGAGAGCTTTACCACATCGCCAACCACCAGATCGGCGGCGGGTACGGTCTTCCAGGCGTTATCGCGCTTGACCGAAGCGTTCAACGCAAGGCGCGATTTCAGAGCCGCCAGCGTCGCCTGGGCGTGGCCTTCCTCCAGAAATCCCAGACCGGCATTGAAGCAGAGGAGACCTGCAATAATCGCGGCCTCGACATACTTGCCGAGCAGCGCTTCGAGCAGGATCGCAGCCTCCAGCATCCACGGAACCGGAGCCCAGAACTTCGTCATCGCGCGGCGCAGCGGATGCACCGCCGTATCGGGCATCGAATTCGGGCCGGACTTCTGCAACCGCGTCCGGGCTTCTTCGCTCGTCAGGCCGGTTGAAACGGATTGGGCGGTCGGTAAGTTGGCCAAGGCTCGCTGCCCCGAAGTATAGCTCTATGCAGAAATTCGAGTATTGGCTGCGTCTGACCGGGAATGAAATGCCCGGCCTCGGGAAAGTAGCGAATCTCCGCCTGCGGGACGTTCCGTTCCAGCCGCTTTCTGGTGGCGGCGGAATCGAGCAGCACATCCCTGCCGCCGAGAATCGCCATCGTGGGCATGGCCAGGCGCTTGAGCGCCTCATCGCTGAAGATCGGGAATTTCACCTTCCGCGGCCGGAAATTCCGATGGATGAGCGCGATGAAATCCATGAAAAAACGAACTGCCGGGGATGGGTTGGCGGGCGCGCGCCCGAGCACGATTTCCGCGGCCTTGCGCCTTCCCCAACCTCCGAACAGCCGTAACGGAGCCACCTTAAAGACAAAGCCGATCTTCTGCGGGCCGACGCCCGCGGGACAAAGCACAGCCAGGCTCTCCACGCGATCCGGCCGGCGCGTGGCGTAATCGAGCGCGAGCCAACCTCCCAGCGACACGCCCACCAGCGACGCTCGCGTGAGAGACAACGCCTGCATAACATCATCCACCCAAAGCGCGTAGGCGTCCGAGACCAGTGGTGGGCGCGATGGCGCGCTCAATCCCGCGTCGCCGATCACATCGACCGCGAAAACCCGGAAATGCCGCGACCACGCAGCGATATCCGCGATCCAGGAAGCGGAATTGGCCATGCTGCCGTGAAAAAGCAGCACTGCCGGCCCGTCTTCCGGACCCGAGGCAATAATGAAAGTCTCGCCTTCGCATGTCGGCACGCGCAATTGCCGGTGCGGTACCGGCCAATGCTTCAGAAACGCGAGGTAGCGCTCACGAACGGACTGCTCGCCCTCTTCGGATTTCCAGATCTTGGCCATGATTCAGCTCTCCAGCAGAACGTGTATGAGCCTGAACATTCCAGCGTTGGTGTCCAGGTCGCCCACGAGGATGATCTTCATGTGTGCGCCCACTTCGTTGTAAATCGTTTCGACGCGGCAGTTTCTCGCCGTGGCGAGCAAGGCGTTGGTCAGGCGGATGGCCGCTTCCTGGCTGATGGCGTCGATTTCGACTGTGCTCGACACCTCGACGTGGCGTGTGCGCCGCACCGGCGCGGGCTCAAAAGACGCCGCGGGCCGCCCGGTCAGGGCTTCCAGGTCCTCGCGGGCAATCCGGTATTGCTTGCCGATGCGGACGGCCTTCAGGCGCCCCTCGCGGACATAGGCCCGGACGGTTCGCACCTGAAGCCCCAGACGGTCCGCAACCTGCTCGACGGAGTACAGATCCTGTGACATATGGATCTATACTAACATACAAATACGGCAGTATAGATACGTTTTCAGTCGTAAACGAAGTGCAGGACCTTCTTCAAATCCTCCCAGGATTCGCGTTTCGCGTTCTGATTGTAAGGGCGCAGCAGATACGACGGATGATAGGTCACCATCAGCGGGATATCGCGCCATTTATGCCACTTGCCCCGCAGTTTCGTGACGCCGTCCTTCCCGCCCAGCAGCGCTTTCGCGGCGGTCGAACCGAGCGCGCAGATCGCCTTCGGTTGAATCGCAGATAACTGGCGGAACAGGAACTGGCCGCAGATCTCCATCTCATCCGCTTCCGGCGTTCGGTTTTCCGGCGGACGGCACTTCACTACATTGCAGATGTAAACGTCGGCGCGCTTGAGCGGAATGCCCTCTTTGGCCGACGTGCCCTCGATCATCTGCGTGAGCAGTTGCCCGGCGCGCCCCACAAACGGGATGCCCTGCGCGTCTTCGTCCGCGCCCGGACCTTCCCCCACAAACACCAGCTTCGCCGCCGCGTCGCCCACGCCGAAGACGATCTTGTTGCGGTCCTTGTGCAGGCGGCAGCGGGTGCAATCGCCGATGTCTTCGCAAATTCGTTCCAGGGTGTCGCCCGCGGGAACCATGCCGGGAAGCGGGATCTCGATATTTGCGGGCTTCATTTCCACCACTGCGGCCGGCGCGCGCCGGTACAGATCCCTGATGCCGAGGTCCCCATAGAACTCCAGTCTCCTTCGCAGTTCCTCGGTGCTCATGACGCAACGGTCGCGGCGCGGCGCAGGGTGAGAATCCGGCTGAGGATCTGCTCCGCGATTTCGCGCTTCGAAGCGCGCGCGAGCGGAATGAACTCGCCGGTTCGCAGAGCGAGCACCACTTCGTTCGAATCGGATTCAAAACCGGTATCGGCTTGCCCCACGAGGTTGGCGACCACCATGTCGCAATTCTTGGTTTCGAGCTTGCGGCGCGCTTCCGATTCCAGATTGGCGGTCTCGGCGGCAAACCCGATCAGCAGGCGGTCGCCGCGCTTGCGCCCCAGTTCGGCCAGGATATCCGGCGTCGGATCGAGTTCGAGCGAAACCCGCGCCGACGTCTTCTTGATCTTCTGCTTCGATTGCACGGAAGGCCGGAAATCGGCCACGGCGGCGCACTTGATCACCACGGTCGCGGGCTCAAGGTTCGCGAAGACGGCATCGCGCATCTCCGCCGCCGTGCGCACGTGAACCGCTTCGGCTCCCGCGGGCGGCGTCAAACTTACGGGGCCGCTCACCAGAATGACGTGCGCGCCGCGGTCAATGGCGGCTTGCGCCAGTGCGTATCCCATCTTTCCGCTGGACCGGTTGGAAAGATAGCGGACCGGATCGAGCGGCTCCTGCGTGGGTCCCGCGGTGATCAGGATCGTTTCGCCCTCAAGATCGTGGACGGGAGGTTGCAGCGCCCGCTCGACGGCTTCAAGGATCTTCGGCAACTCGGCCAGGCGGCCCGGACCGTACGTGCCGCAGGCAAGGAAGCCCTCGTCCGGGTCAACGATTGCGTGGCCGCGCTGCCGCAGCGTTGCCACGTTCGCGCGCACGGCATCGTGCGCCCACATATCTTCGTTCATGGCCGGCGCCAGCACCACGGGCCCGCGAAACGCAAGGTAGAGCGTCGAGAGGAAATCGTCCGCCAGCCCATGCGCGAATTTCGCCAGCACGTTCGCCGTCGCGGGCGCCACCAGAAGCAGATCGTGTTCGCGCGCCACGCCAATGTGCTCGATGGAACTCGAAAGCGTGGCTTCAGGGCTGTTATCGGAACCGAATAACTCGTTGATGACTTTGCGGCCGGTCAGCGAGGCGAATGTGAGGGGGCGGACAAACTCTTCAGCGGCGCGCGTCAGCACCGCCTGTACTTCGTGGCCGTTCCCGGTGAGCGCGCGGGCGAGTTCCGCGGCTTTATAGGCCGCGATTCCGCCGCTGACACCCAGAACGATCCGCATCTCCGGTACTTAGATCTTGTCGATCTCGGGCAGATCTTCCACCAGCACGATCTCGTTCTGGATTTCATACTTCACCAGACCGCGGCGGGCTTCTTCCATCGCGATGACGGTGGATTTCTTCGACGACGTGGGCAGCACGGGGCGCTGGCCGCCCTGGAGCTGGCGCGCCCGTTTGGCGGCCACGATGATGAAGCGGTAGGTGCTCTGGTCCGGATCGTCCGGAATCGAGCAGTGCGTATTATTGCGAGGCGGTGTTTCAGTCATTCTCTTCTATGCTCCCAGTGCCTGACCGAAGGTGGCCAGTATCGGCCGGATCTTCTCTTCGACGCGTACGCGCCGCACGCGCTCGGCTCTCACGATCGCCTTCAGCGTTTCCGCCGCGAGGTTCAGATCGTTGTTCACCAGCACGTAGTCGTACAGGCTGTAATTCCGAATCTCCAGAGCCGCATCGGCCAAACGGCGGCGAATCGTTTCTTCGTTGTCCTGGCTGCGCGCGCGCAACCGTTGCTCCAGGATATCCCGCGAGGGCGGGAGAATGAAAATACTGACGGCGTCCGGAATCCGCTTCTTTAATTGTGCCGCACCCTGCACGTCAATGTCGAGCACCAGGTCTTTGCCTTCTCCCCGGGCGGCGGCCAGCGCGTTCGCATGAGTGCCGTAATAATTGCCGAAAACGTCCGCCGATTCGAGGAACTCATCCGCCGTGAGGCGGCGTTCGAACTCCGCCCGCTCAATGAAATGATAGGCTTGGCCGTCCACTTCGCTGCCGCGCGGCTTTCTCGTCGTGTAGGAGACGGAGAAGGCAAGAGCCTCGACCTCGTTCAACAAACGCGACACGAGCGTCGATTTCCCCGAACCCGACGGCGCGGAAATAATAAAAACAGTGGTCATTCGATATTCAGGGCCTGCTCCCGGATGCGGTCGATTTCGGCTTTCGCGGCCAAACCCAGATCCGTCAGCGTGAGGCCCGTGTCGCCCAAACCGCCGGTCTTCGACAGAATCGTGTTGGCTTCGCGATTCATTTCCTGCAACAGAAAATCGAGCTTCTTGCCGGTTTCTCCTTCGGCGGAGAGCAGCGCGCCGGTCTGGTCGGCGTGCGTTCTCAGGCGGACCAGTTCCTCGCTGATATCGCTGCGCTCGGCCAGAATGGCGGCCTCCTGCGCGATCCTCGCGGGATCGATCTGCACGCCGCCCAGTAACTCGCCCAGGCGGTCCCTCAGTCTCTGGTGAAAGAACGGCAGGGCGCGGCCGCGGATCTCTTCCATGGCGCTCACAATGCCCCGCAGCGCGTCGGCGCGCATGCGGATTTCGGTTTCGATGGCGGCGCCTTCGCGCTCGCGGAAGGCGTCCAGCTGGTCGATCGCCTCGTCCGCCGCCGCTAGCGTTTCGGTTTCCGGAATTTCGTTTTCCGGGGCTTCGCCTTCCTCGCCGCGCGCGTCCATCATGCCGGGCAGCCGCAGCGCCTGGTGGAGAGCGGGCTGCGTTTCGAGCCCGAAGCGCCGGGCCACATCCCGAAACGAATCGAGCCAGGCGCGCAGCAGAGGTTCGTTGATGCCGGCCGCGGCGATGGCTCCGCTATTGCGCCTGAAGTGCACCTGCACCTGCACATGCCCCCGCGCAATCCGTTTCCGGACCGCGGACCGCAGCGAAGGTTCCACCGCATCGAACCCCGCAGGCATGTGGAAATGCATATCGAGACCCCGATGATTGACGGTCTTGATGGAAAGCACCAGTTCGCCGGACGGAGTGGCGCGCGAGACCCGGGCAAAGCCGGTCATGCTGCGGATGGGCATGCGGTCGATTTTCGATTATGACACCGGCAAACGTCCGGCGGCCCCTGGACCTTACACTATAATGAAAACCGTGGCGAAGGCAAAAGAGCTCGAAAGCCGCTTGCAGCGAATCGAACAGCAACTCCGCCTGTTTCAGAAGGTGAGCCGGTTCATGGTTCGGGACATGAGCCTGCAGGAGGTTCTGCACGGCATTGTCTCGCTCGTGGTGGAGTACACCGAGTGCGATTCGTGCCTGGTCTACCTCTGCGACAGCGACAATCTGGTGCTCTGCGCTTCCAATACCCACCATGACGCCGAAATCGGCCGCATCCGGCTCAAACTCAACGAGGGCCTTACAGGATGGGTGGCGCGCGAGCGGCGTCTGCTCGCGATCTCGCGCGAAGCGTATCGCGATCCGCGGTTCAAGTATTTCGGCGAGCTTCCCGAAGATTCGTTCGAAGCCTTTCTGTCCTCTCCGGTGATCGCGCGGAACAAGGTGGTGGGCGTGATCAACGTGCAGCACCGCCAGGCGCACCAGCACACGGGCGGCGAAATGGAAGTGCTCACCACGCTGGGCGAACAGGTGGGCTGCGCGCTCGCGCTCGCGCGCATGTCGCCGGCCACCGTGGAATCCATCAACCACGCGGAACTGGTTCTCTCCTCGCCGGCACGGTCGCGGGTTTGAATTCGCGGGCTTGAATTGAGGATGAAATCGAAGATGTTACGAATTTCCACCGCGTTGCTGACGTTCGCCGCCGTGGCCTTTGGCGCGGATCCGCATTGGGATCTCCAGTACCAATACCGGCAGATCGACAGCTCCCTCACGATCAACGATCTGTCGTTCCGGTCGGCAACGCGCGGCATCGCGTGCGGCTTCACCTCGGACCGGCACGACAAAGACCACCCTCTGGTGCTGCTCACGAGCGACGGCGGGCAGCACTGGACCGAAACACCGGTGAAAGAGGTCGGTTTGTCGATGTTCTTCCTCGACGATTCCACCGGCTGGATGGTGACCGAAAAAGGCATCTGGCATACGGAGGAATCCGGACGCACCTGGATGAAGCTGACCCGTGCGCCCTCCGGCATGTTGCGCGTCTGGTTTCTGGACAGGAATCATGGCTTTGCCGCCGGGCTCGAAAAACGCGTCTTCGAAACCACCGATGGGGGCGTAAGCTGGACGCTTCTGCCGATCGTCGCCCAGGTGCAGGGCGACCCGACCTTTACCACTTTCGGCGAGATCGGGTTCGCCGGTAAAAACGGAATCATTTCCGGCTGGAATATCCCGCCGCGCCCGGGCGGCCCCAACTGGATGGAACCCGAGCAGGCGGCGCGGCGCCGCGAGATCCCGACCTACGGCGTTTTGCTCGAGACCGCCGACGCGGGCAAGACGTGGCTCAAGAGCGAGGCGTCCGTGTTCGGCCAGATCACGCGCATCAGCATGACGCCGCAGGGCACGGCGCTCGGGCTGACCGAATTCAAGGATGAGTTCGACTATCCGAGCGAGATTTACCGGATCGATCTGCACACCGGCAAGAGTGAAAGCTCATTCCGCCAGAAAGACCGGGCGATTACCGATGTCCGCGCCTTCGCCGGCTCGAACCGCGGGATCGCCGCCGGATACGAAACCACCGGGAAGATCTACCGCAGTCCGATTCCCGGCAAGGTAAAGGTTCTGACGAGCGACGACCTGGCGCACTGGCGGGAGATGCCGGTCGATTACCGGGCCGTGGCCCACAGCACCATCATCGCCGGGCCGGACGAGGACCATCTCTGGATCGCGACCGACACCGGAATGATCCTGAAACTGGTTAATGAATAGCGCCGATGATGTTGCTTTAACGTATTGGAACGAGCCAAATGGCTCTGTTGGCTGTCGGCGGTTGGGAAGCAGGGAACTCGTTCAAATACTCGTCTCTCGGTCACTGAAGTGCTATATGGCTGGGCGGACGCTCCGGTGTCTCTGGGTTGTTGGGCGTCAAGTCGACGTGGCCGCGACTTCATGGGAATAATCTCCCAGAACACCGTTTCGGGGGCTTGGCACGGCGCCACTGTTCAGATGGGCTGACCTTTGGCGCTCCGTGGATTCCGCTGCGGGTCCGCGCTCCTTGCGGCTAGGCTAAACCGCACAGTCTCCCGTTTTCAATGGGTGTTCGCTGGAAGTGGCAATTTTGCTTCAACCCAGCTATCCTCAGAGTGCGGAACACAGGGCCGAAACAATGCCGGGCGAAATTGATTTAGTCAAATTCAAGAGCAGCGCAAAGTTAAAGGACCGGTACGCGAAGCAGCTTCAGAGATTGCAAGCCGGCGGTATCCCGACGGGATGCATCGAAGAAGCGGTCAACGGGGCGATCTCTAATCTTGCAGCGGCCAAGACCTCATCGCTCGTCATCTATGGGGAGCCACAGAGCGGGAAGACGGAGATGATGATTTGCCTCACTGCTAAGCTCTTGGACGCCGGGCACTCGACAATCGTTCACCTAATGAACGACAGCGTGGACTTGCTAACTCAGAATCTGAAGAGGTTCCAAGCCTCGGGCTTGGCTCCGGCAGCCCAAAGTTCGTCGGACTTACTACAGTTGAGCACACAGAATCCACGGGAGGTAGTTACATTATGCAAGAAAAATTCTCGTGATCTGGACAAGGTGATCGATTGGCTCAAGGGCAAGGGGCAGGTAGTCGTGATTGATGACGAAGCGGATTATGCAACGCCCAACGCGAAGATCAATCAGGGAACGAAAACTAAGATCAATGAATTAGTAGGGCAACTCCTTGGTGAAAATGGTTACTACATCGGGGTTACCGCAACACCTGCCCGGCTCGATCTCAACAACACCTTCAAGACCGACACCGAGCGCTGGGTCAACTTTCCTCCGCACTCCAAGTACACAGGCCAAGATGTCTTCTTTCCTCTCGATAAACAGGTCTCCTATCGATTAACGCTTCTTCAGCAGGGAGGCAATCAAGACGAAGCGAGGGCCGCTCTTGTGAGATTCCTTGTGACCGTAGCTTATCTGAATTCCTACGAAAATGGTGAGGAAAAGAATTACACGATGCTTGTTCATACGAGCGGCAAGAAACAGGATCATGAAATCGACCGCGTGACTATTCAGGCTTCGGTTCAAGCCCTCTTGGATACCGATAACGAGGTGTTTTTTGAGATCGTGACACAGGTACGCCAGGCCGCACAAACGCTTTATCCGGACAAAGATCCCGACGCCTTGACCGAATATGTAGTCGCAAACGCATCGCGAGCGACCCTTGTCGTACTGAACAGCGAGCGCGACCGCATCGCCGTCGGAGACGGGGCGACAACCCCGTCGTCGCCGTTCACAATCATTATAGGCGGGAATATTGTTTCGCGCGGTGTCACTTTTCCCAATCTTCTCTCGATGTTTTTCACGCGTAACGTCCGTCAGAAATTGCAGCAGGATACTTACATTCAGCGGGCGAGGATGTTTGGTGCCCGAGGTGTCTACCTGAAGCACTTCGAGCTGACGATACCTGCCCAACTCTATTCCGACTGGCACCGTTGCTTCGTGTTCCATAAGCTTGCGCTCAAGACGATTAAGAACAACATGGGTTCTCCCGTTTGGATTGGTGATAGTCGCGTATCAGTTGCTGCAGCCTCGAGCATCAATAAGGCGACAGTCGCGCTTGACAAAGGAGAGATGTCCTTTGGGCTCTTTGATTACTCCAATGACCTTGACACTATCGTAAAGAGCGGTCCGAGCGACATCGGGACGCTCCGTGAACTCAGTCAGAAGATCGGAAATGATGCCCTGCCTCCTTTTCTTGTCGATTACGTTGAGGCGGCGCTTAGCGGGCCCGACTCGCTCGCAATTCATACAGCTGCATCAATTGCTGGCAGCGAAGACGCAGAGCAAGCTGCCATATCCCGCAAGAAGGGTTTTATGGGACGGAGTCAAATGGAGGCTCGGAAGTTTCCGAACGCGGTCCACCATGTAAAGATTTTCTACAACGCGGACGGCAAGGGCCGAGTATTCTATAAATTCAAGGGCAGCCTTAACTTCATCCAAAATACTAGAGAAGTCACTTAAGGAGCGATGGAATACATGAAGCTCGTTCCTATTCATCCATTTCCTGCACGCATGGCACCTGAGATCGTGTTCCAGGAACTGAAAGGTCTACCTCCGTCCCAATTGGTTCTTGACCCGATGTCGGGTTCCGGAACAGTACTGCGGGCTGCTGTAGAGCTTGGTCATCGTGCGATCGGCTTCGATTTGGATCCGCTAGCAGTGCTAATGGCGCGCGTATGGACGACACCTTTCGATGTGGCTCGGCTTCCGCACCAAGCTGAAAAACTAGTGCAGAGGGCTAAGGGCGTTAAGGACGAATACCTGCATTGGGTTGACGATTGCGAAGAGACGCAAAAATATATATCCTTCTGGTTCTGCAAGGAGCAAGCGCGAATTCTCAGGAGCTTATCGTTTGTTCTGGCGGGATCGTCAGGTGTAGCTGCGGACGCAATGAAAATCGCTCTAAGTAGGACGATTATAACCAAGGAGCGGGGTGCCTCGATCGCACGAGATACATCCCATAGTCGCCCGCATAGGGTATTTTTCAAGAATGAATACGACGTGTACGAAGGCTTCTTGCAGTCCGCTCGCCGGATTGCCGTCAAACTCGCACCAGAGAATGTGCGGGGCTCAGCAGTAGTGAGAAGAGGTGACGCACGTCGGTTAGGGTCAGTTCCTAACAACTCGGTAGACGTGGTTATCACATCCCCCCCGTATCTCAACGCCATTGACTATCTCAGAGGTCACCGACTTTCACTCGTGTGGCTTGGCTACAGAGTTTCTGAGATTCGGGCGATTCGGTCCCTGAGCATTGGCGCCGAGAAATCCGTCGGAGCTGAAGCAGCGGAAAGCAAGGTAGATAAACTATTAGAGGCGGCAGGTGCAGTTGGGGACCTTCCGCCCCAGGAATTTGGTATGGTGCGACGCTATGCGCAGGATGTCTCTAGTCTCGTGAAAGAGTTGGCCCGCGTATCGAAGAAAGGTGGAAGGGTTCTTTTGGTGGTTGGTAACTCTTGCTTGAAGGGCGTTCCTATTTGGAACGCACATATTAATTTGGCGGCAGCCGAGATGGCGGGCTTAGAGGCTATTGGCCGCTGCGATCGAACTTTACCCGCCTCTCACCGATATCTGCCACTTCCGTCTGCCGACAGATCGGGAAATCTGGCTCGGCGGATGCGGACTGAAACCTTGCTTAGTTTCTCTGTTTGCTGAGATAGCGGCCCATGCAACTGGTGTCGAAAAGATAATCGTGGCTCGGTGGGACGACAGCAATATGAGGAAATGCCGGAAACTTGGGCCCGCAAGACTCCCTAAGGGGATCGCGGCGACAGAGTCGGGCAGGCCGCATAGCGCACGTACTGTTAGGCGTTAATCCCGGTTGTCTTGAAGTCCGGATGTGGGAAGTATACCCGGTGCGCCGATCACGCTCGTGAAACGCCGTCCACTGAAATTACATGGGCGGGAAGTCGGCATGTCGCGAAAATGCCCGCACCAGGTTGACTGGATGTTGAGATACCGGGCGGCGAGACCCCTCTCTCAAATGCCCGCGCTATGGCTTCAGCGCGCTAATCCTGCCCGGCGTGAGCCTTCGCCGTCCGCGCCTGCAAATCGCGCAGCACCGTCAACTCCGTCTCGGTCGGTGCGGGCGTAGTCGCCACTTCATCCGCCACCTTCAACTTCCACCCCGTAGCCGCCACCACGCCATCCACGGTTACGCCCGGATGCACGCTCGTCAGCGTCAATTCCTTCGTCACCGGATCGGGCGTCATGATGCCCAGATCGGTAATCACCGCCGTCGGTCCCTTGCCCGGAAACCGCATCTTCTCGCGGCTGTCGCCGCCTTCCATATGCCCGCCGGAGGTCCGGAAATCCAGCTTCTCCACGAACGCCCGCTTCGTCTGGCGCAGCGTAATCAGCACCTCGCCGCAATTCGCCGCAATCGCCGGCGCCCCGCCCGCGCCCGGAAGCCGGGTCTTCGGATGATCGTAAGACCCGATCACCGTCGAATTGATATTCGCGAACCGGTCGATCTGCGCCGCACCCAGGAATCCCAGATCGATCCTTCCGCCCTGCAGCCAGTAAGTGAAAATCTCAACGATCGAGACCACCGTATCGGCCGTTTCCGCCAGTTCTCCATCGCCGATCGAAAGAGGCAGCACGCTCGGCCTGGTGCCGATGCAGCCCGATTCGTAAATCAGCACGGTATCGGGCGCATGCGTCAGCCGCGCCAGATTCGCCGCCGCGCTCGGCAGCCCGATCCCGACGAAGCAGGACGCGCCATTGCGCATCATGCGCGCCGCCGCGATCGTCATCATTTCATCGGCCGTATACTCAGACATTCACCACCGCCAGGCTCTCCTTGAACTCCGCGAAATCCTTCGTTCCCGTGACATGCCGCTCGATCCACGCAAGAAAACTCTCGCGCTCCTTCGCCACGCCGTCCCACTGCTTGTAGAACGCGTTGTTCCGCGCATAATAACCCTGCGCATAAGAAGGAAACGCCCCGCCCTTCACTTCGCACACCGCGCTCACCACCCACGAAGGCAGGATCACCGAATTCGACGGCGCATCGAGCGAGTCCACAATCTCCTCCACCGTCACGATCGAGCGCTTCGCCGCCATCACGGCCTCCTTCTGCGCCCCCACCACGCCCCACATCAGCACGTTGCCCCTGCGGTCCGCGTTCTGCGCGGGAAGCCCCGTCGCGACCGGGCGGTGCGCCGGCCCAGCCGCCAGGTTCTCGCCCGTGAAAGGACATTCGATGAACCGGATCTTCGGGTTATGCTCCGGCAGATCGGTCCCGATATAACCGCGCAGCACGCCGAACGGCAGGTGCGAAGCGCCCGCGGCATAGGCCGCCGCCATCCCGGCGTGTTCATGCTCCTCGACCGCAATCGGATTCGGCCGTTGCTTCTCGATCGCATCGCGCAAACGGTGCAGCGAACCCACGCCCGGATTGCCGCCCCACGAAAACACGATCTTCGCCACGCATCCGGCGCCGATGAGCTGATCGTAAATCACGTCCGGCGTCATCCGGATCACCGTGAGGTTACGGCGCTTCTGGCGGATGATCTCGTGCCCCGCCGCAAACGGAATCAGATGCGTGAATCCCTCAAGCGCAATGACGTCGCCATCGCGCACAAATTTCTCTATAGCCTCGTTGAGTTGCAGAATCGCCGCCAAATTGGTTACCCCGGAAGGATCATTCTATCAACCGTCCGAAAAAACGCTCCGGTTCCAAATAACAGGTCCCAAACAACAGGTTCCAAAACGCCGCGCCGCAAACATGTTAAAACTGGAGACTATGTTCCGGACGATTTTCAAAACGAATTCCGAACTTGTGCTCGCGATTATCAGGCTGCCGGTGGGCGTGCTGTTCTTCGCGCATGGCGCGCAGAAGATGCTCGGATTGTGGGACGGCCCCGGCTACTCCGTCATGATGCATGCGTTCGAAAGCCAGGGAATCCCCGCCGTCTTCGCGTTTCTCGCCATCGCCGCGGAATTCTTCGGCGGCCTCGGAATGATTCTGGGTTTTCTCACGCGCATCGCCGCCTTCGGCATCTCCGTGAACATGCTTGTCGCCATCGCGACCGTTCACCTGCCCAACGGGCTTTTCATGAACTGGAACGGCCGCCAGAAGGGCGAAGGCTACGAATACCACCTGCTGGTGCTCGCGATCACGATTTCCACCATGCTCGCGGGAGCGGGCGCCTTCTCGCTCGACGGCATGATTTACAGGCGCGAAGCGGACAAGAGGCCCGGGCCCCACGCCGTGCGCTGATCGCCGCGCGCCAGATCACGGGGCGAGCGCTTCGTCGAGCGCCCGCGCCAGATCCTCATAAAGAATCGTTTCGACGAACATCTGCCCGCCGATGAAGGCCGTGGGCGTTTTCTCGATACCGCGCGCCACGCCGCCCTGCCGGTCCTGATCCACCAGCGCCGCCAGCCGCCGGTCGTTCAGCGAATCGAGAATCCCTTTCCGGTCGAGATCCTTCCTCGCCGCGAAATCGATCAGCCAGTCCTTCAGATTCGCCGAAGTGATGTGGTCCTGTTCCGCCAGCAATTCGCGCCGGAAAACGATGCCCAGTTGCGAACTCTGTTCGTAGACCCATCGCGCCGCGAGCGCCGCGGGCCGTGCCCAGTCATGTTTCCCCAGTGGAAAATCGCGGTGAATGAACGCGACTCTCGATCCGTATCGCGGCAGAATCTTCTCGTCCAGCAACTCGCTGAAGCGCGCGCAATCGCCGCACTGCAGATCCTCGTAGATCAGCACTTTGACGGGGCTGGCCGGGTTTCCTTCCACGATGTCGCCGTGAGCCGCAAACGCGCCGTGACTCGCAACCGTCAGGCCGATGGCAACCAGCGCCTGCGCGATTCTCATAGCTGGACGGGGCGCTGCAGCCGGAACGTCAGCCGCGTCTCCGAAGGAATTTTGACCTGCTGCCCGGAGGTCAGCACCTGGACTCCGGTGCCCACCGCCGCTCCCGAACCGGCGCCGATCGCCGCTCCCTGTCCGCCGCCCGCAATGGCTCCGATAATCGCGCCCAGCGCCGCCGCTCCGCCAATCACCCCGGCGCTGCGGTTGCCGCGCGCGCTGCTTTCGGTTTTGACATCCGTACTGGTCACATCCACCGCCTGCCCATTCACCGTAACCGTCGAGAGCGCGAGAGTCAGCGCCGTGCGTCCCTGTATTTTACCGGACTGCTGGCTCGCCACCAGTTTGGTGAGGACGTCCGCGCCTCGCGGAATGATCTCCTGGCCATTCACGTAGACCGGTTCATCCAGACTGGCCCGGTACGTCTGGCCCAGCCGCGATGTCTCCGAGTCCACGGCATCGATCATCCGGATCGTCATCGGCGTATCGACGGGAATCGTAATTCCCATCGGACCGGGACCCGCATCGGGCGCGGCATTCTGGCTGAAATCCGGATTGGGATACGGCGGGGGATATTGATTGGCAGCCGGCGGGGGATAAGGATTCGAAAATTGCTGAGGAGGCTGATCTCCCGAATCGGAAAAAACCACGGATTGCACCTGCGAAATATCCCACGTGCGCACCTCGCCATTGAGATCCATGCGGATCTGCCGGGTTGTCCCGCCCAGAAACGTACCCTGAATCGTCTCACCGCTGCGCAGCGTGAGCGTGTCCGCGCTGAGCAGCGCCGCGGCTGCGAAAACAAGAATGCCGGTTCGCGTCAAAACGGTCGTAAAAGAATTCAATACTTTTCCCCCTCCAAGTCCTACTCATAAGACTCAATTTCGCCGGTTTCCGTTTGCGGGAATCCGGCCTCGACCGCGGTTGCGGTCAGCGCTCTGTGCGTTTGGCCACCGTCGGACCCAGTTCACCCACAACTTCTTTACCTCTGGCGAAGGCTTTGGCGTAAGCGTCTTTCCGCTCCCGCCGAGACAGGCCCGAACCGGTCCGGTTCAACTTCTCCAGACTCAGCCCCACCACATACGTGCCGGCAAACGCCACGGCCGCCTTCGGGATCAGACCGCCGCCCAGAGGGATCTTGCCCACCAGTTCCCGCGCCAGCGCCCGCCACCCGAAAGCTCCCGCCACGATGGCCGCAATCTGCATTTTTTGTTCCGCATACCCCACGGTCCGGCCGTGGGCCGCGGCCATCAGCAGCGCCATCCGTATCTGGTTCATCGTAATAAATGCCGTATCGGTGGCGAATTCGCCGAATGCCCATGGCAGATCGATCACGGTGGGGATTACGTTCGGAAGCGCCGTCACCAGCGCAAAAAGCGCATTCTCGCGCGAAACGCGGTGAATAATCTTATCCGCCACCGCCCGCCGGAACCCCGGGTAGTTGCGGCCGATCGCCAGTTCCACCTCCTGCCGCTCGGTCACAATCGCTTTCGCCGTGGATTCCGCATCCGAAGGATCGAACACGAAGCCGTTCGACGGAACGGGCGCGCCGCCCGCGCACAGCACGAAATCGAAATGCCCGGCAGGCCTGCCGTCGACGCGATGAAGCGTGCGAAACGCTTCCGCCCGCACCAGTCCATCCTCCCGGGCCGGAACCAGAAACTGCTCCAGCGCCCGGTACTCTTCCTCGCTTCCCGCCATCAACCCAACCTTCAGATCGTGGTGCGCCGCGCCCCGTACTTCATCCGCGTTCAGGCCCGCGGCGATCTTGCGAATGTCTTTCAGGACGGTCAGGGACATGAACTCTCCACCTCTATTTTACCGCCGGAGACCGCCGAACGCCCACCCGCGGTTGTGATATGATCCGAACCTGCCCGCACGAAGGCACATGCGTCCGATGGGAACCCTGGCCATCGTGTGCGCAGCCTTCGCCGGCGCGCAGTCTCCCGTCGTCCCGCCGAAACTCGACCTGCGCGGCGACCGCTTCAAACCTCTGACTTACGAGGAACTGACTCCCGAGCAGAAACTCCTGATCGAGCACGTTCTCTCCGGCGAGCGCGCGGCCCTCACCGGCCCCTACAACGTATTGCTCCGCAGTCCGGAGATGGCCGATCTTGCCCAGAAATTCGGCGCGCAGGTGCGTTTCCATTCCTCGATTCCGCGCAAATTGAATGAACTCGCCATCCTCATCACCGCCCGCTTCTGGACGTCGCAATATGAGTGGTACTCCCACCGCCGCGACGGCCTGAAATACGGCCTGAGCGCCGCTCTGATCGATTCCCTCGCAACCGGGCAGAAGCCCTCGCCGATGGACCCGGACGAAGAGATCGTTTACAACTTCTGCACCGAACTGCTCCGCGGCAAACAGGTGAGCGACCCCACCTACAAAGCAACCGTGGCCCGGTTCGGCGAACGCGGCGCGGTCGACCTCATCGGCACCATGGGCTTCTACAACATGGTTTCGATGCTGCTGAATACCGATCGTTATCCGTTGCCCGAAGGCGTGCAGCCGGCGCTGAAGCCGCTCCCGTAACCCATTTTCCGAGATCCGATTCAGAGATATGATAGACGCCATGTTCACCCGACGCTCGATGCCTTTCACGATTCTGGCCGCGCTCGCGCTCGCCGCCGCGGCGCCCGCCAAAAACGCGGACCCGAACAACACCACCGGCAACACCGGCCTCATCCTCATCGACAAAGTCGGCCACCGCATCCGCTTCTTCGATCCGAAGACGTGGACCGAAATTTCGAGCATCGAAGTCGGAATGAACCCGCACGACCTCGTCCTGTCCCCCGACCACAAGACCGCTTACGTGACCATCTACGGCTCCGGAATCTACGGCCGAAACCCGAATCCAGAGCACACCATCGCCATCGTCGATCTCCCCTCGCGCTCCGTCACCGGGACCATTGACGTATCGCCTTACGTCGCCCCGCACGGCATCCAGACCGATGCCGCCGGGACCCTTTACGTCACCTGCGATGCCAGCCGCAAGCTGCTCGTCATCGATCCGAAAACCCGCAAAATCGAGGCCGTGATCGATACCGAGGGCACCAGCCACTGGGTCGCCGTGCTTCCGGATGCGAGCAAGGCGTACGCGGTGAACAAGAACGACCGGCCGTTCATCACCGTCATCGATCTCAAGGCCCGCAAGGTGATGGGCCACATTGCGGTGCCGAACGGCACGGAGGGCGTCGCCGCCTCACCCGACGGGAAACGCGTGCTCGCGCTCGATTATGTCGATCCCGTCCTGCATGTGATCGACCCGGCCACGGACAAGATCGTCGATAACATTGCGCTCGAAGGCAATGTGAAAGCCGGTTCGAGGGTCCGTTTCTCGCCCGATGGCGCGAAGGTGGTCACCGACAACGGCAGCGGGCAACTCGTCAATATACTGAACGCATCCGATCTGCATGGCAAACAACTGGTGGTCCCGGTAGGAAAGGCGCCGATGGGCTTCGGCTTCGCCCCCGACGGCCGCACCCTGATCGTGGGCAACCACGGCGACGGATCGGTTTCCGTGATCGATCTGCAGGATGGGCGCGAGTTGAAACGCTTCCAGGCAGGCTCGGGCATTGAGACGATGACCTGGTACTGATTCGGCCAACGCATCGACCCAATCCGATTCGCTCAGCCTGCCCAATTGTAGGGCAGGCTTCAGCCTGCAACGGAGGCTTGAGCCTCCGGCTCGGTCCAACGACACCGTAAGTGGGGGGACTTAAGTCCACTTCGTTGACCAGGGACATTTGAAACAAGATCGCCAATCGATGTTTAGCATCCATTGCCCGGTTTAAAGCCCACCGCCTTTTAGGCGGCCCGCTTCGAGCCGCCGCATCCCCACGAGAATGGGGGATGGTGGAATATAGGCAAAGCGCGCACGCGGTTTACGACCTGAAGTACCACATGATCTGGTGCACGAAGTATCGAAAGAAATACTGAGGGGCCGGAATCGCGGAGCGTGTGCGCGACCTGATACGCCAGATGTGCGCTGCGAGAGGGGTGTCGATTATCAGAGGCGCGCTTCACTCGCCCGAAGGACGGTATCAAGAATCGTAAGGGCAACAAGGTGATGTTTGATTTCCGGTTCGGAGTCGGCAGCACCTTCAAAAGCCCGAAAAGCGTCCCGATACAACGCGAGAGTCTTGTCGGTCACCGCTTTGAGGTACTTGCGTTCCTGAATGAAAAGCTGAAGCAGGCGGTCAGATGAGCTATTGGCCCCCGCGTCCGCTCCCCGTAATGCATTGATTGCATTTGGAATGGTGGGCGCGCAGGGACTCGAACCCCGGACCTCCTGCGTGTGAAGAAAGCATGCGGCCTCTATAGCCTTCATGGCTTCCCTGCGTTTGCATAGCTTTACACCAATTCTGCGCACCTGCTTTCGCGGAACGCGGAACTCATTCGGATGCAGCGTTTGGACTTTTGGAACACTTTTGGACCACTCGCCTACTAAAGTGGCCTATCACCGAACGTCGTTTCCTCGGCCCGATCCGGGTTCGCTGTGCGAGCCTAACGGCCTGATGACCTGCTCCGTTTTTCTCTACCAGCCGGTAAGCATCCTATGAACACCACTAGCCCGCAGGGAGTTGACGGGCGCATAGTGGTGGCATGAGCAACCGAGAGCGGGTGGCGGAGCGAAGGAAGCTTTGCCTGGTGGAGACCGCCGGGGGCATGGAAGATTCTCCTCGGCCATGCCCGCTTATGCCGACTACCCTCACCCTGAACGCTGAATCGTCGTCGAATTGGCACCACCGTCCCCACATCTCCATCTCCACATCTCCCCAAAGTGAGAGGCCTTTGAAGCGCCTATCCGTTTCACGCTATCCTGTACGGTTAGATCGTGGTCATTTTTCAAGTATCGGAGGTTCATGTCATGAGGAAGAAGAATCGCTCGTTCCTTCTGATGTCGTTGATTTCAGTATCGTTGCTCGTCAGCGTGTTCACTATCGTGCAGGCCCAGAATTCTGGAGCGACGGCAGCGAAGACGACGAAGTGGTCTGATCCGGCGACCTGGCCCAACCGCAAGGTGCCCGTGGCAGGCGACAAGGTCACCATCGACGCCGGCAAAGAAGTGGTGCTCGACGTCAACACCCCGCCGCTGAACGGTCTGACGATCAACGGCAAGCTGAGCTTCGCGAACAATAAAGACGTTGAACTCACCACCGAGTGGATCATGTTGCACGGCGAGTTGGAGATCGGCACGGAAAAGGCCCCCCACACCCGCAAGGCCACCATCACCTTCACCGACAACGTCAAAGGCGAAGACATCAGTGGAGTGGGTGGAACGACGGACCGCGTGGACCGCGGGATCCTGCTCATGGGCGGAACCCTCAATCTTCACGGTGACCGGACCAATTCCTGGACGAAGCTGTCCAGCACAGCGAACGCCGGCGCCACCTCGATCCAGGTCCTGAACGCTGCCGGCTGGCGCGTCGGCGACGAGATCGTTCTCGCATCCACGGATTTCGATCCCCGGCAGGCAGAACGGCGCAACATTGCGGCCATCCGCGGAAACACGATCACGCTCGACAAGAAGCTGGACTACATGCACTTCGGCAAGATCACCTTCGACGTGGATGAACGCGGCGAAG
>VFSW01002579.1_pt1 | contig 27393 bp, 25 predicted proteins | sample 5358111 | NCBI WGS metagenome assembly VFSW01 (sample SAMN11554181, study PRJNA540505) | mine drainage metagenome | isolation source: sediment from site ElyBrook_90M | place: USA: Ely Copper Mine, Vershire, VT | collected 2017 | reverse complement strand
ACCTTCTCAAAATCATTGATCGAAAGCTTTGCAAAAAGTGGGCGTCCATGTATGTTCCGTTTGGTAGAATACCCCTTTTTGATGCAGGAATTCAGTCCATCGTGACCACTTTTCAGAAAACTGATGATGTTCGGGTGCGTGAGATCAAGGAATTGGTCACGCCTGATCAGGTATTGCAAGAATATCCTATGACGGCAACTGCGGCTCAGGCGGTGTATTCCACGCGCCAGCAAATTCACCGCATCCTCCATGGTGCTGATGATCGTCTGTTGGTCGTGGTGGGGCCCTGTTCCATTCATGATCCTGATGCAGCACTGGAATATGCTCGCGGGTTGGCCATCCTCAGGGAACAATGGCACAATGAATTGGTGCTCGTGATGCGGGTTTATTTCGAGAAGCCGCGAACCACGGTGGGCTGGAAAGGGTTGATCAATGATCCCTATTTGGACGGCAGTTTCCAGATTAATGAAGGGATTCGCCGAGCTCGGCAGTTATTGCTCGCCATCAATGAGTTGGGGGTTCCTGCCGGAACGGAATTTCTTGACTTGATTACGCCGCAATATTTTGCTGATCTCATCAGTTGGGGGGCGATTGGAGCACGGACAACGGAAAGTCAGGTTCACCGCGAACTGGCTTCGGGGCTTTCTTGCCCGGTGGGATTTAAAAATGGGACAGATGGCAATTTGCGGATTGCTGTGGATGCCATTCGGGCAGCACAACAACCGCACCACTTTTTGTCGGTGACCAAGGCAGGGCATTCTGCCATTGTGGCCACTCAAGGTAACGACGATTGCCATGTCATCCTTCGTGGCGGAAAAACTCCCAATTATCAGGCGCCGCATGTGGATGCGGCAGCGCGTCAACTGGCGCAGGATGGATTGGCGGCGCGGGTGATGATCGATTTTAGTCATGCCAACAGCAGCAAAAATCCGGATAATCAAACTCAGGTAGGAGCAGATGTGGCGGCCCAGATCCGGGGAGGTGAAAAAAGAATTCTTGGGGTGATGATCGAAAGCCATCTGCACGGAGGCCGTCAAGATCTGGTTCCAGGGAAACCCTTGGTGTATGGTCAGAGTATTACTGATGGGTGCTTGGCCATGGAGCGTACCGTGGAATTGTTTGCTGTGTTGGGCGATGCCGTGCGGTTGCGCCGTGAACTGGAACAAGGAGCAGAATAAGTCATGGAAGAGGAATTTCATGTCCACGGAGCACACGAACATGAGTTGGAACATGCGGCTAGCGGTCATGGCCAGAAGGGTCATGTGGCATTGGCTCAACAGGTGGCTATTTTTACGGCAGTGTTGGCGGCCATTGGTGCGGTAGTCAGTTATCTGGGGGGAAATACACAGAACGAAGCTCTAATGCATAAAAACGAAGCGGTGCTGTATAAGGCGCACGCCAGCGATCAATGGAGTTTTTATCAGGCCAAAAGTACCAAGGCTCATCTGATGTCGTTGGCGGCTCAATTGGCTCCGGAAGATAAGCGTGCCACTTATGCGGCAGAATTGGCACGCTATGAAGAGGAAAAGAAAGAGATCAAAGCCAAAGCCGAGGCTTTCGAAGCGAAGTCGCGCGACGAAAATGAGCTGGCTGAAAAAGCTTTTCACCCCCATCATGCGCTGGCTTTGGCCATGACATTCATTCAGATCGCCATTGCCCTGGCCTCGGTTACAGCCCTGACTCAACGCCGCTGGCTGCTTTGGCCTGCGGGAACGGGAGCCTTGCTGGGTTGTGGGTTGGCACTCTGGGCCTATTTGTAAAGGAACCACATGAAAACGGTATTTCTGGATTTCGAGCAACCCATCGGGGAATTGGAAGCCAAGATAGAAGAATTGCGCTTCATGCAAGAAGATTCTGCAGTGGATATTTCACAGGAAATAGAGCGCTTGCAGAAAAAAAGCCAGACCTTGACCAAGGAAATCTACAGCAGTTTAAAAGCTTGGCAGGTGGCTCAGGTGGCGCGTCACAGTCAGCGTCCTTACACGTTGGATTATATTGAGGCGCTTTTTACCAATTTTGAGGAACTTCATGGGGATCGGGCTTTTTCCGATGACCCGGCCATTGTTTGCGGAGTGGCCCGTTTTGGCGAAAGACCTGCGGTGGTCATCGGCCACCAGAAAGGGCGCGATACCAAGGATAGAATTTACCGGAATTTTGGTCAGGCGCGACCTGAAGGATATCGCAAGGCTTTGCGCTTGATGCGCTTGGCAGAAAAATTCCATATGCCGGTATTTACCTTTATCGATACTCCTGGAGCTTACCCGGGAATCGGTGCTGAGGAACGTGGGCAGTCAGAGGCAATTGGACGTAACCTGCTGGAAATGGCTTCATTGCAAACACCCATCATTTGTACGGTGATTGGCGAAGGCGGGTCTGGAGGCGCGTTGGCGGTGGGTGTTGGAGATGCCACGGTGATGTTGCAACATGCCATTTATTCCGTCATTTCTCCTGAAGGTTGTGCGGCCATTTTATGGAAAACTGCGGAGAAGACCAGTGAGGCTGCAGAAGCTTTGGGGATTACCTCGGGTCGTCTCAAATCTCTGGGGTTGGTGGATAGGGTGGTTCCAGAGCCCGTGGGAGGAGCGCACCGTGATCCTGTACTCATGATGCAAAACTTGAGAAAAGCGTTGCAAGATACCCTCAAAATGCTTGATGTTCTCTCCCTAGAAGAGTTAATGGCGCGGCGTTACGATCGTCTCATGGGGTATGGAAAGTTTAAGGAAAGTCGCTGACGGGCTCGCAGGCCTCAGCCTGGAGTGGCCCGCAGCGTTTTCGCCCGGGCATCGGGTGGTGGTGGCGCTGAGCGGCGGAATGGACTCGGTGGTGTTGCTGGATGTATTGCAACGGCACCAGGAGGCTCGGGGATTTCGCTTGGAAGCGCTGCATGTCAACCATCAAATTCAAGCAGATGCTGGTGTGTGGGTTGAGTTTTGTCGACAACTTTGTGCGGCCAGAAACATCCCGTTTCATTGTGAGGCAGTGACGGTCATCCCCGCGCCGGGTGAAAGCCTGGAAGCTGTGGCGCGACGCCAGCGTTACCGCGTTTTTTCCCGGCAAACCGCTACTTGGGTAGCGTTGGCGCATCATCAGGATGATCAGGCGGAAACCCTGTTGTTGCAATTGTTGCGTGGAGCCGGTTTGCCGGGGTTACAGGCTATGCCCGACCAGCGGGAATTGACTCCGGGCGGCGCACAGCTGTGGAGGCCGCTGCTGGCTTATGATCGTGGCGCATTGCGGCGGTATGCTCAGCAGTGTCAGCTAACGTGGGTAGAGGATCCGTCCAATGATGATACGGAGTTTGCCCGCAACTTTCTCCGGCATCGTGTCGGACCTCTCTTGGAGGAGAAGTTCCCGGGATGGCGTCAGACTTTGGCGCGTAGTGCGCGTCACGTGGCGCAGGCGCAGCGATTGCTGGGGCAGCAGGCTGAAGCGGATTATCGTCTTTGTGGGCAGGATGGGCTGCTTGATGTGGAGTCTGTGCTGGCATTGGGCGCGGATCGTGCCAGTCAATTATTGCGTTGGTGGATGAAATTTCGGGGCGCACAGCCCTGCTCGGAGCGTCAATTGCGCGAATGGTTGCGCCAGGGATCGGCTCAACCGGATCGGCATCCTGCGCTATGTTGGGGGTCGTGGACTTTGGTGCGCAATCAGGGGCGTTGGGATATCATTGCCCGCGCACTTAAGCCGTGGGAGCCATTCATTCTGGGGGCTTGGCCCCAGGGGCGAGACATTCTGTTGCCCCAGGGCGTGGGCCGACTGGTTCAAGTTGTGGGTCTCGGGCAAGGCATTCGCTGTAACGCATTGGTGGGCAGCGAAGTGATATTGCGCCCCCGGCAGGGGGGGGAAAGATTGCGGCTGCGCGCAGGAGGTCCCAGTAGGAGTTTGCGTAATTTATTTCAGGAATCTGCGTGGCCCTTATGGCAACGAGAAACCGTGCCGTTGATCTATATCGACGGAATTCTGGCGGCCGTGCCTGGGTTGGGCGTTGCCGAACATTTCACAGCAGAAAAAGATTCGCCAGGGATCCTGCTGGACTGGCAGATTCCCCTGGGTAAAAGTCAGCGTATCCATTAGGTCCATGATAGAATGGGGAAGTTTTCATGATACTTCCTACGGAGATTGCTATGGCCCTTGAAAGAACCCTTTCCATTCTGAAACCAGATGCTGTTGCCAAGAATGTGATCGGCGAAATTTACAGTCGTTTTGAAAAAGCAGGCCTTAAAATCGTTGCAGCCCGTATGGCTTGGTTGTCGCAAAATGAAGCAGAAGGGTTTTATGCCGTTCATCGTCACCGCCCATTTTTCAATGATCTGGTGAAATTTATGATTTCCGGTCCGGTAATGATTCAAGTGCTGGAAGGAGAGAATGCCATTTTGCGTCATCGCGACCTGATGGGGGCGACAGACCCGAAAAAGGCTGACGCTGGTACAATTCGTGCGGATTTTGCCGAAAGCATCGATGCAAACGCGGTACACGGTTCCGATGGGGTCGATACGGCGGCTGTGGAAATTGCATACTTTTTCCCAGCGTTGCAAGTTTATACCCGATAATTTTTTGCCGTCATGGCTCTCAATCTCCTCGGGCTGAATCGTCACGAACTCACGCGTTTCCTCGAGGGATTGGGTGAGAAGCCGTTTCGTGCCCGTCAGTTGATGCGTTGGATCCATCAGGAAGGAGTGGCCGATTTTTCCTTGATGAGCAATTTGTCCAAGCAAGCGCGGCAGACCCTGGCCAGTCATGCTGAAGTGTCGGTACCGGAGTTGGTGTCGGAACAGGTAGCCGAAGATGGTACGCGTAAGTGGTTACTTTCTTTGGGACAAGGCAATGCCATTGAAACCGTGTTTATTCCCGAAGCGACTCGCGGTACCTTGTGCATTTCATCTCAGGTGGGATGTGCTCTGGCGTGTTCTTTTTGTGCCACCGGACGACAAGGTTTCAATCGCAACTTGACCACAGCTGAAATCATCGGTCAGGTATGGTGGGCAAATCAGGCGTTGGGCGCTAATGGACAGAATGAACGCGTCATCAGCAATGTCGTACTGATGGGCATGGGGGAACCGTTGCTCAATTATGAGGCGGTGGTTGAAGCCATTGATATTTTGTTGGACGATCACGGCTATGGTCTTTCTCGTCGGCGCGTGACGCTGTCCACTTCTGGGGTGTTGCCGGCCCTTGAGCGTCTGCGTGACCGAGCGCCCGTTGCCTTAGCGGTGTCCTTGCATGCCCCAACCGATGAACTGCGGAATGAATTGGTTCCGCTCAATCAAAAATATCCGTTGCAGGAATTGATGGCTTCCTGTCGCCGCTATCTGGACAAAGCTCCCCGAGATTTTATTACGTTTGAATATGTTATGTTGGCCGGGGTGAACGACAGCGATCAACAGGCTCAACAGTTGCTACGTTGCGTTCAAGATGTGCCCTGTAAATTTAATCTGATCCCTTTTAACCCTTTCTCTCATTCGGGCTACCGTCGCTCATCCCCTGAACGGATACGTCGCTTTCGCGATATCCTCATGTCAGCGGGGTTGGTGGTGACGGTACGGCGGACTCGAGGAGATGACATCGATGCCGCCTGTGGTCAGTTGGCTGGCAAAGTGGTGGACAAAAGCCGACGCACCTTGGATCGGAGTGGGGAACGGTTATGACAGAAGAAGGTAGTCACGATTTGGGGGCTGGGCCACACTTGGGAGAGATACGTCAACGGCAAGGGATCACTCTGGAAGATATGGTGCAACGCTTGCGTTTTTCGCTACGGCAGTTGCGATTCTTTGAAAGCGGAGAGTATGACAAGCTGCCGGACATTAACTTTGTGCGTAATTTGGTGCGTACTTATGCACGCCATCTGAAGGTTGCTCCAGAAGAATTTTTAACTGCTTTGGAGCGGGAACGGCCGGATGCTCGTCCCACGCCTTTGGTGCTTCCATCCGCGATTGTAGCGCCATCCAAATCGCCGTTGCCAGGTGTCCGCGAGGGATGGCGGTGGATTCCTCGTCAATCGATGGGTAAGGTTTTGTGGTTGATTTTTGGGCTGGCGCTGGCCCTGGCAGTGGGTTGGCGTTCATTAACCTTGCCGGCACACCCACCTGCAGTGGCAACAGTCGTTACTGCTCCTACTCCTACGCCTGTTACCCCTTATTCTGGCGCCTTGCCGCCGTTGGCTCCGTCGTCGTTTGGTGCGGCGTCAGGCATAGATGGCAGCGTTCCGACCCAAGCCGCCAGCATTCCGGTGCCCGTACCCGTGATGAAAGTGAAGCGTGCCGTTAATCATGACCACCCGATAGGGAAGAGCCAGCCTGTTGAACCTGAAAAGCCCATGATCTTCAACCCCGTGGATGGGTCCGGCTCCGTGGCTGATCTGCATTCTTCGGGATCGGGATCCCCGGGTGACTCACCTCCGCCTGTTCCCCAGCAGCCATGATCGACGAAATAAGTGCTGTGGTGGGGGTACGTCGTCGCTGCCGTCAAGTTCGGGTGGGCGATGTCCTTTTGGGTGGAGGGGCGCCCATTGTCGTTCAGTCCATGACCAATACCGATACGGCAACCCTGGAACCCACTTTGATCCAAGTGTTGGATTTGGCGCGGGCGGGTTCGGAACTGGTACGAATTACCGTCAATGATGTTGAGGCGGCGCGCGTTGTGCCACAGTTGCGTGCCGAACTCGATCGGCAGGGTTGTTTTGTGCCACTGGTGGGTGACTTTCATTTCAACGGTCATAAGTTGTTGAGTGAGTTCCCTGAATGTGCCAAGGCGCTGTCAAAGTATCGGATCAATCCGGGAAATGTGGGGCAGGGTTCACGGCGCGATGAACAGTTTTCTCAGCTCATTGAGCTTGCCCGCCAATATGACAAGCCGATTCGTATTGGGGTCAATTGGGGGAGCCTGGATCCTCAGGTCATGGCTCGTTTTATGGATGATAACGCGCAACTCGAAGCGCCTTTACCCGTGACGCATGTGATGCGCCAGGCATTGGTGGCATCTGCTTTGGAAAGTGCTGAACAGGCTGTATCTCTGGGTTTGTCTCCTGATCGCATCATACTGTCTTGCAAAGTGAGCGGGGTTCAGGACTTGATTGCGGTATACCGTGATTTGGCGGGCCGATGTGACTATCCTTTGCATCTGGGATTGACGGAAGCCGGTTTGGGCAGCAAGGGGATTGTGGCGTCTACGGCAGCTTTGGCGGTGCTATTGCAGGAGGGAATCGGGGATACGATCAGAATTTCTCTGACTCCTGAACCCGGCGGAGATCGCTGCCGTGAAGTTCAAGTGGCACAGGAAATACTGCAAACCCAAGGATTGCGCGCATTTACTCCGCAAGTGACAGCTTGTCCGGGGTGCGGACGCACCACGAGTACATACTTTCAGATGTTGGCTCAGAGAATTCAGGATTACTTGCGTCACCAGATGCCGGTTTGGAAGGGACGTTATCCGGGAGTGGAGCGTTTGCACGTGGCGGTCATGGGATGCGTGGTGAATGGTCCGGGAGAAAGTAAATTGGCGGATATCGGGATCAGTTTGCCTGGTTCAGGAGAGCGACCGGTGGCACCGGTGTTTGTCGATGGGAAGAAAACAGTAACCCTGAAAGGCGAGCATATCGCTGAAGAATTTCAAGCGTTGGTGGAAAACTATGTTCAACAACGCTATGGTGTACGGGAGGTAAAGTGAAAGTCGAACAGTTTCAGGCCGTTCGCGGCATGAATGATGTCCTCCCCAGCGCTTCTCCTTACTGGGCGGCGCTGGAGGAAACGTTGCGGCAGTGGCTGGCGAGTTATGGTTACTGCGAGATTCGTTTTCCCATCGTTGAACCGACGGGTTTATTCGTCCGTTCCATCGGTTCCGTGACCGATATTGTGGAAAAGGAAATGTACAGTTTTGTAGATGGTCTCAATGGAGAAGCGTTGACGTTGAGGCCGGAAGGGACAGCATCCTGTGTGAGACTGGTGATTCAGAACCATTTGCTCCATGAAGGACCACAACGGCTATGGTACACCGGTCCCATGTTTCGTCATGAGCGGCCACAGAAAGGGCGTTATCGTCAGTTCCATCAATGTGGGGTGGAGGCTTTGGGTTATGCGGGGCCGGAGGTAGATGCGGAGTTGATTCTCATGACGGCCCGTTTGTGGAAACGTTTGGGTTTGACAGAAGTTTCTCTGCAGCTTAATACCATAGGGTCCAGCGAAACGCGTGCGCGTTACCGTACGCGTTTGCGGGACTACTTTCTCGGCCACACGGCAGTCCTTGATGAAGAATCGAGAAGACGTCTGGAGACCAACCCACTGCGTATTCTCGACAGTAAAAATCCGGCTATGGCGCAGATCATTCAAGGGGCTCCTTCTTTGATGGAGGATTTGGATGAATCGTCACAAATTCATTTCGACACTTTGCAGCAGTTGCTGCATGATGCGGGTCAGGCATTTGAACTCAATCCTCGGTTGGTACGGGGGTTGGACTACTACAATGCCACGGTGTTTGAATGGGTGACCCCTTTACTTGGGGCGCAAAGCACGATTTGTGGCGGAGGGCGTTATGATGGGCTGGTCGAACAATTAGGTGGGAAGCCAACACCTGCATGCGGTTTCGCCATGGGATTGGAACGACTGTTGGCATTGTTGGAAATGATTCCCGTTTGGGCCAGCAGGAATGGACCGACCCCCGAGGTATTTGTGGCTCATCATGGCGCGACTGGATGGGCTCTGCGCGTGGCCGAGGTCTTGCGCGAAGCTGGGGTACGAGTGCTGTTCCATGCTGGCGAGGGTGGGTTTAAAAGTCAGATGAAACGGGCGAATACCAGTGGGGCGGCTTTTGCTGTGATATTGGGGGACGAGGAGCAGGCACGGCACGAAGTTTCTCTGAAGCCTTTGCGTGGGCAAGGTGAGCAGCAGAGAATGACCGTCTCTGAAGCTCTGGCCATTATCAAGTCAAACACATAGGGTTAGGAATGTACGATCTCGAAGAACAGGAACAGATTGACGCTTTGAAGGCGTGGTGGCGTCAATATGGAAAATGGGTAATGACCGGATGCATGGTGGGTATTTTTGGGTTTGTCGGTATCAAGGGTTGGGATACTTATCAAAAACGCCAAGCAGAGGCGGCAGGAAAACTTTTGGAAGCAGTCAGAGTGGCTGCGCGTACGGGAGATGCCCCTAAAACTTTGGTGGCGGCGAGGGTTTTACAAAGCCAGTATGATACCAGTCCATTGGCAGCAAGAGGAGCGTTGATTGCCGCTGCGGTCTCTCATGTCCGTGGGGATGACAAGGATGCTGAAGGGGAGTTGCAGTGGGTCATTCTGCATTCCACAGAACCTCCCATGGGGAATTTGGCCCGATTGCGGTTAGCGGGATTATGGGCTGACCAAAAGAAGTATGATGCAGCGTTACATCTTTTGACCGACGAGAAAACCCCGGAATTTGCCGCGTTGACTCTAGATCTCAAGGGAGACATTCTGTTGGCAATGAATCGGTTGCCTGAAGCGCGGGTGGCTTACAAACAGGCGACGGAAAAATCTCAGCCCATGGATGCCTTGCATCAATTGGATCAGACGAAGTGGGAAGCACTGGGAGGTGAGCGATGAGGCAAGCAAAACGGACAGCGTGGTTCGCTGGGTTATGGGCCGGCGTGGTTCTGGTTGGAGTCAGCGGATGTGCCGACAAGTTGCCTCTGGCTCCCTTGCCCCCCCTGAAACCAACGGTGACCGCTGATGTGTCCTGGAAACTGTCGGTAGGCGAGACCCAGGAAGGAGTCTTGGTGCCTTTGTTACATGATCATGTTTTGTATGTGGCAGGGGAAACCGGCGAATTGGAGGCGGTAGATCCAGGCTCTGGCAAGTCTCTTTGGTCGTTGAAAACGGGAGAAGCTTTTTCTGCCGGGGTAGGCATAGGGGAACATGAAATCCTTCTGGGCAACAAGAAGGGCGAAGTGTTGGCATGGCTGACGACGGGGCAGTTTTTGTGGAGATCACCCATATCGAGCGAATTGTTGGCCGCTCCTCAAGGAGGCGATAGCATGGTGGTGGCGCGCACCGCAGACGGAAAAGTGGTGGGTTTGAATGAGGCGGATGGCAAACAGGTATGGGCTCAATCCAGACCCATGCCGCCGTTGGTTCTGCGTGGGGTTGGGGGGATGACTTTGGGTCAGGGCGCTGCTTTGGTCAGTTTGCCTGGAGGTAAATTGCTCTCCCTGAATTTGTCTGATGGAGCAGTGCAGTGGGAGTCTTTGGTTTCTCCTCCCCATGGGGCGACGGAACTGGAACGCATGAATGATGTTCTGGGAGACCCTTTGGTGGGCGATGGTCTGGTGTGTACCGCCAGTTATCAGGGGCGTGCAGCCTGCCTCGAAAGCGAGCATGGTCAGTTGGTATGGTCTCGTGATGTGGATGCTCAAGGTCCCTTGGTGGAAGGAGGGGATCATCTGGTGTTAACCACGGCAAAGTCGGACGTGATGGCATTGGATCGGCGTACGGGGAATGTGGTCTGGAAAATCCAGTCTCTTGAAGGGCGTTACCTTTCGCCACCTACCGTGACGGCATCTTACGTTGTGATTGGAGATGCCGAAGGTGTGGTACATTTTTTAATGAGAGAAGATGGGACGGAGGTCGGACGTATTACCACGGATAAATCCCCCATTGTTCAGGCTCCAGTATTTTTAGGGGATGATCGGGTGGTGGTGGTTAATCGGGAAGGCAAGATTTTTGCCTTGACAGCACATGCCATCCATTGAGCTACAACCACTCCCTACAGTGGTGATTGTGGGGCGCCCCAACGTTGGAAAATCCACGCTGTTCAATCGTTTGACCCGCACACGGGATGCGCTGGTTGCTGATCTTCCTGGCTTGACTAGGGATCGCCATTATGGGCGTGCAGTGTGGGAGGGAGTCATCTATCTGGTGATCGATACGGGAGGGTTCGAGCCCGTAGCGCGAGATGGAATACTCCTAGAGATGGCGCGTCAGACCGAGCAAGCTCTGGATGAAGCGGATCGGGTGATTTTTCTCACGGATGGACGGGCAGGATTGTCCCACGGGGATCGTACCATTGCGGAACGATTGCGCCAACGCGGGAAGCGGGTAACCTTGGCCGTCAATAAGGTCGAAGGGATGGCGTGTGATGTGGTCACTGCAGAATTCTTCGAGCTCGGACTGGGGGAGCCCTTTCCCATGTCTTCTGCCCATGGCGAAGGTATTGGCGACTTGATGGATGAGGTCCTGGCTGGTTATGTGCCAACCCCGCCCGCGCAAGAAGAGACTTCTGACCGACCACGTATTGCCATTGTAGGACGTCCCAATGTGGGAAAGTCCACCTTAGTCAATCGCTTGCTGGGAGAGGAGCGAGTGATTGCCTTCGATCAGCCTGGGACGACACGGGACAGTATTGCCATTGATTTCGAACGGGACGGGAAGAACTATACCCTGATCGATACCGCAGGGTTGAGGCGTCGTGGAAAGGTCTTTGAAGCAGTGGAAAAGTTTTCCGTATTCAAGACGATGCAGTCCATTGAAGATGCCAATGTGGTGATCCTGACCCTCGATGCGCGGCAGGATATTTCCGATCAGGATGCCCATATTGCGGGTCATGTGCTGAATACTGGGCGAGCTGTCGTGCTGGTGGTTAATAAATGGGATGGTTTGGAAGATCACCCACGAGAAGTGATTAAGCAAGAGGTGGCGCGAAAACTGGGTTTTCTGGACTTTGCCCATCATCTGTACATTTCAGCGCGCGATGGTTTGGGGATGAAACAGCTTTTGCCTGCCGTGGATGCGGCCTACGCCGCGGCCATGGCCAGATTGCCGACTCCGCGACTGACGCGGGTATTGCAGGCGGCTACCCAGCAGCATCAACCGGCTAAGGCGGGACCTTTCCGTCCCAAGTTGCGCTATGCCCATCAAGGTGGACATAACCCACCCATTGTCGTGATTCATGGTTCAGCGGTGGCCCACATTCAGGAAAATTATCGGCGATATTTGGAAAACACCTTTCGGGATGCCTTTGAGTTGCGTGGTACGCCCTTGCGGGTAGAGTTTCGTCAGGGCCACAACCCTTTTGCTGACCGCAAGCCCAAGCCATTGACCGAGTCGGAAGAAAAGAGTCTGCGTCGGCAACGCCGGCGAGGCCGTAAATTGTTTGGAAAACGCTAGCGAGACATGACAGTGATCAAGATAGAACTACCCGATGGCTCCATTCGCTCTTATCCCGCCCCGTTAACCGTGGCTGAAGTAGCGCAGAGCATTGGCCCTGGATTGGCCAAAGCGGCGTTGGCCGGTAAAATTGACGGGAATTTGGTGGATACTTCCACCCTGATTGAGAAAGATGTATCCCTGGCCCTAGTGACGTCTAAGGACCCAGAGGGGGTGGAGATCCTGCGTCATTCTACGGCGCACTTGTTGGCCCACGCGGTCAAAGAGCTCTATCCGGAGGCACAGGTCACCATTGGGCCGGTGATCGATAATGGATTCTATTATGACTTTTCCCATTCTCCCCCTTTTACCGAGGAAGATTTGGGGCGTATCGAAGCGCGTATGGAGGAGATCGTACGCCGCGATATACCCGTGCAGCGAGCACTGATGCCGCGGGATGAGGCCGTTGATTTCTTTCTGCAACAGGGGGAAAAGTACAAAGCAGAAATCATTTCCAGTATTCCAACGACAGAGGATATTTCCCTGTATCGTCAGGGTGATTTCATCGACCTTTGTCGTGGACCTCATGTCCCTTCCACGGGTAAGTTGCGCGTATTCAAGTTGACCCATGTGGCCGGAGCCTATTGGCGCGGAGACTCGCGCAATGAAATGCTGACGCGAGTGTACGGAACAGCTTGGGCGACCAAAGAAGAACTGGAAGCTCATTTGCATCGCATTGCTGAAGCTGAACGACGGGACCACCGGCGCTTAGGGCGGGAACTCGATTTATTTCATGTGCAGGAAGAAGCTCCCGGCATGGTATTTTGGCATCCCAAGGGATGGGCTCTGTGGCAAGAAATTGAGCAGTACATGCGTCGAGTCTATCGAGAGAACGGGTATCAGGAAGTGCGTTGTCCACAGATTCTGGAGCGCAGCTTATGGGAAAAATCAGGTCACTGGGGCCATTTCCATCAGAATATGTTTACGACCACTTCGGAAGAGCGGGAATTTGCCATCAAACCGATGAATTGCCCAGGTCATGTACAAATTTTCAATCAAGGCGTACGCAGTTACCGCGAATTGCCGATTCGTTACGGGGAGTTTGGTTCTTGCCACCGAAACGAGCCGTCAGGTGCCTTGCACGGCGTGATGCGGGTGCGTGGATTTACCCAAGATGATGGTCACATTTTTTGTACTGAAGATCAAATTCAGGGAGAGGTGTCGAACTTCATTCAATTGCTGCGGCGAGTTTATGCGGACTTTGGGTTCGATGAAATTCAGTATAAGCTGGCTACTCGTCCAGAATCGCGTGTGGGATCGGAAGAAATATGGAATAAGGCAGAGGCAGCCCTGCGTCAAGCTCTGGATCATAATGCGGTAAATTATGAGGAGTTGCCGGGAGAAGGGGCGTTTTACGGTCCTAAAATCGAATTTCATTTGCGCGACAGTTTGGGACGGACCTGGCAATGCGGAACCATTCAGGCTGATTTTTCCATGCCAGAGCGATTGGGGTCCAGTTTTGTGGCAGCAGATAATGCGCGACAAATTCCGGTCATGCTCCATCGCGCTATTTTGGGGTCGTTGGAACGATTTATCGGTATACTGATCGAGCATTACGCTGGAGCCTTGCCTTTGTGGCTTGCACCAGTGCAGGCAGTGGTGGCCAATATCAGTGAAAGTCAGCAAGATTATGTGGCTGGAGTGGTTCGGCGATTGCGTGCAGAGGGACTCCGGGTCGAAGCGGACTTGCGTAATGAGAAAATCAGTTATAAAATACGGTCCCACAGTTTACAGAAGATTCCGTATCAGCTTGTGGTGGGAGAACGGGAGTCTCAATCAGGTCAAGTAGCAGTGCGCGTGCGCGGAGGAAAAGACCTTGGCGCGATGTCTGTAGAGGTGCTGGTCGCCCGAATGAAAGCAGAAATTGGCGCGCATGCAGGTGAACCGCTAGCGTAAGGGATTGACCACATAGGGTGGTTGGTCGTGTTGTTTTTTTATTTTTTTGGGAGTGTCGACAATCGCTCAGGATAAAGAAGTCCGGATCAACGGTGAAATTGCCGTGGCCGAAGTGCGGGTGGTGGGGATAGACGGAGAACAACTTGGCGTCATGAGGTTGTTCGATGCTCTGAAGACAGCGGAAGAAGCGGAAGTGGATTTGGTGGAGATTGCACCGACAGCCAACCCGCCGGTATGCCGTTTGATGGATTACGGCAAATACAAGTATCGCGAAAGCAAGCGCCAACACGAAGCCAAGGTCAAGCAAAAACAGATTCAGGTTAAGGAAATTAAATTCCGTCCTGGTACCGATGATGGTGATTATGCCATCAAGGTGCGGAATCTTATCCGGTTCCTCAGCGAAGGCGATAAGACTAAGGTGACTCTGCGATTCCGTGGCCGAGAAATGACTCACCAAGAGCTGGGATATAACCTGCTCAAGCGTGTGGAATCAGACTTGCAGTCTTATGGGGTCGTGGAGCAGTTCCCTAAGATGGAAGGGCGTCAGATGGTTATGGTGCTCGCTCCACGCAAGAAAGTTGAGCCAACGGTTGCGGCCAAACCTGCAAAAGTTGAGAAAAATGTCGATGCTACGCCGACAGCTGGGTAAGTCGTAGCGTAAAGTAGTTCCCACAAGGCGTGGACGGGTTCGAAAGTATCAGGATAGCCCTGATCACCCGGCACGGTTTATAACAATTTGGAGCCTTTATGCCCAAGATGAAAACCAAAAGCGGAGCGGCCAAGCGTTTCCGCGTTCGTGGCAGTGGGAGTGTCAAACGCTCCCAAGCGTTCAAGCGCCACATTCTGACCAAGAAAACCACCAAGACCAAGCGTCAATTGCGTGGGACGGCCGAAATTCATTCCACCAACATGGGCTCCGTCAAGGCCATGTTGCCCTACGCTTAAGGAGAACGCAGCATGCCAAGAGTTAAACGCGGGGTAACGGCCCACGCCCGTCATAAAAAAATTCTAGACCAGGCCAAAGGGTATCGCGGTCGGCGCAAAAATGTTTATCGCATCGCTAAAGAAGCGGTGATGAAGGCAGGACAGTATGCCTACCGCGATCGTCGTCGGCGTAAACGTGATTTCCGCGTCCTGTGGATTGCTCGGATCAATGCGGCCGCACGGGAATGTGGCATGACCTACAGCGTCTTCATGAATGGCTTGAAGAAAGCGGAAATCATGGTAGATCGCAAGGTGCTTGCAGACATCGCGGTGTTTGATAAGCCAGCATTTCTGAATATGGTAGAAACTGCGCGCGCCGTTTTGTCAGCCTGATAGGTTCTTCGATTTCCCCCCGGCGATTTACGCCGGGGTATTCTTTTTTCTGGAAGCGTTCCATGCAAGATCTTCTGGCGTTGCAGGAAGAGGCTCTCATCCTCTTCGCACGGCTCGATACCCCCCATGCGCTGGAAGAAGCCAAAGCGCGTTATTTGGGCAAGTCGGGTGTTTTGACTGAAAAACTCAAAGCGTTGGGAAAGTTGCCTCCCGAAGCCAGAAAAACGGCGGGAGCTGCTATCAATCAGGTCAAGACTGCGCTTGAAAATGCGTTGCAAAATCGTCGTGAGGCTCTTGCCCAAGCACAATTGGAAGAAGAACTGCGTGCTACGGCTCTGGATGTGACATTGCCGGGGCGTACACCAGGGCGCGGAGCTGCACACCCCATAACGCGTACACTGGAGCGTGTTCAAACGTTATTTCGTAGCATGGGCTTTGAGGTTGCGGAAGGGCCGGAAATTGAAACCGATGCGAATAACTTTACGGCTCTCAATATTCCAGAAGACCATCCGGCACGTGCCATGCACGATACCTTCTATCTCGATCCGGGGCATGTTTTGCGTACCCATACATCCCCAGTGCAAATTCGTTATTTGCAAGCCCATCCATTGCCGGTGAAGATCATAGCTCCGGGGCGAGTGTTCCGCTGCGATTCAGATGTGACGCATACCCCCATGTTCCATCAAGTAGAAGGATTATGGGTGGCAGAGGAGGGAGTTTCATTTGCGGCATTGAAAGGGCTCTTGATCGAATTTATGCGCGCCTTTTTTGAAGTGAACGATTTGCAAGCGCGCTTTCGCCCATCATTTTTTCCTTTTACCGAGCCATCAGCAGAAATGGATATCGGTTGCGTGATTTGTGGGGGAGACGGCTGCCGCGTCTGCAGTCATACCGGTTGGCTGGAGGTTTTGGGTTGTGGTCTGGTTCATCCCAAGGTGCTGGAACCCCTTGGCATCGACAGTGAGCGTTACATTGGCATGGCTTTTGGTTTGGGTGTCGAGCGCTTGGCTATGATTCGCTATGGAGTAGATGATCTACGCACTTTCTATGAAAACGATTTACGTTTTCTTCGTCGTTTTCGGTAAGGGGGAAGACTGTGAAATTTTCCGAATCCTGGCTGCGTTCCTGGGTCAATCCCAAGGAACAGACGGCTGAATTGGCCAAGTTATTGACCATGAGCGGGTTAGAGGTGGAATCCCTTGTCCCTTGTGCATCTCCTTTTGAACGCGTTGTGGTAGGCGAAGTTTTATCCCTGGAAAAGCATCCTCAAGCGGATCGTCTCAATTGCTTGACCGTGGCAGTAGACGCAGGTCAGATTTTGCCCATCGTTTGTGGAGCTCCCAATGTGACCGTGGGAATGAAAGCTCCCTGTGCCTTGGTAGGAGCGGTTTTACCGGGGGGGATGGAAATCAAAGCGGCCAAAGTTCGGGGGATCGACTCTCAGGGCATGATGTGTTCTGCCCGAGAATTGGGTCTGGCGGAAGACAGTGCGGGGCTGCTGGAGTTGGATCCTGAAGCTCCGGTAGGGGTTTCTGTACGCGACTGGCTGGAGTTGGATGATCAGCAATTCACTTTAAAGTTGACGCCAAATCGTGCCGACTGCTTGAGTGTACGTGGCATAGCACGGGAAGTTGCCGCATTGACAGGATCGCCTCTGATGACTCCGGTGTTTGACTTAGCGAAAGTCGTCACTGGCATGTTCCAGCCAAAAATTCAACTCGACGCTGCGGCGGCTTGTCCGCGCTATTGCGGTCGCTCCTTGCGCTTGGATTCTCCCCTAAAAGCTACGCCGATGTGGATGGTGCGCCGCCTAGAGCGGGCGGGTTTGCGTGCCAAATCTTTGGTGGTAGATGTTACCAATTTTGTCATGCTCGAACTGGGACAGCCTCTTCACGCTTTTGATGCTACCTGTTTGACCGGTAACATAACGGTGCGCTGGGCAACAGACCATGAATCGTTGACAGTGTTATCCGGTCAGTCTGTAGAGCTGCGCACAGATATTTTAGTGATCGCCGATGATTCTGGTCCGCAAGCATTGGCAGGATTGATGGGGGGGATGCAGTCTGCGGTGACGGCAGAAAGTACGGAAATATTTCTCGAAGCGGCCTATTTTTCACCCCAGGCATTGGCAGGACGCGCGCGACGTCTTGGCCTGACTTCAGATGCGGCTTTTCGCTTTGAGCGCGGGGTAGATTTTGCTGCCACACGTGAAGCGTTGGAACGAGCGACCTCATTGCTGCTTGAATTGGCAGGGGGAGTGTCTGGTCCCGTGGAAGAAGTGGTCTTAGCCTCCATGCTACCTTCTCGGTCAGCGGTTGAGGTCCGGCCAGAACGGGTGCGTCGGTTGCTAGGGTTCGATCTGTCACCGCAGACGATCGAGGAAATTTTACGACGACTCGATTGCCAACCCCGTTGGCAAGGCCAGGTATGGAGCGTAACAGCGCCCAGCTACCGTATAGATCTGGAGCAGGAAGCCGATTACATCGAAGAAGTTGCGCGCTGTCACGGCTACGATCGAGTCCCCTCACTGCTGCCGGTTATGCCACTGGCCCCCTTGCCCACGGCGGAACGCGTGCGATCAAAGTCCTCCTTATTTCAGCAGTTACATGATTTGGGCTTTCAGGAAGTGGTCACTTATAGCTTTGTGAGTCAAGAGGCGGAGCAGAATTTGGCGCGCCAACCCTCCACTCTGCAGTTGCTCAATCCCTTGTCCAGTGCACTGAGTGTGATGCGCTCAACCCTAGCGGTGGGTTTGGTGGAAACCCTTGGTTTCAATCTCAAGCGCAAGCAGGAGCGTGTTCAGATTTTTGAGTGGGGTCGCTGTTTTCATTCCGGACATACAGCGGGCTTGCCCTACGAGCAGCCTTTATTGCTGGGCGGTTTGATCTACGGATCGCGTTATCCGGAACAATGGGGGCTGCCTACAGAACACGCAGATTTCTATGATCTCAAAGGAAAAGTAGAAACGCTTCTGCCAACCGCTGCGGAATTTTCTCCTTTTAACCATCCTGCGTTGCATCCTGGTCGTTCTGCAGAGGTCTTTCTGCAGGGGAAATCAGTGGGTTGGCTGGGTGAATTGCATCCCCGTATGGGGGCATTCTACGATCTACCCCGCATGCCCTTACTATTTGAGCTAGAATTAGAACCATTATTGGACATGCCTTGGCCAGAGTATCGTCCCACCCCACGCTTCCAACCGGTGCGACGGGATGTGGCTTTAGTCGTGGATGAGGCGCTTCATGCGAGCGAAGTTCTGCGTGTTTTGAGAGAAGCGGCAGGAAACTCCGTAACTGACATTTCTCTGTTTGATGTCTATCAAGGAGTGGGAATTCCTTCGGGGAAAAGAAGTTTGGCGTTTTGTGTGCAAGTTCAGGACACTGAAAAGCCCTCCACGGAGGCGGAGTTGGAAACGATATGCCGAGTTTTAGTGCAGGCGGCAGAAGCCCGTCTCGGGGCGGCTTTGAGATAAGGAGGATGGCATGACATTGACGAAAGCAGAGTTGGCTGAACAGTTATTCGAGCGCGTAGGCCTGAACAAGCGTGAGGCCAAAGCGTTTGTAGAATCTTTTTTTGAAGAGATTCGCCAAGCGTTGGAACGTGGAGACGAGGTAAAACTTTCTGGATTCGGTAATTTCCAGGTGCGCAGCAAACCACAAAGACCTGGGCGCAATCCGAAGACAGGAGAGGAAATCCCTATCTCGGCACGCCGTGTGGTGACTTTTCACGCGAGCCAGAAGTTGAAGTCCATGGTGGAGACGCGCCGTGGTCAGACCGCAACGCATTGATAGAGATTTGCCGCCCATCCCTTCCAAGCATTACTTTACGATTGGGGAAGTGAGCGAGCTGTGTGATATCAAACCCCATGTTCTGCGCTATTGGGAACAGGAGTTTGTGCAGTTGCGCCAGGTCAAACGGCGCGGTAATCGGCGCTACTACCAGCCTCGTGAAGTCGAGCTGATCCGTCATATCCGTTCTCTGCTCTACGAACGCGGCTTTACCATTACGGGGGCACGACATGAGTTGACCCATGGGGCTCCCGTGCGAAAAACGGAATCTTCCATCATGCCCGTGGATGCCACTGCCTCAGAGGCGGTCATTTCTGACGCAGTAGATCATAAAGGCTCCCCCGTTATGCCTCTCTTGGGGACCCAGGATGGTCCTCCGTTTCCCATAGGGAATAGCGCTTTCAGAGCCGAATTAAACGCGATACTCCTTCTCCTTTCCAGCTAACTATGCCATAATAACGGACTCGGGGCGTAGCGCAGCCTGGTAGCGTACCTGCATGGGGTGCAGGTGGTCGGAGGTTCGAATCCTCTCGCCCCGACCAAGATTAAAAACGGGTTAGGTGATATCACCTAACCCGTTTTCTATTTATTAGAGAGGACATTACCATTCCATTAATGGCAATCTGCCAAATTCATTATTTCCAAAAAGAATATTTTAATTGCTTTATATTCTTTTGCGTTATTATTCGGAAGGCGCATACTGAACCCACATCTCATCCATGGGGGAAGAAACTATGCGAGTACTCGGTGTACAACTTGCGATTTTATTGGGAACTTGGTGGGTTGTTTACGCCAATGGAAAAATCTAGGCAAAAGGACGTAAGTTTCCATACCTGCCGATGAATACATCATTTCTCTAAGCGGGTGGTTGGTAAATCGTTTGGGGTTTCACGGTGTACTTGTGTGTATTAGATTTCTGCGGCAAATTGCCGGCGGATTTTCCACATTGGATCACTCAACATGGATCGAATCAGGGCGGATTGAGTGTGATTGCCGGTTTTTTGCAGCAGGTGCTTCAGGTGGATGCGGGCAGTGCCATAGGTTATTCCCGCCGATTCTGCATATTCCTGTAATTTTTTTCCGTTAAGCAACGCGGTAAGCACGGCCAGTTCGGATCGAGTCAGTCCGAAGGACTCAGCCAGTTGTCCTTCGGGAAGGTAGATGCGTGCTTCCGGATCGGTAAAAACGACCACCGCAGCGGGTTCCATCAGGCCTGTGGTCAGAAAGGGGGCAATCAGAAGATTCAAACTAGGGCTACCCTGGTGTTCTTCGAGGAATATTACTCCGCCTGCTCCGCCAGAAAGTCCGGAGCTGGTTTTAATGGCACCGGCCACCAAGCGCTCAAATCGTGATACCTGAGGGGTATTTACGACACGAAGACAATTTTCGCGGCATTCAAAATACTGGCTATGCCGCATAGTTTTCTCTGCTACCGGACTGGCAAACAGGATTCTCGAATTTCTGGCCAGAATGAACAGCCCTATGGAAAGAGAGCTTAACAAATCGATTGCCATGGTATTTCGTGCATTGGCTAAGGCCAATCGCTCGTGAGTCTGAAAGGCTCGTTGCAGGTGGGGCAGGATTTTGCGCAACATCTGCCGGTCGGCTTCATCAAAAGAGGGGGCTGTCAATGGTCGGTGGATTCCTAGGGCTCCGACCAAGTCCTGGGTAATTATCCATTGGGCACCAATCATTTGGTATACGCCGCCGGCCAGTTTGCAGAAATCCGAGAATTCGGAACGCATCAACATGCGGGTTTCCAGCAATTCTTCACCCAACACAATAGCGGGGAATCCTTTTTTATATCCCCGCGCATACCATTCATTTCGAGTATGGTAATAATTGGCATAGGCTTCACAGACTTTTGGACCCAAATTGGCGGTTCCAATCGGGAGCCGTGCGTTGGGCGGCGGTTGATTATTTTTATCCTGAGCTGTGGGCGTATGGCTGAAGAAAAGGAGGCAGCTTTCGCTCTGGAAATGCTGCGCCAAAGACAGCGGCAATTGCTGCATGGCGCTGGGATCCGTGACGGATTCGTAGATCTTTCCTACGAGTTTGAGGAGCTTGTTTTCAGTCGAATCTTCTACTGCGACCATATCACCCCCAGATGATCGACTCGCATGACATTCATTACATAATTAACATATGTGTTTTCTGTCAGTGTAGCGGATCAGAAACAATTGCACAATAATATGGCTAAGTCGATGCTTTGACTCCTGTAATGACCTCACATCTGCTTTTGTGAAACCTCACCGATTACAGGAATTCCATGGAAAGAGAGAGCCTTGCTTCACGACGGGTTGCGTTGCCATGTAACCATTGGCCATAATTATCTGAGTGACTGGCCTTATGAAGCCGGTTTGTTTCTTACGGATCGAAGTAAAAGGATATATTTGCAGTGGAAAATTCATTTTGGTTGGAGCGCTGGGAGCGCAGCGAAATTGGTTTTCATCAACCGCTAGTCAATGTTTTTTTGCGCCGTTATTGGACTGCCATAGCATCCCCTCATGAGCGTGTATTCGTTCCCTTGTGCGGTAAGAGCCTGGATATGCTCTGGTTGCGTGATCAGGGTCATCCAGTTTTGGGTGTGGAATTGAGTGATATCGCAGCCATAGGGTTTTTCTTTGAGAATCATATGACCCCACTGGAGGTCAAGCTTCCCGGATTTGACTCACGCCGCGTCGAACAAATCGAGATTCTCTGCGGCGATTATTTTGACCTTGGAAAAACACACCTTGATGGTGTCGGCGTGGTTTATGACCGTGCGGCACTGGTCGCATTTCCACCTGAATTGCGCGAGTCTTATGTGGAGCACATGGCCCGTATTTTGCCTACTCAAGCCCGCATGTTGCTCATCACCTTTGACTATAATGCCCATGAAATGCAGGGCCCCCCTTTTGCCGTATCTCCTGATGAGGTGACCAGACTATTCAGCCCGCTGGGTACTGTACGCCATCTCGAAACCCACGATGCACTGGCAGACAATCCGCGTTTTCGCGAGCGAGGGGCAAGCAGAGTTGAAGAACATGTATTTCTGATCACCTTTGGAAAAACCTGATAGGTTTGGAAAAATCTGGTCGGGAGGTTCAGTATAAATGTCATTACTTTATTTTGGGGAAAGGGGGTAAGATCGGACAATCCTTATGATTGCCATCTACTTGTGGCGGGATCCCCTTGTACGATCCATCTGAAGCGGTGAGTTGTGTACTCTGGAGGGGTTTTATCTGGCAATGTTTTACTGCACTGGAAATCTATAATTTTGCTGGTTGAAGACTTCCAGACAGGCATCGACGGCCTCTGCATCTAAAGTAATGCCACGCTGAGCGACGATCTCACTCAATGCGGCTTCAATTCCTAGAGCAGGACGATAGGGGCGATAGGACGCCATGGCCTCCACTACATCGGCGACAGCAAGAATTTTGGATTCCTTCAATATTTCATCCCCCTTCAGCCCCATGGGGTAGCCAGATCCGTCAATACGCTCATGATGCTGGACAATGATTTTGGCAATGGGCCAAGGGAAACTCACATTTTTCAAGATATTGAACGCGATATTGGGGTGTTCTTTAATCATGCCAAATTCCAGGGTGGTCAGGCGTCGTGGCTTCGTCAGAATCTCCACTGGAATCCCTATTTTACCCAAATCATGGATTGAAGCTGCCAGATGGAGTCCGTGAATGAAATCTGCTGAGTATCCAAGTTCGTTGGCTATTTGGGTGCACAAGTGAGCCACACGTCGCTGGTGTCCTGCCGTATAGGCATCTCGCTCCTCGCCAGTGTCTGCAATGACTTGAATGGTTTGTTCCAGGCTTTCTCTCAGGCTGACTTGGTAGTGAATCTTGGCCACTGCCGTCTGCAGTGCCTCGATTCCAAAAGCCAGATCATCCCCAATTTCACGTAACAACTTAAGCTCGGTGGCTGACCAAATCCACGTCTTTGAATGATAGAGCGTGAGGCAAGCCATCTTGCCATCTTGAATCAGAAATGGGATGGCGATGGTTGACTGATAACCCCGGAGCAATGCTTCATGACGCCATGGTGCCATCCTTGGGTCTGTGGCAATTTCTCCAACATAGTGAACCTGCTTGGAACGTAGCGCATTCCCAGTAGGGTCGTTGCCACGATCACTTTCTGCCCTGGTGATCTCTGCCAACGCCAAATATCCGTCATCCCATCCATACTTGGCCAGTGATTTAACGCTCTTATCATCATCCTCTGCCACTCCAATCCATGCCATGAGGTAGCCGCCCGTCTCAACGGCGATGCGGCAATATTCCAACAGCAAGGTGATTTCCGTCTCTGATCGGAGTAATGCGGTAGTGCTTTCACTGAGCATTTTGAGTGCACGGGTGGCGGCTATTAAGGCAATTTCAGCGGTATGTCGAGAGGTGTTGTCACGAATATTGCATTGAATAACTTGAATACCTTCGCAGTCGTAAGCATTGCTCACAAACTCAACGAAAAAATATGTCCCATCTTTACTCACTAGAGGAAGATCGTCATAGCGGATGTAGTGCAGTTCCTGTAATTCCATGAATGTCTGTTGGCTCAACGCAGTATCTTTGAAAGCGCCAATTTCCCAAATTTTTTTCCCCATAAGCTCAGTATGGGAGTAGCCCAGCATTGTGATCAAAAACGGATTGGCATCCTCGATCTGTGCAGTCTCTGCGTTTAACAGCAATATTCCATCCTGAGCAGTTTCAAACAAACGGCGATAACGCGCTTCTGAAACTCTCATAGCCTTATCAACCGCAGTGAGCAACGCAGCATGATTCGCCGAAGGCAGGTAAGAGCTGGGGCGAGAAGGCGGAGATTTGGGGCGTATGGGGTGGGACATGAGTGGTTTCATCCGCTAATGGATTTCTGACTCTACACCTTATTTTGGCAACAGGAGCGAATACGCAAATAGTATTTCTTTCGCACCATTTCCTTCAGATAATAGGGGTCTGGAAAGAATCTGCTTTGGCTTGGAGGTGGTTATTGACCAATGTGCTGGCCATTTTTCTATGCCTGATGTTTCCAGGCAGTGTCCATGACAGACATTATTGTTGATATGTGCGACAACGAACAGAACATCTTACAATGACGCAACATATTAATAAATTTAAGATATTCGAATGGCTCGGCGTGTACATGCATGATACCTTGGACATGACCGTAATTGCCGTTATCTGTCGAATCCGTGGTGTTTACTGGGCCAACGAAAATGAACTTGCAAACAGCATTACTGGATGTTCGCCGGATGGCAGAGGTCGATCGCCTTACGGCGGCCACTGGCATGCCGGCGACCGAGTTGATGGAAAATGTCGGAATTGCGGTCACTGGCGAGATTGAGAGACGTTGGTCAGTGCGGCCGGTCACCGTGCTGTGTGGGCCGGGCAACAATGGTGGTGACGGTTTTGCCACGGCATGTCTGCTGGCTGAGGCGGGCTGGCCTGTCCGTGTTGCCCTGCTGGGCTCAGTGGATCACATTAAGGGTGCGGCTCAGTACCATGCTCAACGGTGGCGCTGGGTGATTGAAGCGATGTCACCTGCCGTGCTTGATCAGGCGGAGTTGGTGGTGGATGCGATCTTCGGTGCAGGGTTAAGTCGCACACTTGGGGGTGCGGCAGCAGAAACTCTAGGGGTTGCAGCCGACCGGAGGTTACCGATCATTGCCATTGATGTCCCCAGTGGCGTTATGGGAGATACGGGAGAAGCTCTGGGAGCCGTGGCTGCGATGTTGACGATCACTTTTTTTCGCAAAAAACCTGGTCATCTTTTATTGCCGGGCAGGAGTTTGTGTGGTGAACTGGTCGTGGCCGATATCGGTATCGCAAGTTCGACACTTGAACAGGTCACACCAGACACGTTCGAAAATGATTCTGGGCTCTGGTTGGCCGAATTTCCGCGTCCCCAAGACAACGTCAACAAGTACACCCGTGGTCACGCGCTGATCGTTGGCGGCTATCCTATGACCGGTGCTGCGCGGATGGCGGCCCGCGCGGCAGCGCGTGCAGGGGCTGGATTGACGACGGTCGCGGTGCCAGAAATGGCAGTGCCTGTCTACGCGGCGGCGCTGACCAGCATCATGGTTAAACCCCTCGCCGGATTGGAAACGTTCAACAGTCTGCTGCAAGATCAACGTTTTTCAGCAGTGCTGATGGGGCCTGGTGCAGGCATTGGCGAGGAAACTCGTGCATGGGTACTTGCTCTGCTGGCCACCGGTCGGCCAACAGTGCTTGACGCCGATGCGCTCACGGTATTCGCGGAAGATCCTTCTGCCCTTGAGCGGGCGATCGTTGGTCCATGTGTTCTGACACCCCATGACGGCGAGTTCCGTCGCTTGTTCGAGTCGAAGGGCGACAAACTCACTCGGACGCGTGCTGCGGCTCATCGCAGTGGTGCTGTCGTGGTTTTGAAGGGTAGTGATACTGTGATCGCAGCCCCAGATGGCCGAGCGGTCATCAATACCAATGCGCCGCCGACATTGGCCACCGCAGGCTCGGGCGATGTATTGGGAGGGATGGTGCTCGGACTCCTTGCTCAAGGTATGGATCCCTTTCTTGCTGCGGTTGCCGCGGTCTGGATGCATGGCGCAGCCGCTATCGAGTTCGGTCCTGGTCTTCTCGCCGAAGATTTGCCGGATATGTTGCCGAGGGTGTTGCGCCGGCTGGGTATTTAGGAGAACGACCAGCGGGCGATGATGCTGAACAAGACCTGAGCCATCATCGAACGGTCAGAGTTCCCCAATTTCCCCCACATTGGTCACGATCGAGGGGAATACCCGGAAGCGCGAAGCACTTGGAGGGTTTGCCGCGATTTACCAGATGCGCGAAAAGCCCCGTCGTTCAGGGCGGGGATGAATAGCGCGGACGGCTATGCCGTCCCTTGGATGCTCAATGGGGTGTTTGTTGTTGCTCGATGTACTGCCGAATGATTTCAATCGGTGCGCCGCCACAACTTCCGGCGAAATAACTGGGCGACCATAGAGTGCCCCCCATAGTTTTTTCTTAATGCTGGGGTAGTTCTTTTTCGGATAAGGAGGCTGGACACGCCTTTAAGGCTGTTGACCAGTTTCGATATAGCTACTTTTGGGGGATAGTTCACCACATAGGGCTTGGTTCATTTCTATGTAGGCTAATGCATCGGGACCGCCTGACATTATGACAACGAAAAATCTCTAATGAACAATTTGGGTTAAAACAAAAATGTAGTAACATGATCGTATGAAAACAAGATTTGAATGGGATCCTGCCAAGGCGGTAACCAATTTCAGGAAGCACCGTATCAGTTTTGAGGTTGCTACTCGTGTTTTTGCGGATCCGTTCGCGTTGGTTGAGCAAGACCGCGTCGAGAATGAGGAGAGCCGCTGGCAGACCTTGGGGCTTGTTGATGGCTATTAGTTGCTTCTGGTTGCCCATACCGTCCGGGACGAAGAGGAAGGCACCGAGGTTATCCGTATGATTTCGGCACGACGTGCCGAACCGAAAGAGAGGAAGCGCTATGAGCAAAATCGTTCGCTATGAGGTTGATCTGAACAACCTGCCGCCGCTGACGGAAGAGCAGCAGGCCGAGTTAAAAGCATTGGCAGCCATGCCAGATGAATCCATCGACTACAGTGATATTCCACCGCTGGGTGATAAGTTCTGGAAGCGGGCAGTGCGCAATCCGTTTTACAAGCCTACCAAGACCTCCACCACGGTAAGGGTTGATTCTGACGTAATACTGTGGCTCAAGTCGAAAGGCAAGGGCTATCAGACCCGCTTGAATGAGATTTTGCGCAAGGCGATGATTGAGGAGATCGACGAGTCGCACAGCCACTAATGTGACAGTCACGGTGATTTATGTGGGATTGTGATCTGTCGCATTACTTAGGACTTACGCAACTTCGGACGTAAACTTGTCGTAATTTTGTCTTGTCAGAGGGGTCCACTTTAGTTTTGCCTTGGCAACCGGCGTGGGTAAGACGCGCTTGATGGGCGCGTTTATCAGTTATCTGCATGCGGCATACGGTTACAGGCATTTTTTTGTGCTGGCACCCAACCTGACCATTTACGACAAACTGATTCGGGATTTCACCCCCTGACGCTCAACCATGCGTTAGATGCCGGCAAGCCAAGCGTAATGAAATTAAAGACTGTTTCTATTGGACGGGGACAATTCGGGGACAATCAGAATGAGTTTGGGTGAGGCGAAATGAGAAAAACGGGGACAAAACGGGGACAGTGAGAGGCTTAAAACTTCAAA
>VFSW01002578.1_pt1 | contig 27394 bp, 28 predicted proteins | sample 5358111 | NCBI WGS metagenome assembly VFSW01 (sample SAMN11554181, study PRJNA540505) | mine drainage metagenome | isolation source: sediment from site ElyBrook_90M | place: USA: Ely Copper Mine, Vershire, VT | collected 2017 | reverse complement strand
TGGCCTCGGCAGTTCTGTCTCTCGGCCTGGCCTCGGCAGTTCTGTCCCACTTGGTCCATCTCGCTAATTGATATATTTTCGTTCATCGCCTTGTTTGGACCTCAGTCCGGACGAGGGGGGTCGCCGCGTTAGTGGAGCTATCAATGATTGAGCGGGGCCACCAAACGGTCGGCGAAGTTGGCCGATTCGGGGGACACTGATCAGCTCGAAATGGTCGTGAAGATTTATGTGCAGACCACAGTTCCCCAACCCACGGTGTCGTCCAACAGATTGCTCCTACTCGGGAATACCTGCCACTCCGGCCAGTGATTCGGCGCGGTCCCGAATACCGCGGAGCATCTTTTGACTCATCAGGAAGCTCACGATTTCAGTGGGTTCAACGATCAGTCGGGCCCACGCACGCTTATAGGTGTAGCGTTCGCGAACGAGCAATCGGACTGAGCCGTTTGGGTCGTCTTGAATAACGAACGACCACGTGAAGTCATACGGCGGCGCACCTTTACCCAGCGGAACACCTCCCGACAGAACCAGTGATCGCCCTTGTTCGATGCTAGCTACTTTGAGCGCCACTTGAGGAGCGAGTCTTACCTCGTCGCCGAGCGCAATTTCCTGCCACTCGGGCACGACGTGACTAGCGCTGTGGATATTGCAGCCGATTAGGTTCTCTAAGGCGTCGTAGCTATACATGCCCCCCCGTCCTTGGCCGATCTGCGCAATCCAAGGCCAGACGAATTCAGCCGAGCACTGGATGCTGATCGCGCGAGTTGCGATCAGGTCAGCCCTCTCGATGAGCTCATCGCCCGTCAGTGCGGCACTTTGCTCGTTCTCAGTGGCGCCCCAGTTGAATTGCCATGGACGACCGGCTATGAAATAGGAAGCCGTTATGGCGCTCATCACGACGCACCGTTTAGCGTGCCAACTTTTCATCGCCGCTCATCTCCGACGTCAAGCATTAGTTGTGTCAATCTAATCGCGATGCTCGACAACAGCATGAACCATAACCATGAGTCACATCTGGTGACAGTGCCGAACGACACTTCTTATCGTGTGGTGCCAGCGGCGATACGAACTCGAATTCTCTCCTTTTCGCGCGACTGCCAATTTTGAACCTTCAGCGCCCTAACGACAACATATTCAGGGTCATGGTGCTCTGGTTCGACTGAGATGGGCGGTGTTAATTTTCAATCAGAAGTTCATTTGCGTTGAGATTGTGGCAGGAAGATGGGCTCTCGGCGGTGGATGGACCGCTCGTCTCACGAGACGCGAGGTTCGGGCCGAACGACCGCAGTGCGTTGGTCGCACGGGACGGACTCGGCGCCTCCTTTTCAAGGAGTTGCAATGGCCACCTTCGAAACTCCAACCGCCCACGAGGAATTGCCTATAACTGAATCTCAATTGCACGTCGTCTTCGGATATGGTCAGGTAGGCCGCGCGCTGGTCGCTCATCTGGCTGGCAATCGTCAATCCGTTCGCGTCGTGTCACGCCATCAGCCGACTGACTTGTCAGTTGGCGTCGACGTGCGTGCCGCCGACGTCACCGATGTTGAGGCGGCCGTCGACGCGGCGAAGGGCGCCACAGTCATCTACCAATGCCTTAACTCTCCGTACACCGAGTGGCCAGAGAAGTTTCCGCCCTTGCAACAGGGTGTAATTGCCGCTGCGGAGCGCACCGGCGCACTCCTCGTGACGTTAGAAAACGTCTACGGCTATGGTCCCACGGGCGGACAGCCGATGACTGAGGAGTTGGCGCTGAACGCAACTACGATCAAGGGCCGGGCACGGGCGGCGATGACCAATCAATTGCTGGAGGCCTCCGATGCTGGCCGGATTCGCATGACCATCGGGCGCGCCGCTGATTTCTTCGGTGCGGGCGTCAAGGACTCAACACTCGGCGAGCGTGTGTTTGCGCACGCGATTGCGGGGAAGAAGGCGGACTTCGTGGGGAATCCCAGTCTGCTTCACACCTACAGTTACGTCCCCGATATCGTTCGTGGACTTGCCACCTTGGGCGCCGATGATCGAGCCGTCGGCCAGATATGGCACCTCCCGGGCCCCGAGACGGTCACTACGCGCGCACTCCTCGACCTCGTCGCCGCCCAAGTGGACCATGACGTACGAATCCGCGCAATAGGTAAACCTCTACTCGCGGTACTAGGACTCTTTAACCCTCTGATGAAGGGACTCGCAGAAATGTCTTACGAGTTCGACGCACCATTCGTTCTTGATACCTCGAAGTACCGGTCAACCTTCGGCATCAACGTGACGTCACTCGAAGTGGCCGTTGCCGACACAGTCGCGTGGTACCGAAATCAAGGGAGATCAAGTTGACCATTTCATCAGTCCTCGGCGATGCCGAGGTCACCGCGACCATGGCTTGATCGCGTCGTGTTCGACGCGTCGGTGGATTCATTCAAGTGGCATTCGCCACCTTCTGGTTAATCCGGGGAAGCCTCACCATCCGCGGCACCGTCGGAGCGATGTTGGCTCTTAGCCTTGGCGCCGTCGCAATCGTCGTCATCGTCTATGGTATTCGCGCTACGGCAGGGAAGGCACCACGGCCGAACACTGTCGAGGGGAGACACATCGAGCGTGTGGTCACCGTCGCGAGCATCATCCAGTTGGTAGCGTCGTTCGCAGTGCCAGTTGCGGTCATTGCCGCCGGCTACCCCGACTGGGTTCTGCCCTCCATCGCGATCACAATAGGTCCGCTCTTGATCTGGCTCGATCGCCGGGTGCACATTCCGCGGCTACGTTCAGTTGGTTGGGTACTGATTGTTGGGCCGATCGTCCTCGGTCTTTTGATGTCAGGTCCATCGCTCGCCGCGACGACCGGAATAGGTGCCGGTGTCCTTTTACTCGGCACAGCGACTCTTTGTTTCCACGACCTGGTTGGAAACCAAGTGCTCGGACTTCCAAAGGTGCCACGACTTCCGGTTGACGTTCGATAGGTGAGTCATCCAGAACACCCATGCTGTGGCGGCGGTCACTTGTGTGTCACGGCAATCATGAGAACATCGCATCGGACGCGCCGGGCAATCAGCTACGGGCGCTGCGGTGACATCATGGCGCGACCGACTTCAATCAACAAACTCAGCAAGATAGAACCCTCGACGGGGGTGTGCAAGAGGGTGTGCACGAGGGGTGTGCAGGCACTTCCACCAGGGAAGATGGGCGATGCGCCGTACCTTGCTACTTCTTCATCACGGTCCCCCCGCCACCAAGGGGCATGCACATAAGTGCGGCCCACAGATGTACGTAAGTCCCGGTTTCTCGAAAGAGGGCCGGGACTTTCGCATTGTGAAGGTTTTTTCGGTCGCGTTGCCCTTTTAGTAGGTGACTAACAGACGTCGAGAGGGCCCGTCGATTGTCATTTGACCACCGTAAGGAAGGACATACTGCGGGTCCGTGTGCCCGAAGTCTGGTCCGTAAATGAATACTGCCTCTTGGTTGTACGCCTCGAGAGCACGCAGGACTGCTGCATGCTGATTAGCCCGAAATGCCTCGCGCTCGTGAACAGTGAGTGGGGCGTGTGTGTGCCACGCCTTCGCCTTAGCCATCACAATCGCAGCGAACTGTTCGAGCAGTCCGCGCTCACCAAAGTTTCGAAGCATTCGGAATACCTCTTCCGCGGACGGCATCTCCTCGGACGTCTCAAGCAAGAGCACGCAGCCGGCGTATGCCTCATTCGCTAGGACCCAGCGGTTGGTCGCCAAGTTCCAGTTCAGTATCTCCAGGTTGCCGCCCCAGGTTGGCCCCTTTACGATGCGCGACGCATTGTGCCAGAGCCAACCCTCGTCTCTGGTGGTCGGCAAGGGGTTTTCGAGAGTGGAGAGGTCCTCCCACCGGCATTGAAAATCGGTGAATTGTTCCACGGGTTCGATCTCAATAGTTCCGCTGTCAAATAGAGCGTGACCGAGTGACGACATCGACACCTCGTGGACGCCGCCGGGCCGAGCGAGATGAACGAGTGTCGAACCTCCGTGATAACTCGTGATGCCAAGATTCCAAAGGTAGTTCAAGAGGTTTGTATTATCTGAATAGCCGAAGAACGCCTTCGAGTTTGAACGAAGTGTATCCGGGTCAAGATGGGGCAGCACAGTGATCTGGTCGGAGCCGCCGATTACCGCCATCACAGCCTTGAAACCGGGGTCTGCGAACGCAGCGTTCAAGTCACGCGCGCGCTCGACCGGGCTCGCACCAACTTTTCGAGTGGTGGGAAACTCCACCGGCACGAGTCCGAATCGCTCACGTAGGACGCGCAGACCAATTTCGTGGACTTGAGGGAACACCCCGGCCCCAGCCCACGATGGAGACACGATGGCTACGCGGTCTCCGGTGCGGAGTTTCGGGGGCGTAAGTAAATGAGGTGCCTCGTTCATTCCTTTGACCGTACTCTGTCCTTCAAGATGCACATAGGAATACGAAGGCCGGTGGTCACTCATTGAATACGGGTTCACGACTATCAAAGAGTGTGTTGAACCTGGAGAGCGCATTGACCCCGACCACTGGGAGAATAGGGGCCCGCATGCGGACTTGAGATAAAAGCAGACTCGTAAGTCGAATTTGCATGCCTCTAGTCTCCTAGCGAGTTAGCAAACATCCGACTCTTGGATAAAAGTCGGCCCGCGTGCTTTCCAATCTCCAGTCCGCACAATCACTTTCGACTTGTGTGCATTCCTCACCAATGCCTGCCGAAGGCAACAGGCTTAGCCTGGGCCTTCGTACTGTCCGGAGCGACACGTGTGACGCAATTGAGAGATCTCGTTGGCATCATTGCTACATGGAGCATTGAGATGTAAAGACTCGGTTGTTCTGTCCCACTTTGGCCTCTAGGCAAGATGAATCGACGATGCGGCGGCCACGTGGTGACGTCACTGAATACCATCGATGAACGATCAGTTCAAACGGCGGAGTGCTGTTGTGCCCAATACGGGCGACGCTTCTTCGCCAATTCGTCGAAGAAGTTTGCCACACCAGGACCCTGTGGCGCCCAAAACACGTGCTCGGACATGTCGTCATTCATAATTGCCTGTGTGGCTTGACCACCAAGGACAATCGGAATAGTTGCATCACGTGAGCGAATCGCGCCAATTGTTTCACGAAGTGACGTTGCGTGGGTTGCCATGGTGAGCCCAATCCCGACTGCCACCAGACGTCGAACTCCGATCGTCGCATTGGCGAACACGTCTGCGGGCACATTTGCGCCGAGCTCGAGGCAATCAAAGCCACTGAGACGTACCACATCGGCGATCACAGCGATTGGAAAGGCGTGGTGCTCGCCCGCTGGCGCACCGAAAATCACAGTACCGCGAGTGCGGCCAGGACGACGAAATCGCGCACCCAAGCGAGCGACGAGGCGAGAAGCCGTGGCAACGGCAATGTATTCCCCTACGTGTGTTGATTCATTGGCGGAACCTGCGCTGATGTCGTGAAGGGCGCCGACGAGAATGTCGAGATAGCAATCAATGGGATTGGTGCCACTCACTAGCGCCTGCTCTAATAGTCGCCACGCTTCCGCTTCATCACCGGAGAGCAGTAACGGGTATATCCTCTGGCGCCATGGCATCCCTGGCTCTTCAGTCGTGACGCTTCGCAGAACTCTTCGCTTTTGGAAGGCGGCGAACTCAGTAGGGTCAATGAACCAATTGGTGCCAACTTGTTCGGCTCGAAGCTGCCGCGACCGAACGTACCGGTACGCGGTCATGTAGTGAACGTCCAGTGCAGCTGCCACCTGTTTTAGATTCAAGCGCTCGGTCGGACTCTCAGACATCGCCCTAACTTATCCAAGAAGTCGGACAACCCCAATTTTGTTTAGCACTAAAAGCACGTCGTAAGTACTAAAAGCCATGAGACCACTTTGCTGAACGTGGGCCGTGTGCCCATGACAGACTCACCCACTACATCTAGTGGTTGGTGACGATCTCACTACTAGATATAGATACGAGCTAGGAGAACCAAAGACATGGCACTGGTAGAAGACACGCAGACGATGGAGTCCGCGGCGGGGGCAATGCGGGTTAAAAAGCGCAATGGTTCTCTCGAACCGGTCGATGTCAACAAGATCGTGAAGGCCGTCTCTCGAAGTGCCAATGGACTCCCGGGCGTCGATCCCGTACGCGTGGCGGTTCGAACAATCAGCGGCCTCTACGACGGTGCGACGACCGAGGATCTCGACGCGATGTCCATTCGCACTGCGGCAGCGCTGATCGCCGAGGAGCCGAACTATTCGCTGTTGGCGGCCAATCTGCTTTCTGCGGTCATCGACAAGGAAGTGGAGAATCAGGATATTCACTCCTTCTCCCAGTCGATCGCGTTCGGCTACGAACTAGGCATCATCGGCGAAAGCTGCTTCAACTTCGTGCGGAGTCACTCGCGCAAATTGAACGACGCCATTCGAGAAGAACGACGTCATCTCTTCGAGTTCTTTGGTCTGCGTACGATCTACGACCGTTATCTACTCCGTCATCCCGACTCGCGAAGGGTCTTTGAGACGCCACAGTACTTCTTTCTGCGCGTGGCGTGTGGCCTCGCCACTTCCGCAGAAGAAGCTATCTCTCTGTACAACCTGATGTCTCAGCTGGAGTACTTGACGTCAAGCCCAACATTGTTTAACTCCGGCACTATTCATGAGCAAATGTCGTCGTGCTATCTCCTCGATTCGCCCGAGGACAACCTTGACTCCATCTACGAGACCTACGCCGAGATCGCCCGACTTTCAAAGTTTGCCGGAGGCATTGGTGTTGGTTTTAGCCGCATACGTTCACGTGGTTCGCTGATTAGGGGAACGAACGGATTATCCAGCGGCATCATCCCATGGTTGAAGACGTTGGATTCTTCGGTCCAAGCGGTGAACCAGGGCGGTCGCCGAAAAGGAGCCGCGTGCGTGTACCTTGAAACGTGGCACGCGGATATTGAAGAGTTTCTCGAACTTCGTGACAATACCGGTGACGAATCGCGTCGCGCCCGCCACATCAACTTGGCGAATTGGATTCCAGATCTCTTCATGCAACGCGTGGAAGCCGACGGCGTCTGGTCGCTCTTCGACCCCAAAGTGGTGCCAGCTTTTCCTGATCTGTACGGTCAGGACTTCGAGAAGGCGTACCTGGAGGCGGAGAACCACGAGAAGTTCGCGCGTCAGATACCCGCACGTCAGCTGTACGCACGCATGATGCGCACATTGGCCGAGACAGGTAACGGATGGATGACGTTCAAGGACGCGTCGAACCGAACCTGCAATCAAATCGGCGAGTCGAGTCGAGTGGTGCATTTGTCGAATCTCTGCACGGAGATTCTTGAAGTCAATGACAACGAGGAGACGTCCGTTTGTAACCTTGGCTCGATCAATCTCGCTCGACTTGTTACAGGGGGCCAATTCGATTTCGATCGTCTCGGTGAGATTGTTCGAACAGTGGTGCCGCTGTTGGACCGAGTGATTGACCGCAACTACTATCCGACGAAGCGAACCAAGAGCTCGAATGAGCGCTGGCGACCCATCGGGCTCGGCGTCATGGGTCTGGCTGACGTCTTCTTTCAATTGGGGCTCGTCTTTGACTCCGATGAAGCGCGGGTGCTATCAGCGCGCATCGCTGAGGAGATCTATTTCCACGCGCTGAGCGCCTCGACGAATATGGCGCAGGCGAGCGGCCCGCACGCCTCGTTCGAGGAGACGCACGCGGCCAAAGGGCGATTGCAGTTCGACCTCTGGGGCGTGACGCCGAGCGACCCGCAGCGGTGGGAGGCATTGCGTGAGCGAGTGCAGAAAGTTGGCCTGCGTAACTCGCTCATGATCGCCATTGCGCCAACGGCGACCATTGCCTCGATTGCCGGTTGTTACGAGTGCATTGAGCCGCAGGTATCGAACCTCTTCAAGCGCGAAACCCTGTCGGGAGAATTCCTGCAAGTCAATACGTACCTGGTGCGCGAGTTGCAACACCGGGGTCTGTGGACTGAAGAAGTGCGTACCCGCATAAAGGTGGCGGAAGGTTCGGTGCAGGATCTGGGCGAACTCCCCGAAGAGATTCGTGACATCTATCGCACGGCCTGGGAGATTCCCATGCGCTCGCTCATCGACATGGCGAGCGATAGGGGGGCATATATCGATCAGAGCCAGTCACTGAACTTGTTCGTGGCGGCACCAAACATCGGCAAGTTGTCGTCGATGTACCTCTATGCGTGGCAGAAGAAAATTAAGACGACCTATTACTTGCGCTCGCGTCCGGCGACGCGCATTGCCATGACTACCATGGCCCCCGCGGCGCCCGTCTACGAAGATGCGGCCGCCGTTGCGTGCTCTTTGGAAAACCCTGAATCGTGCGAGGCGTGTGACTGATGAGCGCCCTCAACTCGCCAACGAGGCGATTGCTGCTTGATCCGGGCCTGGACCTGACGCTGCGACCAATGCGGTATCCGATGTTCTATGAGCGCTATAAGGATGCCATCAAGAACACGTGGACGGTGGAAGAGGTGGACCTAAGCGGCGATGTCACTGACTTGGCACGGCACTTGCTGCCGTCAGAGCGTCACCTGGTGAAACGTCTGGTCGCATTCTTCGCCACGGGTGACTCTATTGTCGCCAACAACCTGGTGCTCAACCTCTACAAGCACATCAACTCACCCGAGGCTCGGCTATACCTGTCGCGTCAGTTATTCGAAGAGGCCGTCCACGTGCAGTTCTATCTAACGCTGCTCGACACGTACCTCACCGACGATCAAGAGCGAGCCGACGCCTTTTCGGCCGTGGAGAACATACCCTCAATTAAGCGTAAGGCCGACTTCTGCTTTAAGTGGATTTCGTCAATCGCGTCGTTGGAGGAGCTCACCTGTGTCGAGGAACGTCGCGAGTTCCTTTTGAATTTGATCTGTTTCGCCGCGTGCATCGAAGGCATGTTCTTTTTCGCAGCCTTCGCCTACGTGTACTTCCTTCGATCTAAGGGACTGCTGAACGGACTCGCGGCAGGAACCAACTGGGTCTTCCGAGATGAATCTGCGCACATGAGCTTCGCCTTCGAGGTGATCGACACCGTCCGTCGAGAAGAGACCGATCTGGTGAACGAAGATTTCGAGGCCAAGATCTACGAGATGATTGATGACTGTGTTGAAGCCGAAGTGGCTTTCGCTGAGGACATGCTCTCCAATGGCGTGCCCGGCCTTTCAGTGCGGGACACGCGACAGTATTTGCAGTTCATTGCAGATCAACGTCTGCTACGCCTCGGCTTCACGCCACGCTATGGATCGACGAATCCCTTCGGCTTCATGGAACTCCAGGAGGTCGCCGAGCTCGCAAATTTCTTTGAACGAACGGTTTCGGCGTACCAAACCGGCATTACGGGAACTGTCCTATTCGACGAGGACTTCTAGTACCGTACGCTCTCGGCTACGTCCAATCGCGAAGGCCTTCGCGAAGTGATGGCTCAATTGTCGACGCTCATTACCAACGCTTTTCCAGATATTCCGATGTCGAGCCGGCATTGCGTCACTCGCCGTCGCCATGTTGGCGAGGTGGCGCCAACGAGAGTTTCGCCATCGAATCGAAACAGTGGTGCCGGCGAGGTGTGCAACACCCCACGCGCGTCCCGACGCGTCGGATATCGTTTTCGTCGAGTTTCGTCAACGATCGTTGAGTAGCCACACGTGCCACACGTGCGGCGCGCCCCGCCATCCAACCATTTTCGTGACCCCACCTTTCGCGGCGCCCGTACAGGGCGCTTAGTTCGAGGTATCTAGACTTTCGCAAACCCATCGAGCGACAGTGTCGCGGGTGGTCAGCACCCTCCATCGGGCGGTGATCACTACGACCAAGGGACGGAGCTGTCCTCCAGGTGAATTTCCATCTAACCGATGGGCAGGTGGCCGCCGGGTGCGCCAAATCCATGATGGACGCTATCCGGTCTTACCGAGGTGAGATCCGTCCGACAAGATCGTGGTAGCGCCTCGACGGGGCCCTAGGGATTGCCGCGAGCAACCTTGTCGCCGTCAGTTCAGGTTTTCACTAGAGAAGGAGAAACGCCTCGTGGAGGTCTGCGAGTCCCTTGAGAGTGAGCATCCGTGATGACCCCAACGGATAGGTACCGGATAAGTCTCCTCGTGCGGACCGTCAGATCAGAATTTCACCTTCGTTGGCAGGACCGGAAAGCTGTACTACGACTATTAACGTTCGACCGAGGAAGTTGCCGCCCTCCGACGTTGCTTTGCCACAGTGAATTCCGATTCTCACGCACAAAGTGACTTCGCCGGACTCCTCTCGCAGCCAACGTTGAATTGCGATCGCGCACGCCGCGACGGATCCGACGGCGGGCAGTGTCAGTGTGAAACCATCTCCTTGAACCTTGACGACCGCGCCCCCGAAGATGGCGGTCCGTCGCCGGACGGCATCAGAATGCGCCTGGCGGACTTGTATCCAATTCTGTTCTCCTGTAACTTGCACAAGCCTGGTAGAGCCACTGCGTAAGTGAGCATGATGGCGACGGTGCCGTCATGAGCCCACGCAGCGGCAGGAGATCCGTATTCCTTGACGAGGACCACGATTTCTTCAACCGACATCGTTTGGGCGTGACCCCACACGCCCTCATTCGTTATCGCAATCGACGAGTGTCAGTTGATCACGCGCCAATGGGCTCCTTCTTCATGCACCACCAGAGTCGCGCTCCCGGAGTGTTCACCAGAACGGGGGAGCCACTATCGAAAATGCGCCGTTATGCGACCGACGGACCCCTTCTTCCAGGCAAGAATCTTGTCAATATTGATTCAGGTTTGTCGTAGTTCATCGCCAGACTGAGCCTCACCCACGAACCCTCGAATGCATGCCGAGATCGTGTCGAAACTTTCGTACCATTCCGCGCCGTCCGTGCCAATCGACATTGCGTCCGCGTCCAAGGCGATTGCATCGTCCGCGTCACCCGATTGGAAGCTCCACGTAGACCGATTGGCCAAGGAGATGAGTAAGAGCGCTGATTCTATTGCACGACGATACTTATCCCAACCCCAATTGACATCCCAAAGGTGGACCGATTGCATTATTGCGTCCGAGGGTAATGGAGATTTGAGTTCAACGGCGGGGGAACTTTGTCTCCCCCATCGAAGAATTCGACTTTCCCAGCCGCTCACCTTGCGCTGCGAAAGTGGGGGCTCACGCAATCCTTGGACGAAAGAGCGCGGTCGTCGCGGCTTCGGGTTGTACCACGCACCGAAGAACAGGTGAGTGAGGTGGGACCGTCCGCAACGAACGAGTTACACATCGAGTGAAGGCGGCTCATTGTCGCACATACGGGGTACTCATACGAAAGTTACGAATTCTTCTTGGCGCTGTCATTCCGTCGTCACATCAATCGATCGAGAACGCAACTTCAATCGTTAGCGTCATCTAGAGACGGTATCGAACCGGAGAATCGCAACCGACCACATTCGTGGTGTGGGGAGCAGAACGAGCATGCAAAAGAAGACCAAGATATTTGTACCGACGGTACTCGTCCTCGCGGTGGTGGTTGTGGCAATCGGACTCGTCGCCTCGGGTGGCGGTGGGTCCAAGGGATCCAAAGCCACGGCCGCGACGCTGACATTCGCCGAAGGACCGGGAGCGAATCCGAATTACAACTTCCCCTTCATGACGTGCACCTACTTCTCGGTGGCGAACATCAACGCATTCCAGGATGAGATGTACCGCCCCCTGTATTGGTTTGGCACGGGGGCCAATGCCACGTTCGCGCCGGCCCTTTCTTTGGCGTCTTCGCCACAGTTCTCTAACGGCAACAGAACCATCACGATCGATATGAAGGGCTGGAAGTTCGCCGATGGCCAGACCATTGATGCCCAGTCGGTCATGTTCTTCCTAAACATGTACCACGCTCAGCGGGCCAACTACTGCGGCTACAACAAGGGGTACGGAATTCCGGATCAAGTGGCGAGCGCGAGCGGCACAGGAAACACGATCAAAATAGACTTCACCACTTCTGTAAACACGAACTGGATCTTGTACAACTACCTGTCAGAGATCACGCCCTTCGCGAACGCGTGGGACATCACCGCTGCCGGCAAGCCGTCCACGTGTGCGACTGGTGTCTACGGGGCCACGACGACGGACACGGCGTGCACCTCGGTATACAACTACTTGATCAAGCAGGCAGCCAGCCAGTCGACTTATACCGACGCCATGTGGCAGGCCGGCGATAGTGGTCCCTACAAATTGACCCGCTTCGACAGTCTCGGCAACGTCACCTTCGTACCCAATCCGACGTACTCGGGTCCGCAGAAGTCGATGGTCGCGTCCGTCGTCGAGCTGCCCTACACCACGACCGCCGCCGAGCAGATCGCGCTGCGCGAAGGCAAGGTGGACCTCGGATACGTCGACCCGACGAACCTGACGGCCAACGGCACTCCGACGAACCCTGGCGCTAATTGGTCTCCGGTCGCCAGCAGGTACAACATCGAGGTCGGCGCACCCTGGTCGGTCGACTACGCGGCGTATAACTTCAATGCCAAGAGCCCCGAGTCGAAGTTCCTCGACCAGCTCTACATTCGTCAGGCCCTGCAATTGACGGTCAACCAGCCTTTGATGATCTCGAAGATCCAAAAGGGCTACGGGTACCAACAGTTCAATCCACTGCCGCCCGTGACGGCCGCCGCGATCTCGGGACCCTTGTCGAAGGTCAACCCCTATCCGTACGACCCGACGAGGGCTCAAGCTCTGTTGAAGAGTCACGGCTGGACTCTTGGCGCCAATGGTGCGTCCTGTGTCGTGCCTGGTTCGGCGGCGAACGAGTGCGGTACTGGGATTGCCAAGGGCGACACTCTGACGGTGACGATGGAGTACGGCAGTGGCATTCCGCAACTCGCAGTTCAGGTGGCCACCGAGGTGTCGGAGTGGAAGGCCATTGGCATCAATGCTAAGACCCTGGCCGAACCCTTCAACAAAGTAGTCGGCGACTGCGTCAGCAACACCGCAAACTGGAGCATCTGTCTCTGGGGTGCCGGATGGATCTACGCACCGGACTATTACCCCTCGGGCGAGTCGTTGTTCGTTCCCGGCGCGAGTTTCAACATTGGTGCCTACAACTACGGTCCGCTGACCGCGGCGGTACAGCAGACGACGTTCGGTACCGCGACGTTAGGCCACTTCGCCAATATCGCCGCCCAGCAGTTGCCGGTGCTCTACCAGCCCAACAGTACTAACGCCTACTCGGGTAGCGGCATCGGCGAAGTCGTCAAAACCCTGAAGAGCAAGATTGGCTTCACGCCGAACTCGCTGACCAATTTCATGCCGGAGTACTACTACTTCTAAAAACGGAAGAAGCGAAGGCGTGCTGGAGTATTCGCGCACCAACAAATGAGAGTCGGCGACGTTCGTCAAGCTCTGATCAGGGTACGTCATAAGCCGTCGCGGTCTCATTGCGTCCTGTTCAGCCGGCGAAAGGTGGACGGGGCCTTCGCGTCGTGCGGGGATGTTCTCTTTTCGTCATCCATGCCGATGGTGTGCGGAAGGAGAAGGATTTCGATCGAGCGACCAACGTGGCGATGAGCCATGGATGAAGTGTCGCTGCTGCGCGCGTCGCGATCTCGGCGGTCTCGCTCTCGCGTTCGCACGTGCGACTCGAAACATGCCGGTCGGAGGGATCGTCGGCTCCTCCATTTCATTCATGTCGCGCCGGCAACTGGATCATTGAGAGGTCAGAATAACTGATCGTCATTGTGCACGGAGAGAGTGAAAGGATCGTCGGTGGGCATGAGTTCGCAACGAAGGGAGGCGCATCTTGATCGCCCAGATGGAGCGTTCCACCTCCACTCCGCGCACTAGCGTGGCGAGCGTGCCCATGGTGGCCTTTTCGAGCGCCAGGCCCGAAGTATTGAGACTCGTTCTTGTCGCCAGTCGTCGATGCACGCGTCGCGGTGGAAATGGCGTTGCCTTTGGGTTGGGAACGATAAGTGATTAGTGTGGGTTTGGTCGCTGGAATGCCCACCTTTGGTGTTGGGGCGTCCCTAAACGCGCCGCAAAGATTATTGGGCTTCATGGCTGACAGCATGGCGGGGGTGGCGCGCGACACCCTTGCTGCGCAAGGAGGGAAATCATGAATCCAACACGCCAGTTGCACAATCGTGGTCAGAGTCTCTGGTTGGACAACATCACCCGAGGCATGCTCGACGACGGCGACATCGCCCGTTTCATCGAAACTCATAGCGTGAGCGGTCTGACGTCCAATCCCTCCATCTTTGATGCCGCTATCGCCACAGGTGACTACGACGAGTCGATTCATGAGGGATTCGAGCGGGGGCTAGCGAATGAGGAGATCTTCTACCGCCTGGCCCTGGCGGACCTGCAACGTGCTGCAGAGCTTTTCGCACCACTGCACGCTCGTACCAGTGGTGTCGACGGATGGGTCTCGCTGGAGGTCTCTCCACTCCTGGCCTTCGACACCGCTAAAACAGTGGAGGAGGCCAAGTCGCTACACGCCCGTGCCCAGCGCGACAATCTTCTGGTGAAGATACCTGGAACTCCCCAGGGTCTGGCGGCCATCGAGGAGTGTATCGCCAGCGCCGTTCCCGTCAACGTGACACTTTTGTTCGACGAGAACCAGTATCGCGCAGCCGCGGACGCCTATCTGCGTGGGATCGAGCGGCGGGTCGCCTCGGGTCTCGATCCAGCGGTGGGTTGCGTGGCGTCGCTATTCGTCTCACGCTGGGACGCCGCGGTAACGGAGGTTGTGCCGAGTGAGTTGAAGAACCAACTCGGTCTGGCCGTAGGAAGAGCGACGTACCGCGCATACCGTGACGTCATGGAGTCTGAGCGTTTTCAGCGCCTCGAGAACGAGGGTGCACGGATGCAGCGTCTCCTGTGGGCGAGCACCAAGACGAAGGACCCGGCGGCGCCGGACACCCTGTACGTCACCGGTCTAGCCGCGCCATTCACCATTAACACGATGCCCAACAGCACCCTCGAAGCCTTCTTCGATCATGGTGAGGTGGGAGAAATGCTTGCGCGCGACGGGGGCGACTGTGACGAAACACTCCGACAATTCACCGCCGTCGGAATTGACGTCGAGTCACTCGCTCGGAGGCTTCAAAGCGAGGGCGCTTCGTCGTTCGCCACGTCGTGGAGAAGTCTGCTCGCTAGAATCGACGCCCAATCGGGTGCGACCAAGGAGACCACGTGACGTCAGAGGTTTTATCACCAGAACGTGCCGCCTGGGTGGCTCTAGAGTCGCACCACGCTGAGGTTGGGTCGCGACACCTTCGAGAGTTTTTCGCCGCGGACCCAGATCGTGGCAAGCGCCTGAAGATCGAAGCCGAGGGGCTTTACCTCGACTACTCGAAGAACCGTATCACCGACGACACTATTCGTCTCCTCGTGGATTTGGCGGTTGCCGGGGGTCTCGCCGAACGGCGAGACCAGATGTTCCGTGGCGAACATATCAATGTCTCAGAGGACCGAGCCGTGTTGCACGTCGCGTTACGGATGCCCAAGGACTCGTCGCTGGTGGTCGACGGCGTCGACGTGGTCGGGCAAGTGCACGCGGTGCTGGAGCAGATGTCAAACTTCTCGGATCGAGTGCGCTCGGGGCAGTGGAAGGGCTTCACTGGCAAGACGATTAAGAATGTGGTCAACGTCGGCATCGGCGGGTCGGACCTCGGTCCCGTGATGGCCTACGAGGCGCTACGCCACTACTCGCGTCGTGATCTGACTTTCCGATTCATCTCGAATGTCGATGCGACCGATTTCGCAGAGGCGGTGCACGACCTCCGGGCTGACGAGACCCTGTTCATCGTGGCCTCGAAAACCTTCGGGACCCTCGAGACGATCACTAATGCCCAATCGGCCCGTGCGTGGCTCGTCGATCAGCTCGGCGACGTCGCCGCGGTGGCTCGGCACTTCGTTGCGGTGTCGACCAACGAAGAAAGAGTATCGTCGTTCGGCATCGACCCGGCGAAGATGTTCGGCTTCTGGGATTGGGTGGGGGGCCGATATTCAATGGACTCGGCTATCGGCCTCTCGACCATGATCGCCGTCGGACCTGAGGCGTTCAGAGAACTTCTCGCCGGTTTTCACGCGATGGATGAACATTTCCGCACCACCCCGTTCGAGTCGAATATCCCCGTACTGATGGGACTGCTCGCGGTATGGAATCGCGACTTCCTCGGCTGCCAGACGGTCGGGGTGATGCCGTACGACCAATATCTCAAACGTCTCCCCGCGTATCTACAGCAGCTCACCATGGAGTCCAATGGTAAGCACGTCTCACTTGACGGCTCGCGCGTTGGCCACCCGACTGGCCCCATCTATTGGGGAGAACCTGGAACCAATGGTCAGCACAGCTTCTACCAACTCATTCATCAAGGTACCTCAATCGTGCCTGTCGATTTGATCGCATTCGCGCGAAGCCTCAATCCCGTGGGGCAGCATCACGACATTCTGACTTCGAACGTCTTCGCCCAAGCACAGGCGCTCGCCTTCGGCAAGACCGAACAAGAGTTGCGCAGCGACGGCGTCCCCGAGCACGAAGTGCCCCATCGCGTGATGGAGGGAAATCGACCGACGAACGTGCTTCTCGCCGAGGTCCTCACTCCGCGACTGCTGGGATCGCTGATTGCATTGTACGAGCACTCCGTCTTCACGCAGGGCGTCGTATGGGGAATCGACTCGTACGACCAGTGGGGTGTGGAACTCGGCAAGGTCTTGGCAGTGCGCATCCTGCCCGAGCTGGTCTCGATCGACGAGCCGGTACTTGATCACGACTCTTCGACCAATGCTCTCATCGAGCGATACCGAGCACTGAGAAGAGGATGACGATGGCCGCGAAACTGCGAAAGCATATTCGAGACGATGGGGCACATCGCCGGGGGTGCGCACTTCGTATCTACGTGGTACATCGCGAATTCGCTCGCGTGATCGGGTAAAACGATGCTACGGAACCCGCGACCCATGGGAGGCGTTTCGACGAACCCTTCTTTGATTTCTCCACGTTCGTGCGTCGCGGGGGGAGCGGAGAAGGTGGCACCTTCGACCTGGTATCTCGAGATGCGGCGCCGGGCGAACGTGTTCGTCGCAGGGCCGATGCTGTTCGGTTCAAGGTCCGGCGACGAATGACCTTCCACTTCGGTGCAATCGCTCGAACCAGTCGATTCTTCGACCGAGGTAGTGCCATTGATCGACGCCCGATACTTCTGCCGCATCTGGGCGACGACGCCGTCAGAACCGAAGGATGGATATCTGGGACTGGCGTGCTCCGGCCTGCCGAGCGGACAATGGTGTAGGAGTGGAGATCGAGAGAGAGAAGCGTCTCGCTGCTGAGGAGGCGAGTGAGATGGTGGAGGACGGAATGCGCGTCGGTCTCGGAACGGGTACGACGGTGGCTTTTCTGCTCGGCGCACTCGGGCGACGTGCCCCGAAATGCGTCTTCGTCGCGTCGTCGCCGCGAACCGAGGCCGCGGCCCGCACTCTCGGGCTGAACGTCCAACCATTCGATGACATCACCTACCTGGACCTCGCAATTGACGGGGCGGATCAAGTAGCGGCCGACGGGTGGCTCATCAAGGGCGGCGGCGGCGCACACACTCGTGAGAAGATCGTCGCCGCGGCGGCCGAGCGATTCGTCGTCATCGCCGACAGTTCCAAGATTGTTGACGCACTTCATCCCCCGGTACCGCTGGAGCTCTCATCCTTCGGCCTTGCGGCGACACTCTTCGAGCTCAACGAGTGCACGGTGCGCGTCGCATCGCTCAGTCCGGACGGCGGAGTGCTGGCGGACTACCACGGTGGCGTCGCCGTACCTCACGACCTCGCTCGACGACTTTCTCAGATCCCGGGGGTGGTCGCCCATGGGTTGTTCCCCCCCGAAATGGTGAGCGAACTTCTCGTCGGCACACAAGGTACCGTGCGTCACACAATCATGGGAGGTACGCCGTGAATTCCGAACAGCTTTCTGTTGATTCTCAGGTGCCCGACAACCACGTCATCGTAATTTTCGGCGCGACGGGCGATCTCGCGAAGCGAAAGATCATCCCCGGCCTGTTCCATCTCGCGTCGGCGGGTCTGCTACCCGCACGCTACCGAATCATCGGTGCTGGCCGCTCGGGCTCCGGCATGGACACCGAGGCGTTTCGCGCCGATGCGCACGATGCGGTCCACCAGTTTGGTGTGATGCCTCCTGAGGGCGAGTCCTGGGAACGGTTCATCGAGTCTCTGACCTTCGCCGAAATCGAATCCCACGACTTCACGGGGTTGCAGCGCGCGGTGGGACTAGCCGAGAGCCAGATCGGCGGGGAGGTGCGACGCCTCTTTCATCTCGCTATCCCGCCTGACGCCGTGCAGTCGGTCATTGAAACCTTGGGCTCGACCGGACTCAATGAGAATTCGCGGGTGATCTGTGAGAAGCCCTTCGGCGTCGACCTGGCGTCGGCGCGTCATCTCGACGGCGTGATCAGGTCCAACTTCGAAGAGACTCAAGTCTTTCGTATCGATCACTTCCTAGGAAAGGAGTCCATTGACAACATCTTGGCTCTACGTTTCGCCAATCGGCTCTTCGAACCTCTCTGGAATCGCGATCACGTCTCCTTCGTACAGATTGACGTGCCCGAGACACTGTCAATCGAGAATCGCGGCAAATTCTACGAGGAGACGGGGGCCTTTCGCGACATGGTGGTCAGCCACCTCTTCCAGGTGCTGGGATTTCTCGCCATGGAACAACCGACCAGCTTGGACGCGGGACCTCTGCGCGACGAAGTGCACAAGGTATTTCAGACACTTCGCCCCATCGACCCCAGCGAAGTTGTTCGTGGACAGTACAACGGCTACCGAGATGAGCCGGGAGTAGCAGCCGACTCCCAGACCGAGACCTTCGTGGCGCTTCGCGCCGAAGTGGAGAACACTCGGTGGAAGGGCGTGCCCTTCTACCTTCGCACCGGCAAGTGCTTGGCCCAGAGCCGCCAGGTCATCACGATCGGATTCGACGAGCCGGTCATGCGTCTCTTCCCCGTCGTTGAGAATGCCCCGAGTTGGCGCGGGAACAAGCTTGTTGTGGATTTCGCCGATCCCGGCTCGATCCACGCGCATTTCCTCGCCAAAGAGCCCGGACCACGTATGCACCTCGATTCAGCCGAGATGACTTTTCGCTACAAGGACTCCTTTCGCTCCGCCAATCATCTCGAGGCATACGAACACCTCATCCTGGAAGCCATGCTCGGCAACCGCGCGCTCTTCACCCGTTCCGACGGGATCGAGAGACTTTGGGAGGTGGCCACTCCCTTGCTGGACAATCCGCCGGCGGTGGAACACTACGCCAAGGGCTCTTGGGGCCCCGCGTCGATTGATGACGTGGTCGCACCGAACCAATGGTGTCTGCCGGGATGAGAACGGGGGAGCGTCTGCATGTCTCATACGATGTGGGAGAGAATCCCCGCGTGCGATTCTGATCGTGCGGTTCAGCGGTTCAGCGTCGTCGATTCTTCCTTTGCTACACCCGTGTGACTATTCCGAATCTTCATCAACCTTGGGGGGGTATGTCACGCTGGCGAACACCGAGCGCCAGTGGGTCGAAGGTCGCACGATTCCCCCTCCGTTTCCGCGACGCGAGCGTCGTCACGACTGACATGGGGAAGTTGGTAAGTGGCAACGGTGACGTAACCGTCCATATTGGCTAGGGGCGATGAGCGCGACGAGCGCGATGAGCGCGCCAGCGTCTCGGTTGCCGACTCAGCAACGAGTTCGTTCGAAATGACCCCGTCCGACGCTACGTCGCCTGGTAGATATATTCGCCCGGCGAACGCTACGGCGGAGCCTTGGGAAGTACTGCGTCCCATGATGTCCGGGACTCGGCGCACGTGACTAACTACCCGCCATCACTGCTGCGCGGGGCATAATTGCGCCAGTGTGGTTACCACGATGTCGGCGCCATTGGCCCTCAACTCGTCGGAGTACACGTTCGCGCCGGGTCCGTCGTGATGATCGACCCCAATGACCAGGGAGAAGTGTCCAGCGCGTCCGGCTTGCACTCCCGCAAGGGCGTCCTCGAGTACGACGCAGTGGGCGGGTTCGACCCCTAGCACCCGTGCACCCTCGAGGAAACTATCAGGTGCTGGTTTTCCCGCGAGGTGACGCTCCTTCACGACGACGCCGTCGACAATGGCGTCGAAGAGCGTGAGAATCCCCGCAGCTCCCAGCGCGGCCCGAGTGTTCTCGCTGGCGGAAATGACGGCGACCTTAACGTGGCGACGGCGCAAGGCGGTGATCAGCTCGCGGGCTCCTTCGTAGACTGCGACGCCGTCGTGCGCCATCACCTTCAGCACCAGTTCGTTCTTTCGATTGCTGAGTCCCTTGACCGTTCGTGCGTCCACGCCGTCGCCGTCATCACCTTGGCGCAACGTGACGCCGCGTGAAGCGAGGAATTTGCGCACGCCGTCATCACGCGGCTCACCGTCGACATACCTCTCATAGTCGCCCTCGATGTCAAAGGGTACGAACGGAGTGACTTCGCGCTGGGCCTCGTGCTGGAGGAACTCGTCGAAAGCCTGTTTCCACGCCGCGGCGTGAACCGCCGCGGTCTTGGTCAGTACCCCATCCATATCGAACAGCCAGGCGCCATATGCGTCCAGATCCACGGTCGCTTGACGATGATCAGAACGTGACACGTTCATTCCCCGACCTCTCGTCTCGCCGAATCGGCGAGACGGTGAATCGGCTCGCGTCCATAGGGTTGGCGTGGCGGCACCAGAGACGTGAGATGAGTTCCGCTACTCGGCACGGCGACTCTTGATTCTCGCTGGGTCGAGACGGTGACGGCCTCGTCGAAATGGAAGATCTCTAATTCGTCGCCTTGTGTGAGGACGTAACGGGTGATCGAGGGCGTGGTCACAACGTGCAAGCGACGGCCACGCCATTCGATGTTGAAGGAAAGTCGACCTATGCCCTCGGGCAGTTGGGGAGCGAACCTAAGGGTGGTCCCGTACTCGCGCATCCCTCCCATGCCGGCGACAAGTCCGATCCACGTTCCCGCGAGTGCTGCCATGTGGAGGCCGTCGCGGGTATTGTGCTCGAGGTCGTCCAGGTCCATGAGGGCGGCCTCCGCCAGATAGTCGTACGCCAAAGCCACGTGCCCGACCTCCGCGGCGATCACGGACTGACAGCAGGCCGAGAGAGACGAATCGCGTACGGTGAGTCTCTCGTAGTACTCGAAATTGGCTCTCTTCTGCTCCAAGGTGAACGCGTCGCCTCTCAGAAACATCGCGAGAACCAAGTCGGCTTGCTTGACCACCTGCTTACGGTAGAGGTCGAAGTACGGAAAATGTAGTAACAGCGGATAGTCGTCGGACGCGGTGGTCGCGAAATCCCAGGTGTCGTGGTTGGTGAAGCGTTCGCTCTGGGCGTGCACCCCGAGCGAGTGGTCGTACGGCACCACCATCGATGCGGCCGCCAGCCGCCACCCGACGATTTCTTGCGCGTCCACCCCCAGGGAGCTAGCTTCAACGGGGTGCCGCTCCGCGAGTTCGGCCGCCGCGACAAGGTTGCGTTGCGCCATCAGATTCGTGTACACGTTGTTATCGGCGACGGCGCTGTATTCATCGGGACCGGTAACTCCGTCAATACAGAATCCTCCCTCCAAATTGAAGTGTCCGAGTGAAGTCCACAATCTTGCGGTGGCCGTCAGCAGTGGTAATCCGACGCTCATTTCGAATTCGCGGTCGCCCGTGGCGTGCAAGTACCGGATGGCGGCGTCGGCGACGTCGGCCCCTACGTGGAACGCGGCCGTGCCAGCGGGCCAGTACGCCGAACATTCGGCACCGTTGATGGTTCGCCAAGGGAATGCCGCGCCCCTCAGACCGAGACTCGTGGCCCGGTTGATTGCCGCGGGGAGCGTATCGTGGCGCCAGTGCAGCGCGTCGGCGACCGCATCGGACATTGTGTAACTGAGTACGAACAGCACGAAGGTCTCGCTATCCCAGAACGCGTGGCCGTCATACCCGTTGCCGGTGAGGCCCTTGGCGGGAATGGCGCGGCGCTCGTTACGGGCCGCGGCGGAGAGCAGGTGAAAGAGTGAGAATCGAACGGCCTGTTGGATCTCATCGTCGCCCTCGATCTCGACGTCGGCGCGGTCCCAGAAATCTTTTAGATATTCGGACTGCTGCGCGCACAGGCCGTCCCAACCCGTGTCGCGTGCAGCATTGAGTGCGCCGTCCCCCTGGTCGCGAAGAGCCTCCTTGGTTCGCTCGGCGGACCAACCATAGGTGACGTATTTGACCAGGTGCAGATGCTCGCCCGGTTCGAGCGAGACCGTTACCGTCACCCGGCCGAGGTCGTCGAAGCTCTCGGAATGGACCTTCATGGACGGAGGACCCTCAATCTCATGATCCATCGCAACGGCAATCAGTTGTCCACTGAAGTTGGTTCCGTGTAGGAGCTCGCACCGGAGCCCGTCGTGCGCGTGGAACTCGGCGCGCACAGGGACACTGTTGACGGACGAGGCCCGAGGATCGTCGCGCGCAGGTTGCGCGGGTTCCTGGGCCACCAATTCAGACTGGACGACGAGGCGAACCGGATGGTCCACCGCTTCGACGTCGTAACAGATCGCCGCCACCGATCGTTGGACGAGTGACACGATGCGCTGGGAGTGCAGGCGGACTCGCCGTCCTGACGGTGAGGACCAGTCGACGCATCGTTCCAGAACACCGGTGCGAAAATCCAAGGTGCGCTCATGGCCGTGCAGTGTGCCGTATCGAATATCGAAGGGCTCGTCGTCGACCAGTAGGCGGATCACCTTGCCGTCGGTGACATTGAGCACCACCTGGTCCTCCTCGGGGTAGCCGTAACCCGCTTCGGCGTAGGGGAGTGGCCGAAGTTCATGGACGCCATTGAGATACGAACCAGACAGGCCGTGGGGGTCGCCCTCGTCGAGATTGCCTCGCCAGCCAATGTGTCCATTGGAAAGAGCGAATACCGACTCACTTTGCGCCAAGACGTCGAGATCCAAGTCGGTCTCTCGAACGCACCAGGGCTCGGTGGCGTAGAACGGGTGCAGAATCACCGGCGGATCCCAGCGTTTCGAAGTGCCGAGGTGGGTCGGCGGACGGTGAGTTGTTGACGCTGATCGTCGATCGTCCGCATTGTCAATGTACCCCCGGTCAGCACGACGCCCGAATCCTCACACCACTTGACGAGCACTACCGACCGGAATACCTCTAGTTCCCGGTCGGAGGTCTCTTGGGCGGCGTGGTGTACTCCTCCTTCCCAAGTTATCGATTGATCGAAGAAGCGTGCCGCATACTTCGTGAGGCGAGCAGTCGCAACGAAAGGGATACGGAGCAGGTCAGACCCAGCCACTTGGGCGACACTCCAGAGAATGACCCGATGAGGTGTTCCCTTCCGCGACGGCGCTCGTTGCGGGTTCTGACTCGATGAGGAAGCGGGTCAAGATGTCATGTCGAACGATTGTGGACCGTTGTCTCTAGGTCATCGCCTCGAAAATCGAGTCATAACGTTGTCGACGTGACTGCACGGACGAGGTGTCGATGACTCGCGTCGCGACGAGCGTACGCATGATCGCTGACGTGATGCACGGACTTGTAGCGACCCTGAAGTCGCCCGTGACCGCGCCGACGGCCATCAATGGCGTCGCGACTTTACTAGCGTTCACATCTTCCTTTCCACTCGAGTCATCGAACCATGCCCACTCGCTCACTCTGGTCGCGACGCCGCAGGCTGATCCAGCGACGAGCATGATCGACGTCGTGGCTTCGCGACATGACTCGGCTCAAATCCGGGGTCTCCCGTCAGGTGTATTGGGATGTGGGAGGGGTAGCGACAATATCAATTCGTAACGGACAGTATGGAGATGAGAAAGGAGGTGGAAATGGTACGCACTGCACGGTCACTGACGATTCTCCTCGTCATGGTGATGGCCGCATCCATGACGTCCCTCGTTCAACCTGAATCGTCGGCGTCCGTTATCGCGCCTCCCAGTTGCAAGCCGAGCCAAGTGTCGCTCTCATCCTCGTCCGGCCAGCCCCTGTACACCCGAGGATCCCTAGTGCACATCAGCGTCGCTCTGCACAACCACAGCGCTGTTGGTTGCTCCTTTGACACCGGCCCCTTGTCACCCGACGTCGTACTCTCTAATTCCGCTGGCGTCACCGTTTGGGGATCATGCTGGTTCGATGGCGGCCCCGCACCCTGCGCCTACTACCTGCGCCAGAATATTCTGGCCCCCGGGGCAACGTACCGCGACCAGCTCACGTGGGATGGGCGTACCGGTCATCCGGATCTGCTCGCGCCCGTTGGCCGTTACACCCTTACGGCGAATCTACAAGGCTTGCTCCTGGTCACCACCACGACTTTCGACATCATCCGGACGCGCAGCCTTACGGTAACCGTGGGTGACGTCGGACGTCATTATGCCCTTGCGGTCGGCGACTTTTTGATCGTGTGATTGTTCGACCCGCCGTGGCGATGGACCTCAGTGTTCTCATCCGCGCCGCGAACAGTGAGCGCCGTCGCTGAGGTCAACCCGGTTGCCGGTCTCTTCGTCTTTCGTGCCCTCAGGCCTGGCTCTGCACGCATCTCCGCAATCGGGAATCCCGATTGTTACCCCCAGTGCTTGATGGCCAGCCGTGTCTTCTTCGTGACGGTGAGCGTGCGTGCACCCTGAGGACTCGAGTGGTTGTTCGTGTGAACGACCGCACGCGGGTGTGGTAATCGCCGACGCGTTTGCGGGTTGCGTCGCTCCGCGTCATGGTCTCGGTGATCCTGACCTTGCCTGTCGTGGTACGTACCCGAGCACGTTCACGCGGCGCTCGTGTCGGCAGGCTCTGCGTCCGGTATTGCGGCGTGTCGACGCGATTGAACATCCAAATATTGGCCACCACGCCTCGCTGAACTCGGCGACGTCCGGCGTAATGCGATCCGGTGCCTGACGGGTCTATTGGTGTCGCAAGATATGGCGCAGCGGGTGCCGCGATCGTCCGTCTGATCGGCGGGTCCTTGCGCACCTTGCCGCGAGTGAAAAGGACCATCGGCCTTATGCCCCTTCTCCTTACAGATTTATGATTATCAATGTATTTGTGAATAGGCACGATCCTGCGAGTGCGTCCCAATTGTGGTGGAGGCGTTGTATGAGTAGCGAAGACGCGATGATTAAAGGGGAAGACGCGCAACCGTATTCAACGGTTGCAATTGTGACCTCGGGCACGTTCGCGCGACCATTGCCCGAGGACGAGAAGGAGAGAATCGCTCCTCCTCATGCGGGCGCACGCGCCACTTCGAAATAGCAGAAGTCAACCAAGTAGGAGAGATATATGTCGACCTCAATCAGTCCCGAGACCACAATGATTCTTGACGGCATGCGCGCCGCAATGGGTGACGTTCCGCCCGCCATCGTTAAAGCGGGCAGTGCGGACCCGCGAATGGTCGCTGAACAAATCCGGTCAAGTGCGTTCGCCATGCCGCCCGAAGGAGGCGCTCTGGACCCCCAAACCCGGACCCTCATCTACCTGGCGGTGGCGCTCGCGACGTCGAATCACGCGTGCACGGTAGCTATGACGAACAAGGCTCGCGTGCAGTCGATCGACTCGGCGAAATTGCTCGAAGCCTTTCATATTGCGCGCTACGCCATGGCTACGAGGGTCGTCGGCGTCGCCGAGCCGCTTTTCGAACTCATTAACGAGAGATGAGCGAGCAGTCGCACCGAGAAATGGATCGTTGTAACTGGGCAAGTCGAGGTCTCCTTCGCGCGAGAGCCGTCGGGCGGGAATCGGTGAGGAGACTCAATGCCGGATTCGCAGGGTTGTGATGACGCGTCGACAACGAAGAAGATTCGTACGAACGAGGAATAGATCGCGCGCCTGGCAACCACACCGATGGCTCGCGACGATGATGCTGCTGGGGGCGTTCATCATGATCCCGTGGGCAATCTATCTCTCGATTCATCTCCCTGTTCGCTTCCGGGCTCACAACTGGGATGTTGCGTGGGTGGGATTTGATGCGGCACTCATCATGGTCCTTGTGGTCGCGGCGTGGGCCGCCTGGCATCGCCGGCAGATCCTCGTGGCCACCTCAATCGTGGCCGCCACGATGTTGCTGTGCGATGCATGGTTTGACGTGAGCACATCGATTGGTACGAGCGATCAGTCGAGCGCCTTGGTGGGTGCTCTCCTCTTCAATCTGCCGCTCGCGGTCTTCCTCGTTCTACTATCTCGTCGAATCATGTTGCGAACGGCGGCAGTGATCGCTGCGGCGGTGGGGGCCGGTTCGGCACCCCACCGTGTCCACGATGTGGCGATACCCTTCGCCACGTCGGGGCGCGAACAAGAAGTGGGTGAAGGGTCCCCCCACAATCACTTAGGACTGGGGCAGAATTCTTCGGAATAGATTGGTGGACGCCGTCGATCCGGTCGTGGCCGAACCCGGATCGCCGTCACATCGTCACGTTGCATTCGCAAGATTCCCGTCCTCTCGTCGACATTCTTCTCATGAAGTGAAGTCCCCGATCCCTTACTGGCGGGTTCTCGCTACACCTCGCGCGAGGCGCAGGATCCAAGTACCGTTCGGCCTCATTCGTGTCGCCAACTGCGCCAGAGAGCCGCGTAGTCACCGTTCAGGGCCAGTAGCTCATCATGGCTGCCGAGTTCGGTGATGCGGCCGTCATTCATCACGCAGACTCGGTCGGCGTCGTGGGCGGTGTGCAGGCGATGGGCGATCGCGATGACGGTACGCCCTTCGAGGACTGCGGCGAGGGAGCGCTCGAGGTGTCGGGCGGCTCGAGTATCGAGCAGGGCCGTGGCTTCATCGAGGATGAGAGTATGAGGATTGGCGAGTACCAAACGAGCGAGGGCAATCTGGTGGACTCGCGCAGGGCTCAACACGTGACCAGTGGTGCCTAATTCGGTGTCCAGCCCTCGGGGAAGGAGGCGGACCCACGTCAGCGCGTTGACCGCGTCGAGGGCATCGTGGATGGCGTCGTCGCTTACTTCTGGGTAGGCCAGGGCCAGATTGTCACGCACCGTACCTATGAAGATATGGTGCTCCTGGGTCACCAAGAGGACGTGGCGACGAAGCGTCGCGAGCGGCAACTGACTGAGCGTGACACCCCCGAGCGTTACCGAACCCGCGGTCGGAACGTCCACGCCCGCCAGCAACCGTCCGAGCGTAGATTTCCCGGCTCCGGACGGTCCGACGATGGCCAGTCGCTCGCCCGGGCGGATCACCAGCGACACGTCGGTGAGGACGTCGCGCCCCTCACCGTAGGCGTAACCGACATTCTCGACCCGTATTTCCTCGTCAGCTGGCTCCGGACCCGTCACGGGTCGCGAGTCACGAACTTCGGACACGCCCACCAGTCGGGCGAGGGACGACTGGCCCAACTGCAATTCGTCTGACGCGAAGATTGTGAACTTGTAAGCCACAGTCCACTCAAGAATGACTAGG
>VFSW01002577.1_pt1 | contig 27394 bp, 28 predicted proteins | sample 5358111 | NCBI WGS metagenome assembly VFSW01 (sample SAMN11554181, study PRJNA540505) | mine drainage metagenome | isolation source: sediment from site ElyBrook_90M | place: USA: Ely Copper Mine, Vershire, VT | collected 2017 | reverse complement strand
GGTACGGCGTATCGTCAACATGAGTGCGCTGGCAGTCGCCGGCGTAAAAACACACTAGGAAGAGAAACATGAATAAAAATGAGATCGCGTTGTTGGGTGAACAAGTCGAGATGCTGATGGCGGAGCGTGCCAATCTGCTTAAAGTGGTCGGGGCGGCGGCGATTTACATCGCGCACAGCGATCCCGAGACTATGTCGAATGAGGCGATGAATGCTGCCGATGATTTGTCCGAAGTGCTCAACACCTTGCCCGAAGAAACGTTGCAGGACGCGTTGAGTTCGGTGCGCGCGGCATAAGGCCGGGGAATAGCTGATGGAGCATCGCATCGGCCTGATCCTGACCGGGGGGGGCGCGCGAGCCGCCTACCAGATCGGCGTGCTCAAGGCGATCGCAGAAACCTTGCCGCGTCATGCGCATAATCCCTTTCCCATTATCTGTGGTACCTCGGCGGGGGCATTGAATGCGACCGCGCTGGCGGTGAACGCACAAAGTTTTCGCAAGGGCGTGCAATACACGCACAACATTTGGCGTAATTTCCACGCCAATCAGGTGTACCGCACCGATGCTGTCGGGGTGTTCAATAACGGCGTGTTGTGGTTGTCCGGCTTGCTCATGGCCAGTCTGGGTTTTCGCATGCCCAGGCAAATCTCCCTGCTGGATAATTCGCCGCTGGTGGAGTTGCTGGAAGAAGTGCTGCCTTGCGAGAAGATACAACAGAGCATAGACGCGGGCCTGTTGTACGCGCTGAGTGTCACGGCATCGGGTTATGGTTCCGGGCAGTCGGTGACGTTCTATCAGGGCGTGAAAGACATCATGCCGTGGAAGCGCACACGGCGTGTCGGGGTGCCGACCCATATCAAGCTGGAACACTTGCTGGCTTCGTCCGCGATTCCCTTTATCTTTCCGGCGGTACTCATTAACCGCGAATACTTCGGCGATGGTTCCATGCGCCAGATCGCACCCATCAGCTCGGCATTGCATCTCGGTGCGACTCGGGTGCTGGTGGTCGGTGTGAGTCATGACGATGATTACGATCCGTCCAAACGCGAACACATCGGCGGGCATCCGTCGCTTGCGCACATCGCCGGTCATGCCTTGAACAGTATCTTCCTCGACAGCATGGAGGTTGATCTGGAACGGGTGAGCCAGATCAACCAACTGGTGACGGCCATGCCTGAAGCCGTGCGCGACAAGCTGAATTTGAAACACGTGGACGTATTGTCGATTTCGCCCAGTCAATCGATAGAAAAGATTGCGGAACGATTTGCCAAGGAACTGCCCTGGACGATACGCGTGTTGTTGCGGCTGGTCGGCGTGAGGCAGCACAGCGGCACGTCGCTGGTCAGCTACCTGCTCTCGGAAAAGAAATTTTGCAACGCGCTGATCGACTTGGGTTACCACGACGCGTTGGCGCAGCGCGAAAAAATATCGGCATTCCTGGATGTGGCTACACCCGTTTCCGGGGAGATGCCGCAGTGAGTCACGAGTTGGGGCAGCGGGCCTGGCAATTGCTGGATTTGTTGGCCGACGGCGAATTTCATTCGGGCGACACGTTGGCGCAATGTTTGTGTGTTTCCCGTGCCAGTGTGTTCAACGCGCTGACCGAAGCCGAAGCGTTTGGCATCGCCTTGCAACGTGTACACGGACGCGGTTACCGGTTAAGCCAGCCTTGGCAGCGTCTGGATGGACAACAGATATGTCTGGCATTGGCCGAAGTTGCGCCGCGATTTCAACTGGAGATTTTGCAACAAGCCACCTCGTCCAATGCCCTGCTGTTGCAACGTGCGACGCAGAGTGCGCCCAGTGGTTCGGTGTTGGCGGTGGAGTTGCAAACCGCCGGGCGCGGACGCCGGGGGCGCATCTGGCATTCCGGCTTGGGTAACGCGCTGACCTTTTCTGTGCTGTGGCGTTTCGAATGCGGTCTGAACGCCTTGTCCGGATTGAGCTTGGCGGTGGGAGTGGCCATCGTCCGGGCGTTGCAAAGATTCGCCGCGCGGGGGGTGCAATTAAAATGGCCCAACGATGTGTTGACTGCCCACGGCAAGTTGGGCGGGGTGCTGATCGAGGCGCAGGGCGACATGCTCGGGCCGTGCGCGGTGGTGATCGGCATCGGCGTGAATTGCAGCCTGCCTTTGCATCTGGAGCAGCGTATCGACCAGGCCTCGAGCGCGCTGGATCAAGTGTGCGGGCAGATGCCGGGGCGCAACCAGTTGCTGGCCGCGCTGTTGCAAGAACTGGCGAGGGTGCTGGACGAGTTTGCGCAACGTGGGTTCGCCAATTTGCGCGCCGAGTGGGAGAGCCACCACGCGCGGCAAGATGCGGCGATCAGCCTGCATCTGCCGGATGGCAGTGTGGTGACCGGCATCGCGCGCGGGGTGAGTGACACCGGCGAGTTGTGTGTGGAGACCGTGCAAGGTATGTGCCGTTTTAATTCGGGCGAAGTGGGCGAGTGATGAAACTGTTGATTGATGCCGGCAACACACGTATCAAATGGGCACTGCTGGCCTGTGACGAGTGGCTGCACCTGGCTGCCGTGCCCAGCGATCAGGCGCACACGCTAGGCGCGCGGGTGGCGCATCTGCCCGCCGTGAACGAAGTGTGGGTGAGCAACGTGGCGGGGGCGGAGGTCGCGCGGCACATCCAAGCGGCTTGCGCAGCGCGCGGGTGGCAAGCGCGGTTCATCGTCGCGCAGCGACAACAATGCGGGGTGAGCAATGGCTACACGTCACCCGAACAACTGGGCAGTGACCGATGGGCGGCATTGATCGCGGCCTGGCAGCGCATCGGCAAGTCCGCTCTGGTGGTGAATTGCGGCACCGCCACCACCATAGACGCGCTGTCGGATAACGGCGAGTTTCTGGGCGGACTGATCCTGCCCGGGATCGCGTTGATGCAAAACAGTGTCGTCGCCACGGCGGCGCAATTACAAAAAAGCACAGGCCAATTCGCGGACTTTCCGGTGAATACCGCCGACGCAGTATGGAGTGGCGCACTGCACGCCACCTGCGGCGCGATACGGCATCAGCACGAATTGCTGGGCAAGCGGGATGCACCTGTGTTGTTGAGCGGCGGGGCGGCGCAACCGTTATTGGAATTGATTGGACTGCCGGTTGATGCGGTGGCAGATTTGGTATTGCAGGGACTCGGGATCATTTCTCAGGAGACAGGCGCGTGATGAAAGTGTTGTTCGGGATATTACTGGTGGCTAACCTAGTGTTGTTCGCGGTGATGCGCGGCGAACTGTTGAGTGATGGGGCGGGGGTGGTCGCGCAGCCCGCCCTGAATGAAGCCAAGATACGTTTGCTCAAGGAACCGGCCCAAGCCGCCTCGCTGCCGGTGGCTTCATCGTCCGGCGTGTCTGCCAGTGTGCCGTCCGATGCCAAAGAAAAATCCGCGACGGTGTGTATGGAGTGGAGCGACTTTTCCGGGACCGACCTGAAGCGCGCGAGTGAGGCATTGGCGAAATTGCAACTGGGCGGCAAGCTATCGCAGCGAACGGTCGAGTACAACATCGGCTACTGGGTATATATCCCGCCGCTTAAAGACAAGGCCGGCATCAACCAGAAGATCGCACAGCTCAAGGCTCGCGGGGTCGACGAGTATTTTGTGGTGCAGGAAGCGGGAGAATGGCAACACGCGATCTCGCTGGGCGTGTTCAAGTCCGAAGAAGCCGCGCAAAAATTCCTGGAAAGTCTGGCCGCCAAAGAGATCCGCAGCGCGAAGATAGGCGAGCGGGCCAGCAAGCTCAAAGCCACGGTGTTCGTGTTCAACGCGCTCGATGGTCAGACCGCAGACAGACTTGCCGAGCTGCAAAAGGATTTTCCCGCCAGTGAGCTGAAGAAGGTGGCTTGTCATTAGCGCGTGGTTAAGAATAGGGTTTATATCCTCGAATGCTCAATCAGGCTGGTAAAAACCATATATGCACCCAAGCAGAACACGAAGATGCCGAAAGACAGTTTAAGGTGTGGTCCGGATATATGGTTTGCGAGCACTGCGCCTATCCCTCCCCCGACGAATAATGCGGCGGCAACGATCAGTCCAGATTTGATATCGACACTGTCATGGCGATAATATTCGAATACAGCACCCAGGCCTACCGGGGGCAATAATATTGCCAGGCTTGTTCCGGTGGCTTGGTGTTGAGTGAAGCCTGCCAAATATACGAGCGCGGGAATGATCAGGATTCCCCCGCCAATGCCAAACAACCCCGACGCTATACCCGCCGTCAGTCCTATCCCGATAAGTAAGATTACCATTGAAATGTTCATTTGCATTCCTTAGTTGTTGCGAATTAGCGGGTCCTTCTTTGCTGTATATGCTGGCGCGCTACAAACTTCCCTCTGGTTTTTGCTCATGCGACATTTCTCCATTCATTGATAATTGTCGGCCATCATCGACCAGTTGATTAAACCCCCGCCCAGCACCAACCAGACAAACAGGATGCCGCCCAGCAGCAGAGGTTTATAGCCTGCTTTTCTAATCGCGGTAAAGTGTGTGCACAAGCCTAACGCAGCCATGGCAGTGGCGAGAAATAAGGTATCGAGGTTAATGGCACCGCTAACCACGGGCTGCGGCAGAATCGCCAGCGAATTAATGCCGGTCACTGCCACAAACATTAACGCGAACCAAGGAATGTTGATTGCCGTCGTGGGTTCGGCAGCAATGGCCGGCCGAGTGCGCGCAACATACACGGATAATAAGACCAGGAATGGTGCCAGCATCATGACTCTGACCATCTTGGTGATCACAGCCGTGTCAGTGGCGGCATCGCCCAGCGGTTTTGCTGCGGCAACGACTTGCGCGACTTCGTGGATCGTAGAGCCGGTAAAAATACCGAACGCTTCAGGCGAGGGGGGCAGGAGATGCCAGACTTGATTCCAGTGGGACAGCACAGGATAGAGCAGCATGCCGAGTGTACCGAACACGATCACCGTAGCAACGGCGACCGACACATGCTCGGCACGGCCGCGTATGACCGGCTCGGTCGCCATGACGGCGGCCGCTCCGCAGATCGCGCTGCCTGCTCCTATCAGTATCACAGTATTGATATCGAGCTTGAGTAGTTTGCACCCGACGAACAACGCCAAGGAAAAAGTGCTGGACAGGACCATGGCGTCGATCATCACCCCTTCCAAGCCGATGTGCGCGATGTCGGCAAAAGTCAGTCTGAAGCCGTATAAAACAATGCCGAGTTGCAGGAGGCGTTGTTTCGAGAACAGTACGCCGCTCATGCTGTGGTGTGCAATCAGCGGGAACACCGTGTTGCCGATCAAAATACCCAACAGTATGGACAAAGTCAGCGCACCTATGGCATGTGCTTGGAACCAGTGGTTTTGCCCAAGCAGCAACGAAAGCATGGCGATGGACAGACTCAGAAAAATGCCGGATAGATAGTGCTTGCTAGAGGTGGGCATTTGTACAAATTCTTGAGGGTGGCTGTTGTGGTCGCACTTTACAGCCCTCAGGCATATAAACTAAATGGATTGTGTTTGTGTTTCTTATCAATAAAAATGATAAATTGAGACTTTTGGCTCGGTGGGGAAACGTATGCGATTGACGCTAAGGCAGCTACAAATCTTTGTCGCCATCGCGCAAAGTGGGAGTGCCACAGCCGCTGGCGAGCGCATTTCACTGTCGCAATCGGCCATTAGCGCGGCCATTGCCGAGTTGGAACGGACAGTGAACGTGCAGCTGTTTGATCGGGTAGGCAAGCGGTTGCAGTTGAACGATCACGGGCGAGCCATGTTGCCGCAGGCCATGGCTGTGCTGAATGGTGCCGAAAGTCTGGAGCAGAGCTATCTCGGTACCGCCCCCAGTTTGCTCATCATTGGCGCAAGTCTGACCATAGGCAATTATCTGCTGCCGCGCTTATTGGCCGATTACTGGCATTCGCAAGGCATGGTATTGGGCGATGTCACGCCACCGTTACAGGTCGTCGTCGCGAGCACGGCCGAGATCGCAGCCAAGGTGGCTGGTTTTGAGGTGGATATTGGCTTGGTCGAAGGGCCGTGTCACAGGCCGGATATTGCGGTGCTGCCATGGTTGCAGGACGAGCTTTTACTGGTTGCGGCTCCCGATCATCCTGTTGTCAGGGAGTATGGTGAACGTCTTATACCGTCCAAACGACTAGCTACTACCAACTGGTTGTTGCGCGAACGAGGTTCAGCGACCCGCGATGCGCTGGAACAGGCATTGCTGCCGCATATACCGCAATTAAAAAGCACGCTGGAGTTCAACGATCATGAAGCCATCAAGCAAAGCGCGGTACAGGGGTTGGGCATCGCCTGCCTGTCGCGCTTCGTTGTCGCCGACGCGCTGGAAACCGGCAGGTTGGTCAAGCTCAAGACGGTTTTTGGGAGTCTCAATCGGCGGTTTAGCCTGCTTGTGCATCATCAGAAACAGCTTACACCCGGAATGCAGAATTTCATCGACTACGCTTCAAAGGGGAGCGAGATCGCCGGCATGTAAGAAGATGTGCGCAGGCAGTGTTGTGGGACATTTGCGTTATGATGTCCGACAACCTTGTTTACATCGGAGCAATACCATGACCGCGATCAATTTCAAACGCGAAATCTCAGACACACTTGACCGCGCCATTGAGCGCGCAACCAAGGCACTTGCGGCAGAAGGCTTTGGCGTACTCACCCGCATCGACATGCACAGCAAGATCAAGGAGAAAACCGGCAAGGAAGTTATCCCCACCGTGATTCTCGGCGCATGCAACCCGAACCTGGCCTACGAGGCTTACACCGCGAACAGCGATGTGGCGAGTCTGTTGCCTTGCAACGCGGTAATCCGTGAAATCGGACCGGGAAAAATCTCGCTGGAATTCGTCATGCCGACCGCGATGATGCGGATATTGGGTGATAGCAAACTCGCCGAGCTGGCGCGCGAGGCCGATGTGAAGATCGAGCGCGCACTGAAGAACGTATAAACCCGACGGGAATACTGCACGCCGCGTGTATCAGAACTGTTCGTTCTCGCCCAGATAACGCCACTGCCCGACGGGCAGATCACCCAGCTTCACTTTGCCGATGCGGATGCGTTTCAGGCCGGTGACCTTCAATCCGACCAGTTCGCACATGCGGCGGATCTGGCGTTTCTTGCCTTCACGCAACACGAAGCGCAACTGGTCTTCATTCTGCCAGGTGACTTTGGCGGGTTTGAGATATTCGCCGTCCAGCTTGAGCCCCTGGCACAACAGTGCGAGGCCGCTGTCCTCCAGTTTGCCCTGCACGCGCACCAGATATTCTTTATCCACTTTGGAGTCTTCGCCTATCAATTGCTTGGCGATGCGGCCATCCTGGGTGAGCACCAGCAAGCCCTGCGAATCAATGTCCAGGCGGCCTGCGGGGGCGAGGCCCAGATGCTGGCTGCGGTGGAAACGGGTGGGCGACGGATCGTTCGCCCAGCGCGTGCTCTCGTCGAATAATACGCTGGCGGGTTTGTAACCGTGTTCGGCTTGGCCGGAAACATAGGCGACGGGCTTGTTCATGATGATGGTGACGCGCTCTTGCTGGGTATTCTGCGCGGGTGTGCGCAGCGTGATCTTTTGCTCGGCGGTCACCTTGCTGCCGAGTTGGCTGACCGGCATGCCATCGACTTCGACCCAGCCTTTTTCGATATAGATATCGGCCTCGCGGCGGGAGCACAGACCGAGTTCGGACATGCGTTTGGACAGGCGGATTTTTTCCATGATAGTAAAGCGTATGAAGCGGCGGGAATTGCGCGAGGTGCGGATTCTACGCTATTGCAGGTGCGGACATAAAAAATGCCAATCGCCGCTGCGACAATATGCCGCAGGGAACGAAGCCGCACGGTCGTTATAATCCCCGCCATCATTCGAACTTTAAGCAGCCTCATGCCATGAACGCGACTCGCCATTTGCCGATTTTGCACACCTCCCTGCGCGTCGCCATCGTCACTGCCCTCATCCTTGCTCCGGTCATCGCGATGAATACCGCGCGGGCCTGTGCGGCTTGCGGAGATACCTTGTCCAACGATTGGAACACGGAAGGAAATACCACCAGACCGGGCTTTACCGTGGATGTTTCTTCCACATTCATCAACCAGAATCAGCAACGCTACGGCTCGGGCGGTGCGTCACCGGCATTGATCAACAACCAGGTGGCAGCAGGTCAGGAAGTTGAGGCTTATACCAAATCCGAAATAACGACGGCATCGCTGATCTACAACGACGATACCTGGGGAGTCAGTGCGCAGATCCCTTATCTTAATCGCACCCACGGCACTTATGGCACGACCGCCCCGCTGGGTTCGAGTTACTCCAGCTCCGCTGACAGCGGCATCGGTGACATTAAAGTGGTGGGGCGGTACAACGGATTTTCGGAGAATCAAGTGTCGGGTATCGTCGCAGGAATCAAGCTGCCCACCGGTAACACCGGCGCAAACTTCAACGCGGGAACGGCTGCGGGTACACCTCTCGATCCGACCCTGCAACTGGGCACAGGGTCGACCGATGTGATCCTGGGAGGCTATACCAGCGGCACTGTGGATAGTTATGGCTGGTTCACGCAGGGCACGATCCAGCATGCCGTCGTCACCCAAGCCGCGCTGGGCAATATTTATTACCGTCCCGGTGACGCTTATTCCTGGAATAGCGGCATAGGTTACGCGGGCTACGGCGCAAAGATCTCGCCCATGCTGCAACTGAATGTGATCAGCCGTCAGATGGACACGCTCGCCGCTCCGGCTAATCCGGTCACCGGCATGCTCTCCACCGGTGGCACGCTGGCCTATCTGTCTCCCGGTGTGTTAATGCGGCTGGGTGGCGGCGTCTCTTTGTACAGTTTTCTCCAACTGCCCGTTTACCAGAATGTGATTGGCCTGCAGCTGGTTCCGCGTTACACGTTCACGCTGGGCGTGAGACAATCTTTCGACTAATACCGCTGAAAAAACATGAAGGCCTGGAAAAAATTATCTGTTATGCGCAAAGTGGTGTGCGGGTTGGCACTGCTGATCTCATTGGGTTCGATGCAGTCGGCCTGCGCCGACGACTGGAGTCTCAAGGACAAGGACGGTGTACGCCACACACTTTCCGGGCAAAAAGGCAAGTGGGTGCTGGTCAATTTCTGGGCTCCCTGGTGTCCGGACTGTATCCAGGAATTACCCGGTCTCGTCGCCTTGCAACAGCAGCACAAAGACGTACAGGTGCTGGGTGTCGCGGTGATGTATAAAAGCCGCAAAGAAGTGTTGGACATGGTCGCACGGCAATCCCTTTCCTATCCCATCGTGCTGGGCAACGAGGACACCGCCGCAGATTTCGGCGGACTGCTGGGTTTGCCGACCAGCTTGCTCTATGCGCCATCCGGCCAATTGGTGGGTCGTCACCAGGGTCCATTGACGCAAAACGAGATCGAGCAGGTCATGGCGCAAAAGCCCGGGGCCGCCGCGCTGTTCTCGCCCTGATTCATACCGTTATACCAAGCAGCGTTCCGACATCAAAATACTCTAAACTGTCGCCCCTGAAAATGCGTCTTGCCCACCGCCTGACCACACCTAAAACAGCATGAAATTGATCGACAAAAGTAACGGGCTGGCCTTGCTGGCGGGTGCATCCTGCGTGTTCGGCTTCGCGCCTTTCGGCATGTTCCCGTTGCCCATTCTGGCACTTGCGGGGCTGTTCTTCTTGTGGCAACGCGCTGATACGGCGTGGGCCGCAGCGAAGCTGGGCTTCTGGTTCGGCCTGGGCTTTTTTTCCAGCGGCATCAGTTGGATCTATGTCGCACTGCACGATTACGGGGACATGCCGTTGTGGCTGGCACTGCCCGCCACTTTATTGTTTGCGGCGTTCCTGGCGTTGTTGCCAACACTGGCCGGTTATGCCCAGGCGCGTTTTGGTGCGTCGTCGCCCATACGTTTACTGGTGGTCATGCCCGCCGTCTGGGTGCTGGTGGAATGGCTGCGCGGCACGCTGTTCACCGGTTTCCCCTGGTTGACGATGGGCTATGCGCACAGCGATAGCCCACTGGCCGGTTATGCGCCGCTACTCGGTGTGTATGGCGTATCGCTGGTCGTGGCGGTCAGTGCGGGACTGCTGGTATGGCTGTGGCAAGTGCGTTGGAGTCGTGCTGGCAAGTTCGCGCTGCTGGTTCTGTTGAGCGTGTGGATAGCGGGCGCACTGCTGCGCAATGTGGCTTGGACGCATCCCCAGGGACAACCGTTCAGCGTGGCTCTGGTGCAAGGCAATATCGCGCAAGACCTCAAGTTCAATGAAGACGCATTGGTCGGCACGCTGGAAGGCTATCGTCGCCAGATATTGGGAACGCCCGCGCGCCTGATTGTGTTGCCGGAAAGCGCGTTTCCGCTGTTGCGCCAGGAAGTCCCGCAGCGGCTGGTAGAACAAATCCGCGAGCACGCCAAACGCAATGCGGGCGACGTGCTGATCGGATCGTTCGAGCGCGACAACGGACGCTATTACAACAGCGTGTTCGCGCTGGGCAGCTCCGAGAACCGCTACGCGGATGACTTGCATTACCGCAAACAGCACCTTGTTCCTTTCGGTGAATTCATTCCGTTGCGCCCGCTGTTCGGCTGGTTCATCAACGGCGTGCTCGACATTCCGATGGGAGACCTGACCAGCGGCGGTGCGACTCAAGCCCCGCTGGCGGTGGCGGGACAACAGGTGGCGGTCAACATCTGCTACGAGGATGTGTTCGGCGAGGAGATCATCCGCGCCCTGCCGCAAGCCACGCTGCTGGTGAACGTGACCAACGATGCCTGGTACGGGTATTCGCTGGCGGCGGCACAACACAACCAGATCTCGCAACTGCGCGCGCTGGAGAGCGGACGCATGATGCTGCGTGCTACCAACACCGGCGTGACCTCCATCATCGGTGTGGATGGCAAGGTGTTGCAGCAATTGCCGCAACACGAGGAGGGTGTACTGCAAGGCATGGCACAAGGCTATGCGGGCAGCACGCCTTTTGTGCGCTGGGGCAACGCGGCGGTGTTGCTGCTGATTGCTTTGCTACTGGCGGCAGCATGGGGGTTACGCAAACGTGAGTGATGTGGTGAAGGGATGAGCTGGTGCTGTTACCTGCTGCGTTGTGCCGACGACACGCTGTATTGCGGCATCACCAACAATCTGGAGAAACGCTTGGCGGCGCACAACGACGGCACCGCCGCGAAATATACCCGTACCCGCACGCCCGTCGAGCTGGTGTTTAGCGAGGCTTGCGATGGCCGCTCCGCAGCATCCAAGCGCGAGTTGGCGATCAAAAGACTCACGCGTGACAAGAAACTGGCATTGATACTCGCCCACGCCACCCGCACGCCTCACGCTGGTGCGAGCACGCTTCCTTAACATCATCGCAATGGCGCGGTGATACACTGAGCCGCAGTATTACGATCCCGTCCGGCAATATGAAATCCGTAAGCGTTTTTTATCTGTTGTGCTGCCTGTCCATCCTTACACTGCGCGTTTTTGCCGAGCCGCAAGCACGGATCGCTCCTCTCGATTCCGGAACCCCGCAGGGTGAAGCGGGCATCCGGTTCGCCTGCGCGCCGGGCCAACTTCATATCCTGGATGCCGGCATGAGGGCCTATCTGCGCACGTTGAAAATCGATACCGGATCAGTCATCAAAAGAGCCGATCCGGCAAATGGGGTGTTGCTCTACACCTTGAACACACCCGCAGGCGACATCAACACACTCGACCTGAAAGACCGTCCGGCACTGCACATCCGCGATGATGTCGTTTACCTTCCCGGCAAACACGGAAGCGGCAAAATGATACATACCGTTTCCAAAAAGGAGATCCTGCTGGCCCTGTTGCAACATGGACGTTTGACCGAGTTCACCGGCAAAGCCTGCGACATTGAGGCATTGAAAGACCATGTCGCCATCCGCCAGAACACCGTGGCATGGGCGGAACATCTCACCTGGGTCTGGCCCGATGGCGATGCCGCGCAATGGAATGAAAAGTACTGGACGCGTGGCACACCCAAGCCGGGCATTCCTCTGCATGTTGCACTCAATGACGTGTTCCTCAATCAGCAAAAATACGCCATCGGTTGCTACACCGCGACCAAGCTGGTGGTGATACAAGGCGTGCTGGATTACTACCGCCGCATCAAAAGATCTCCCGCGCGCCTGAAGCTCATCGAAGCCCGGTTGTTGGCCGATCATGACCCGCTGGTCGGTATAGAGCCGGCCCGGATGTGGGATTTTGAACAGGATTTCGACCCGCACGAATTGAACCGCCCGGGAAAGTTATTGAGAATCAAACGCGATGTCGAACCGTTGAATTTCGTTCCCGGCGACTGGATATATTTTTTGAACACAGATCCGGTGACTTACCAAAAGACCGGTTACGAAGGATCCAACGCGATTTATCTGGGGCGCAACAGATTCGATGATTATTACGACGACAATCATCATTCCTACACCTACTTCCAAAAACTAGATGAGGTATACCAGTGGCGCAACGGCGTATTCAGCCGCTCGCGTGACTTCAAAAAGATCAAACCGTTGACGGCCGCAGATGTTGAACGGCTCAGCAAACGCCCCGCAGAAGGCGGGCTACTGAAAGCGATCCGGGTTTTCCCATATTTCTTTAGCTATGAAGAATTGCCGGTGTGGGTAGCGCACTAGGTTTGTGGAGTGGCGCATCGCCTACGGGCTGCATGGCACTCACTTTGGCGAGTTTATGGCCAAGGGTTGCGCGGGTGCAGGGAACAAGCGCGCAATGAGCTCTTGCGCGGACCGCTCCACTGTGTCCTTGAATGAAACGGGAGATTGCTTTATTTGGTTGCTGGATAAAGTGAGCTCTTGGGAACCTTCCCAGGCTATCGTGCCGTTTTCACCGTCCCAGATCTGAAGAAACAGTCTCAAGGTCGTGATTTCTGTTATCGACAAGTTGAATCCAAGAAATCCCCACAGGCTTTGTGTACTCTGCGTGAATACGCCAAGTTTGAGTTGAGCGATATAACGGGCCCCGGTTTGATGGGAAATTTTCCGCAAAGTATCTCGATTGAAGATGCCTGTTAAGCGGGAATCTTCATACATCTTCTTGTATTCTTCAGCGAGTCCTTCCTTGTTTATTATTCCGAGTGTTTCCGACAAAGAAACGATGTGCAAGTCAGGGTGAGCCTGTTTCAGCGCGTCTGTAAACGCCAGTGCCAGATTTTGTTTGTCCTCTTCCTGCCCCGTCACCGTGCCCGGCGTAATAAAGGCGATTCCTGCCGTTTGCAAAGCATGCGGTTCCATATTAACTGACTGAACCAGTGTTGTTGGATAGGACTGAGTGGTGACGGCACAACCGGATAGCAACGTCATCACGATGAGTCCCGCCACGGACATCGCCAGCACTTTTGATCGAGACAACGATTGAAGGTTTACTCGCGACGGCAGTTCCATTAGTACGGTAGCAAGACTGCTGTCATTTCTGCGTTTGTCCATGGCTATTCCAAGTCTAGTTGTGAGCGTATGTGGATGAGTGGATGTCTGTATAGCATTATGAGCAGATGCTGACAATCTGGTTTGTTCTAACCCAATGCCGGAAACAAGCCACGCAAGCCGCCCGCGATGAATTCCACTGCGATGGCGGCGAGCAGCAGGCCCATCAGGCGCGACACGATGTTGCTGCCAATCTTGCCCAAACGCCGCGAGACCCACGGCGCGATCAGAAAGGTCAGCCAGACGGTGCAGCTCAGTAACACCAGGATGAGTGCCATTACGCCGTAGTGTCCGGTGTTCGTGCCTTTGTGCGCGTCGAGGATGACAGTGCTGATCGCACCCGGTCCGGCCAGCAGTGGCGTGGAAAGCGGCACGATGGCGACCGATGAGGTCGTGTCACCCTCGCCCGTGTCGTCCGGCGTGTAGGACGGCTTGTTGCCGATGAGCATGTTGATCGACATCAGCAGCAGCAGGATGCCGCCCGCCGTGCGGAAGGAGTGGATGCTGATGCCGAAGAAGCTCAGTATCGCCTCGCCCAGCAGCAGTGCCGCGAGCAGGATGAAGAGCACCGAGAGCGATGCCATGCGTCCCACGCGCTCGCGCTTTTGTGCCGTCATGCCGGCGGTGAACGCGATGATGATGGGGATGATGCCGACCGGATCGACGATGGCGAACAGACTGATGAATATCTTGCTGTATTCGGTGAAGTCCAGCATGGGATTCCTAAGCAGAAAAAGGCGTTACTTATACAGCAGATGCGGCAGCCAGGTGGAGATGATGGGAACGTAAGTTATCAGAGCCAGATAGATCAGCATCACGCCCACCCACGGCAGGGTGGCGATGGACACTTCGGTCAACCCTTCTTTGGCGAGGTGGCTGGCGACGAACAGATTCAAGCCCACCGGCGGATGAATCATGCCGATCTCCATGTTCACCACCATGATGATACCCAGATGGATAGGATCAATCCCCATGGTCTTGGCAATGGGCAAAAACAATGGGGCGAGAATCAGCACGATGGAGGTCGGCTCCATGAATTGTCCGGCGGCGAGCAGTGCAAAGTTGACCATCAGCAGGAACATCCACGGTTGCAGATTCTGTTCTACTACCCATTGCGACATGCTTTGCGGGATCTGCTCCGATGTCATCAGGAAAGAAAACAGTATCGCATTGGTGATGATGTATAACAGCATCGCGCTGGTGTTGGCCGCACTCAGCAGGGTCTTGGGCACTTGTTTCCAGCTCAGATCGCCGTAGAAGAATTTTGCCGCGACGAAAGCGTACACCGCCGCCACCGCTGCCGCTTCGGTGGGCGTGAACAGACCGCCGTAGATACCGCCGATGACCAGTACCACCATAAAAATTCCGCCCCATGCGTCGCGGAACGAAGCCCAGAATTCTGCCGAGGTGGGCTTGGGCATGGTGGGGAAATGCTTGCGCCTGGCTTGAATAAAAACCAGGCCCATCATCAGTGCGGCGAGCAGGATGCCGGGTACGATACCGGCGATGAACAACTTGCCCGCGCTTTCCGATGTGGCGACCGCGTAGATGATCATCACGATGGACGGTGGGATCAGTATCCCCAGCGAACCAGACGACGTGATGACACCGACGCTGAAGCGTTTCGGATAACCGGCCTTAAGCATCGCGGGCAACATTACCGAGCCGATCGCCATCACCGTGGCGGGGCTGGAACCGGAGATGGTGGCGAAGAAGGCGCAGGCCAACACCGCCGCCATCGCCACACCGCCCGGCATCCAGCCGACCAGGTTGCTGGCGAAACGTACGATACGCGCGGCGATTTTGCCATCGATCAAGAATTGGCCGGACAGCACGAAGAACGGCACGGCCATGATGGAAAAACTCTCCAGTCCGGTGAACAGCCGCTGCGAGATGATGTTCACCGTGTCGAAGGAAAACGAGGAGAAGGCCAGCAGATAGATCAGCACTGTCGTGCCAAGGGCGATGGAGATGGGGGTGCTGGTGAGCAGCAGCACCAGCAGGATGCTCAGAATCAGCACGGCGGTCATGCGTGCGCCTCCGCGTGTGCTTCATCGCCGCCGCCGAAGTTGTGTGCGGGTAGCGTGCCATGTTTGCTGAAGCCCGCCAATACCTGCATGAAACGGTAGCACATCAATCCCGAGCCGAACGGGATTGCCAGATAGATGATCCACATCGGCATCTCCATGTCCGGCGATACTTGCCCCGTGCCGTAAATGAAAATCACCCAGCGCGCACCAAAGAACGCGATCGCCCCGGTGAAGATCATGCCCAGTGACAGGGCCGCGATGACCATCACGCGGCGTATCGAGGGGCGCACCCAGTTGACCAGGAAGTCCACGCCGATGTGGATGCCGGTGCGCACGCCATATGCGGCACCGAACTTGGCCATCCAGATGAACAGATAGATGGTGAGTTCCTGCGCCCAGTCTATGCCCGACCCCGTGGCATAACGCATCACCACGGCAGCAAAGGTCACCAGCGTGGCCGCCGCCATGAAACTGGCGATGAGGAATTCTTCCAGGCGATTGAGCAGGCGGTTGATCATGTCGGCGGCCTGCTTATTTTTTCTTGTCCGATTTGGCTGTCGGTTTAGCGGTGACAGCCTGTTCTTTTTCGACTTGAGCGGCGGTCGCATAGACATTCTGGATCAGGTCCGCGCCGATGACGGATTCGAATTCTCTATGTACCGGCAGCAGAGTCCTCTGCCACTCGGCACGTTCCGCTGCGGTCAATTGGTAGACCGTGGTGGTTTTGGCGGCGATCACTTTGGCCAGCGCGTCGTCGTTGTCTTTTTGGGCGGTCTCGCGTTCAAAGGCGGTGGCTTCTTTCATCGCCTGGGTCAGTTCGCTGCGTATCCCGGCTGGCAAGCCATCCCAGAAAGATTTGTTCACGATGACCGCATAACCGAGATAGCCGTGGTTGGACATCGTCATGTGTTGCTGCACTTCGTGCATTTTCTGCGTGTAGAAATTCGATACCGGATTCTCGGTGCCATCCACCACGCCCTGCTGCAAAGCGGTGTACACCTCGCTGAATGCCATCACTTGAGGGTTTGCGCCCAGTGCCTTCATCTGCGCGCCCAACACCTTTGAGGATTGGATGCGCATCTTCAGACCGGAAAAATCCGCCACCTTGTGCATGGGGCGGTTCGAGCTCATTTGCTTGAAGCCGTTATCCCAGAAAGTCAGGCCGGTCACGCCTTTGCTATCCAGTTTGGCAAACAGTTTCTTGCCCACCTCGCCGTCCATCACGCGATGCAGCGTTTCCTGATTGGGAAAGAGATAGGGCAGGTCGAACAGTTCGAATTCGCGCGCACCCATAGGCCCGAACTTGGACAGGGACGGCGCGAGCATCTGCACCGCGCCGCTTTGCAGTGCTTCGATCTCCTCGCGGTCTTTGTAGAGCTGGCTGTTGGGATAGACCTCTACCTTGACTTTGCCCTTGGTATATTTTTCCGCCAGCTGTTTGAAGCGTTCGGCGGCCTGTCCCTTGGGCGTGTCGGGTGCGACCACGTGGCTGAATTTGATGACGATCTCACCGGTGGCCTGCGCCATCCCGCTGAACCCCAGTGCCAGAACAAACATCAACGTCGTGCGGAATTTCATGATCACCTCTCCTTAGGGTTCGCTACCGTTTGCGACGGTGTTGTGATGTAACAAACACGAACAGCAGTCAGGGGAGTGAATATACGAGCGTTGCGATTTGAACGCCACCCCAAGTCAGGCAAAATGCAAAAAATATTTTTTGGCACGCTGGCGTCAGCTCAAGGTTGTGCTGACGTGCGCGGCTGAAAACCAGTAAAATGCGCGCTTTCGCAACTCCCTTAAAGCCCATGCTTACCTTTCAACAGATCATTCTGACCCTGCAAAATTATTGGGACAAACAGGGTGCAGCACTCCTGCAACCTTACGACATGGAAGTCGGCGCGGGCACTTCGCACACCGCCACGTTTCTGCGCGCGCTGGGTCCCGAACCGTGGAAGGCTGCTTATGTTCAGCCCTCGCGCCGTCCCAAGGACGGGCGTTACGGCGAGAACCCCAACCGCCTGCAACACTATTACCAGTTCCAGGTGGTGCTCAAGCCCGCGCCCGCGAACATTCTGGAGTTGTATCTGGGTTCATTGGCAGCACTGGGTTTCGATCTCAAGCAGAACGATATCCGCTTCGTCGAGGACGACTGGGAGAACCCGACCTTGGGCGCGTGGGGATTGGGCTGGGAGGTGTGGCTGAACGGCATGGAAGTCACACAGTTCACTTATTTCCAGCAGGTCGGCGGCATAGACTGCAAGCCCATCACCGGCGAGATCACCTACGGGTTGGAACGTCTGGCGATGTATCTGCAAGGCGTGGAAAGCGTGTACGACCTGACCTGGACCGAGGGCGTGAGCTACGGCGACGTGTATCACCAGAACGAAGTCGAGCAATCCACTTACAACTTCGAGCACAGCGATGTGGAATTCTTGCTGGGTGCGTTCGGCAGCCATGAGAAACAAGCCAAATACCTGATGGAGCAACAATTGGCCTTGCCCGCTTACGAGCAGGTGTTGAAGGCCGCGCACAGCTTCAACCTGCTGGATGCGCGCGGCGCGATCTCGGTGACCGAACGCGCCGCTTACATCGCCCGCATCCGCAATCTGGCGCGCAGTGTGGCCGCCGCCTATCTGGACAGCCGCGCAAAACTGGGTTTCCCCATGGCACCCAAAGCCTGGGCGGATGACGTGTTGGCGCAACTCGAAAAGAAGCCTGTCCTGAGCAAGGTCGAAGGAGCCGCAGCATGAGTGCAAAGAATCTATTGGTCGAGTTGTTCGTTGAGGAGCTGCCGCCAAAATCATTGAAGAAACTGGGCGAAAGTTTTGCCGACGAATTGTCTGCCAGTCTCAAAGCTCAAGGGTTGGCGGGATCGGACGCCAGCGTCACGTCTTATGCGACACCGCGCCGTCTTGCCGTGCATATCACCCATGTGGCACAACAGGCAGCGGACCAGTCGGTCGCGCAAAAACTCATGCCGGTGGCGGTAGGTCTGGATGCGAGCGGACAACCTACACCGGCACTGCTCAAGAAACTCGCGAGCTTGGGTGCAGATGTCTCCGTCCTGCCGCAACTCAAGCGCGCCGTGGACGGCAAGGCGGAAGCCCTGTTCTACGACAATGTGATCAAGGGCGTGACACTGGCGCAAGGTTTGCAGAAAGCACTCAGCGAAACACTGCTCAAACTACCCATCGCCAAGGTCATGACGTACCAACTGGCGGACGGCTGGAGCAGCGTGAGTTTCGTGCGTCCCGCGCACGGGCTGGTCGCCTTGCACGGCGAAGATATCGTGCCGGTCACGGCATTGGGTCTGACTGCCGGACGTACCACGCAGGGCCACCGTTTTGAGGCGAGCGTGACACAAGTGGTATTGCAGGATGCCGATGGTTACGCGGCGCAACTGGAGCGCGAAGGCGCGGTGATCGCCAGTTATACGCAGCGTCGCGCCGAGATCGTGCGTCAACTCGATGCGGCAGCGGCCAAGGAAGGACTCAAACCTATCAAGGACGAGGCTTTGCTGGACGAGGTGACCGCGCTGGTCGAACGTCCCAATGTGTTGCTCGGCCAGTTCGACCCGGCATTCCTCGACGTGCCGCAGGAATGTCTGATCCTGACCATGAAGGCGAACCAGAAATATTTTCCGTTGCTGGATGCGCAGGGCAAGCTCACCAATAAATTCCTCATCGTCTCCAACATCCGTCCGGCGGATGCCGGTCTGGTGGTCGGTGGCAACGAGCGCGTGGTGCGCCCGCGTCTCGCCGATGCGAAGTTCTTCTTCGATCAGGATAGAAAGAAGACGCTGGCTTCGCGTGTCGAGGGCTTGGGCAAGGTCGTGTATCACAACCAGCTGGGGTCGCAACTGCAACGCGTCGAGCGCGTGGCAAAGTTGTCGGGAACCATCGCCCGCCTGCTGCAAGCCGACAAGGACCAGGCGGTGTCGGCTGCGCGCCTGGCCAAGGCCGATCTGTTGACCGACATGGTCGGCGAGTTCCCCGAGTTGCAAGGCATCATGGGGCGTTACTATGCGCTGCATGATGGCGAACCGCAGGCGGTGGGTGATGCCATCGAAGCGCATTACCGGCCGCGTTTCGCCGGAGATGTCCTGCCGCAAGGACCGGTCTCCTGCGCTGTGGCATTGGCCGACAAGCTGGAGACTTTGATCGGTATCTATGGCATCGGCCAGGTGCCGACCGGCGACAAAGACCCGTTCGGTTTGCGTCGCCACGCGCTCGGTGTGCTGCGCATCCTGATCGAGACCCCGCTGGACCTGTCTTTGTCCGCGCTGATCAAACTCGCGGCGGCGAATTTCCCTGCGGGTATGCTGGGCGCGACGGTGGTGGGCGATGTTGAGCATTTTGTGGCGGAGCGTCTGCGCGGATATTTGCGCGACCGGGGTTTCGAGGTGGCGCACATCGAAGCCGTACTGGCCGTGCTGAACGGTCGCACCCACCAGGTATTGCCGCGTTTGCAAGGCGTGCGTGCTTTCGCCGCCTTGACCACCGCCAAGGACCTGGCCGCCGCCAACAAGCGTGTGCAAAACATCATGCGCAAGAACCACGAGGAGTTGGGCATGCAGCTGCATGATGCGAAAGTCGATCTCGCGCGGTTGCAAGAACCTGCCGAGCGCGATCTGTACCATGCCATGCAGGACATCACCCCGCTGGCCAGCGACTATCTGGAGCGCGGCGACTACAGCCAGAACATGCGGATACTGGTGACGCTCAAACCGTTCATCGACGACTTCTTCGAGCAAGTCATGGTGATGTGCAAAGAGCCGGAACTGCGTCTGAACCGCGCCGCGTTGCTGAAACAACTGGGGGGATTGATGAATCAAGTAGCGGACATTGCCAAATTGGCGGCTTAAAGACAAGTGGGAAGTCGTAAGTTGTTGTTGTCGTTTCGTGTCTTTGCAACTAGAAACCAGCGACCACTGACTTCCAGCTTACGACTTACGACTTACGGCTAAAACCATGAAACTCATCATTCTCGACCGCGACGGAGTCATCAACTCGGATTCCGATCAGTTCATCAAAAGCCCCGCTGAGTGGTTGCCGATCCCTGGCAGTCTGGAAGCCATCGCGCGCCTCAATCAGGCGGGTTACCGCGTGGTGGTGGCGACCAATCAATCTGGTGTGGGGCGCGGTTTGTTCGATATGACGACGCTGAACGCGATACACGACAAAATGCACAAGACGGCGGCGTTGGCAGGCGCGCGTATCGACGCGGTGTTCTTCTGCCCGCACACTTCCGACAGCCATTGCCATTGCCGCAAACCCAAGCCCGGTATGTTCGAGGAGATCGCCGCGCGCTTCAACGTCGAACTGGCGGGCGTTCCCGCTGTGGGCGATTCGTTGCGCGACCTGCAAGCCGGTGTGTCGATGAGAACCAAGCCCTATCTGGTGTTGACGGGTAAGGGGACGAAGACCCAGACCGCCGGAAACTTGCCGGAAGGCACGCAGGTATTCGCCAATTTGTCCGCCGTGGTCGCGGAACTGTTAAAAAGTTAGGGTTGAATATGCTGGTGTTACGTTCGTTGATTTTCCTGCTGTTGCAACTCATCATCACGCCGCTGTTTGCGCTGCTGGCCTTGCTGAGCTTCCCTTTCAGCCGCCTGACGCGCTATCGCCTCATCTCGCAATGGGCGAAGATGATGTTGCCCATCTTGCGCGTGGTGTGCGGTATACGCCATGAAGTGAAAGGCATCGAGAATCTGCCCCGGCAACCGTGCATCGTGATGTGCAAACACCAGTCGGCCTGGGAGACGCTGGCTCTGCAACAGATATTTCCGCCGCAAGTGTGGGTGCTGAAACGCGAGCTGTTGTGGATACCCTTCTTCGGTTGGGCACTGGCACTCACCAGCCCCATCGCCATCAAGCGCAGCGACGGCAAGGCAGCGGTCAGGCAATTGCTCAAGCAGGGCAAAGAAAGGCTGGCGCAAGGTTTTTGCGTGGTGATCTTTCCGGAGGGCACGCGCGTGCCTTACGGACAGCGTGGCAAATACAAGATCGGCGGCGCGCTGCTGGCCGCGAGCAGCGGAGTCCCGGTGATTCCCGTTGCCCACAACGCCGGGCGTTTGTGGGGGCGCAACGCGTTCAGCAAACATCCCGGCCTCATCACCATGAGCATAGGCGCGCCTATCCAAACCAAAGGCCTCAAAGCCGATGAGATCAACGCCAAAGTTGAGGCGTGGATAGAGAACGAGATACAACATCTGGCGCACTGATGCCCAAGCATTTGCAAAATCTCGTCTCTCCTCCCGCCGCACCCGCAGGGGGCATGCCCGGGGTGTCCCGGTTGCTGCGCAACCACCCTCCCGCCATCGAACAACGCGCCGCCCTGCTTGCCGGTCGGCACATCACTTACACACTCAAACGCAGCAGTAAACGCCGCAGCATCGGGTTGCGCATCGACGACCGGGGGCTGACCGTGAGCATGCCGCTGCGCGCCTCCGAACAATGGCTGAGCCAGGTGTTACAAGACAAAGCCGACTGGGTGGTGGAGAAGCTGCAAGGCTGGCAGGACCGCAAGCCGCTGGAAGTGGAATGGCACGACGGCGCGGCACTCGACTACCTGGGCGACCTGCTCACGCTGCGCGTGGAGCGCGGAACATTCGTCGCCCCGGCACAGCGACGCGGCAATGATCTGTGTGTGTTCCTTGCCGTCAACGCCACGGAAAAACATATCGCGCGCGATGTGTCTGTCTGGTATCGGGCGCAGGCGTTGCAGTTGTATACGCAGCGCGTTGCCCATTACGCGCCGCTGCTGGATGTCGCGCCGCGCGAGATCAAGCTGTCAGCCGCCAAAACCCAATGGGGATGCTGCACGGCGGGTGGCTCGGTGCGGCTCAATGTGCAACTCATCAAACTCCCGGTACGTCTGATCGACTATGTGGTGGTGCATGAACTGGCGCATCTGCGCGAGATGAACCACTCCGCTGCATTCTGGAAAGTGGTGGGGAACGCCTGCCCCGATTACATGAAATTGCGCGCCGAACTCAAAGCGGTCGCGCTGTGAGCAGGGGCTGTGTGCGCCACACCGAAAAATTATCTAGATAAATTTGTTCGCCTCAATTCCCCGTCATTCGGGTATCTTATCGCCTGTTCACCGCATCCCTGTATCCGGCCACGGTGTTCGGCAAGCGACACAGATCGCGCTCTACTTTAGCAAGGAACGGGTCGTTTTCTGACTCGACATTCGGCAGCAAGGCAAGACGGGACAGATCGATGCAAGACGGGGTGATATGAACAAGTCCGACATGTTGCACAACACGCTCATCGCGACCGCGATCCTCATCATGATAGGGGTGCTGGCGTTTTTCTATGACAAGACCCAGGCCGTTGACCTGCGCGAGCAGAACGAGGTGCTCGGCCTGCTCAACGAGTTGAAGGACATCGACAACCGCTGGGATTTCGAGGCGCAGCGCGCGCGTATCGATCTGGGCAAGAGCGAGTTGGCCACACTGAGTCGCGCCGATGCGGGTGACAAGGCATTGCGCGACATCACCCGAGTCGCCGAGCACACCACAAGTTCGGCACTGCGCTCCGGGCTCACCGAGCTGCGCAAGACCATCGCCCTCAAGGCCGAGTTGTTCGAAAAATTCAAAGCGGAAAACCGTCTCAACAAAGACGCGTTACTCGCCATCCTGTCCAACGCCAACGAACTTACTTCACAGGCGGTTGCCAAGCCGGGTGCGTTTGTCTCACTGGTGCAGACGGTCAATGAGTTGAGCGAGCATGCCGCGCAATATTATGTGCAGGCACAAACAACGCAGCGTGAAGCCCTGGTTGCATCCTCCGCCCAGCTGCAACTGGCTCCCGAAGAACTCCGTGACAAGACTGCGAAGATCGCGGCGGCAGTACAGGCCCTGTCCGAGCATATCCCGGTCGAGCTGGATGTGTTCAATCAACTGGAAGCCCTGACCTCCGGCCCTCGTCTGGTCAACATGACCCTGTCCTTCAACAACGAGCTGGATGCGATCTTTCAGGAAAAAGAACGCTACCGTATCTACCTGGTCTACTACGCCGGCGCGCTGCTGATCCTGCTGGGTTATTTGGGGTTGAGGCTGAAAGCCGCCAACCAGTCTCTGGAACACCGTGTTGTGAAACGCACAGAGGAATTGTCCGATGCGCTCAAGCATCTCAAAGAATCCGAAGCGCAACTGATCCAATCGGAAAAGATGTCGTCGTTGGGTCAGATGGTCGCGGGTGTCGCGCACGAGATCAACACGCCCTTGGCCTATGTGAAGAACAGTCTGGGTCGTGTGGCGGAACAACTGCCCAGCCTGCGCAGCACCATAGACCACAGTGAAAAATTGCTGCTGCTGCTCAAGGCGGGCGACAATCCGGACGAATTGTCGCGCGAGTTCAAACACACCTCCATGCAGATCGCCGCACTCAAGCAACAACACGTGATCGAGGAGCTGGAGAGTCTGGTCAAAGACGGGTTGTTCGGCACGGGACAAGTCGCGGAGATTGTCGGCAACCTGAAGGATTTCAGCCGTCTGGATCGCAGCAAAGTCTCGAAGTTCAATCTCAACGACGGGCTCGATAGCACGCTGTTGCTCGCCAAACATCTGTTGAAAAGCGTCGAGGTGCACAAGAAATTCAGCGACCTTCCCGAGATCGTCTGCTCACCCTCGCAGCTCAACCAGGTGTTCCTGAATCTCATCACCAATGCCGCACAAGCCTTGCCGGACGAGCACGGCATCATCACCCTGAGTTCGCGTGTCGAGGGCGACGGAGTCGCGGTGGACGTGGTGGATAACGGCAAAGGCATCCCGCCCGATGTGTTGCCGAAAATATTCGATCCGTTCTTCACCACCAAAGAGATCGGCAAGGGCACGGGATTGGGTCTGTCCATCTCCTATAAGATCATCCGGCAACACGGCGGGCGGATCACTGTCGATTCCCGGCCAGAACTGGGTACCAAATTCACTGTCTGGTTGCCGCTCAAACCGCCCGCCGAATCTGAACTCGAGGCATAACCATCCATGAACCACCCCGCTCAGATCGGCAAATATGAAATCCACGGCGAGCTCGGCACGGGCGGCATGGGGGTGGTGCTCAAGGGATGGGACCCCGCCATCGCGCGCGGCGTGGCGATCAAGTCCATCAACAAGGCCTCGCATAAGACCGATGAACTGGCCGCTGTGATGAATCGTTTCCGCCAGGAGGCGCAAGCGGTGGGGCGTTTGGTTCATCCGGGTATCGTGCAGATATACGATTACATCGAGGACGATCAGGGCGCGTACATCGTCATGGAACTGGTCAACGGCAAGACACTGGCTCACCACATCGCCGAGGGCGACCGCTACGACATCAATGAGGTCGGACAGATCATCACGCAGCTGCTTGATGGCATCGGTTACGCGCACGGAAAGGGCGTGGTGCATAGGGACATTAAGCCCTCTAATCTCCTCATCAACAAAGATGGTCGTATCAAGATCAATGACTTCGGTATCGCGCATGTCGAGTCATCCACACTGACGCAGGTCGGCGATATGCTGGGTACGCCGCACTACATGTCGCCCGAGCAGTTCATGGGCGTGAATATCGACGGGCTGACCGATCTGTTCGCAATCGGCGTGATCGCTTACGAACTGCTGACCGGCAAACGCCCGTTCACCGGCAACATGGCCACGGTCATGCATCAGGTGATGAGCGTAGAACCGACACCGGCTTCGGAGCTGAATACCCAGCTTGCACCGGCTATGGATGCAGTACTGCGCAAGGCAATGGCCAAAAAGAAGGTCGACCGCTACCAGACCGCACGGGAATTTTCCGATGCGTTCAGAGAAGCGATACGCGTGTCATTGCATCTCGAGTCGGCGCAAGCCGCCGCGCCGGATGGTGGTGCGCTGCTGAACGTTTCGCGCATGCTGAACACCGAAGCGACCTTGTCCGGAACGGATGCTTTCGGTATCGCAGCGCGCCAGGATAGCCCGCTCAGTCTGGACACCAGCATCAAAAAAGCGCGCTTGCTGATCGTTGATGATGACGAGCGCATCCTGGCCGCGCTGAAATCCTTGTTCCGCCAGCGTTACCACGTGTTCGTCACCACCGACGGCAACAAGGCACTGGAATTCCTGCGCAAGTACCAGATGCACGTGATCATCAGCGACCAGCGTATGCCCATCATGCTGGGTGTGGAGCTGTTGCGTCAGTCGCGCGAGATCTCGCCGCGCAGTGTGCGCATCCTGCTGACTGGCTATTCGGATCTTGCTTCCATCGTCGGTTCCATCAACGACGGCGAGGTGTATCGCTTCATCAACAAACCTTGGGATAACGAGGCATTGCAAACTCTGGTGGCCGAAGCCGTGACCATCGCGCTCGAACTCGCGGATACGCCGGGTACTGTGGTGGGGCTGCCCGAAAAAATGACACCCGGCGTATTGGTCATCGACGGGGATGAGGACATCTTCCGTGCCACCCGCGAACTCATCAGCGGCCTGTGTCCCGTGTTCTATGCCGCCGATAGTCAGTCCGCGCTGCACCTGTTGCAGCAACACGAAATCGCGGTGATCCTTGCCGATGTCGAAACGGGGCAGGCGAAATTGATCTCGCTGTTGAAATTGTTGAAACAGGAGAACCCGCAGATATTGACGATCATCGTCACCAAGGCGGCCGATTCGGAACTCGTGATCGAGCTCATTAATCAGGCGCAGGTGTTCCGTATCCTGAGCAAGCCGTTGAGCGTGGGACTGCTCAAGAGCCAGATACAGGCCGCACTGCAACGCTACCTCACGTACAAGCAAACCCCCAAACTGACGAAAATGCTCAGGGTGGATCCTCCCACGCTCACCCATGGAAGCGGGGTGGGCGCGCGCATCTTGGACACGCTCAAAACACTGCGCGGACGATGGTTCGGCGCGAGCTGACCGTCCGCTAAGCGAGAGGCAGTCGCACACCTTGCTCCGCAAATAATTCGAGCAGCTTGCCGAACAATTCGCTGTGGTCGCGCCTGCTGTGCCATACCTCTGCCTGCCAGGCAAAGTGGAATCCGCCCGATTTCGCGGCCACCCAGATTTCCTGATTCACATCGTGGCGGTTGATGATGATCTTCTGGCCGTTGTCGAATTCGACTTCCAGCACGTTGCCACTGCGATTGCACTCAACATCGCCACCGCAACCGTCGACGGCGGTCTCGATGCGCGCCAGTGCCGCATCGGCAAGTTGGTTGAATTCACGCTCAGTCATTTATAATCCGCCTCTTTACAATTTCATGGGTGCAACAATGCAATCACGTCTGTGTATTATCGTGGTATTGGCTTTGCTGTCGCAAGGCTGCGGTAGAAAAGGCCCGCTCTATTTGCCGCATGCGCCCCAGCCGACACCGGGCGCGCCGGCTGCTTCGGCAGTCCCCAATACACAAACCGACAAATAATATGTCCGCTTATTTTTCATACCAAAATTCAAGACTGCACGCTGAAGGCGTGCCGTTGTCCGATATCGCCGCGCGCTACGGCACGCCTTGCTATGTCTATTCGCGCGCCGCATTGACCGACGGTTATCGCCAGTTCAGTGACGCGCTGCAAGGGCGTGAACACCTGATCTGCTACGCGGTGAAAGCCAACGCCAATCTTGCTGTCCTCAATGTGTTCGCACGTCTGGGGGCGGGCTTCGACATTGTCTCCGGCGGTGAATTGCAGCGTGTGCTGGCGGCGGGCGGTGATGCGCGCAAAGTGGTGTTCTCCGGCGTGGGCAAGACGGCGGAAGAGATGCGCATGGCATTGGAGGCCGGCATCTTGTGCTTCAACGTCGAGTCCTCCCCCGAATTGGATCGCCTCAACGCCGTGGCTGCCGGGATGGGCAAGATCGCGGCCATCAGCCTGCGCGTCAACCCCGACGTGGATGCCAAGACCCATCCCTATATCTCCACCGGCCTGAAGCAAAATAAATTCGGCGTGGCGTACACCGAAGCCATCGCGCTGTATCGCAAGGCGCGCG
>VFSW01002576.1_pt1 | contig 27397 bp, 19 predicted proteins | sample 5358111 | NCBI WGS metagenome assembly VFSW01 (sample SAMN11554181, study PRJNA540505) | mine drainage metagenome | isolation source: sediment from site ElyBrook_90M | place: USA: Ely Copper Mine, Vershire, VT | collected 2017 | reverse complement strand
CACACGATGTGATTCTCTCAGGGGCGGCGTGCGTGCGCGGCCTCGGTGCCGGCAAGTCCGCCCTTCAGCACATACGCGTCGTAGCCGCGCTCGCAAAGGATGAATGCGGCCGCGGAGCTGCGCCGACCGGTGTCGCAGCAAACGACGTATTGCACGTTCTTGTCGAGGGTGTTGAGCTTGAGGCGGATGAAATACAGCGGAATATTGACCGCGTCGTCGATTCGAAAGTTCTGAAATTCGCTCGGCAGGCGCACGTCCAGCCATTTGCCGCCGTGCGCGACGATCTCGGCCGCCCGGTCGTAGTCGACCCACTGCAGCAGCGGCTCGTTCAGAAGTGTCTGGAAGTCCTGTTTTCCGAGGCGCATCAACGTGCCGTCGGTCGCCATGGTGACCGTTGCATTGCGCTTGGCTTCTGCGATCAGAGCCTCTTCGCCGAAACTGTCGCCGGGTCCGAGCTCCGCGAGCTTGATTCCTTCCTTGTTCAGCGGCGTTTCGCGCGTGACCGTGCATTTCCCGGCGGTGACGACGTAGAAATAATCGCCTTCGGTCCCTTGTTTGATGACGACATCGCCGGCCCGGTAATTGATGCGCTGCATGCGCATGAAGATCGCCTGAATGTTCGCGGGCGGGATCCGGTGGAAGGCCTTCGTCTGTAAAAGCGTCGTCATCCAATCGCCTTCGACGCCGAGGCTGTCCTGGTTCAGTTCGGCGACCTCGTACTGTCCCGTTTGATCCCAGGTCAACAGCACGTCGAGCAGGTCGCTGTCGATCATGACGTACTCGATGTCGGTCGCGGCGCGCGCGGTGAACTTGCGCGGCAGCCCCGGAGCGAGGCCCACGCGGGCCTCGGGGCTGCCGGCGCGCACCTGGCCGATCACGCGATCGGCCGAACGGTATTCGACCGCGCCGGACACCAGATAAAACGTACGCTTGTCGGTGTCGCCTTCTTTGAACAACAGGCGGCCGGCATCCAGGGTCTTCACTTGAGTCTTGCGCGCGAGCGCGTGAAGGTTCTCCGCCTTCAAGCCGTCTAGGGGCGAAAAGCTCTTCAGCATTGCAAGATCGATCGGTCGTTCATCCATCGAGCTATTCGCCGCCCTAATTTATTTCAAGCGCATGATTTTCCGCACAAATTCTACCATATATGGCGGCGGGTCAGACTGAGCCGTGGTTCACAACGGCTGATTCGACCAGCCCGCATCCGGCCGAAATCTATCGCCGTAGCGGCCGGCGAGTTCGTCCAAGCGCCGGCGCACTTCGGCAATGCCGCGATCTTTGGCATATTGAATCGGCCCGCCGCGAAAGGGCGCGAAGCCGGTCGCGAAAATCGCGCCCGCGTCGAGCAAATCGGCATCGGCGACGATGCCTTCGCGCAGCACGGCCGCGGCTTCGTTCACCATCGGCAACATCAACCGGTCCTCGAGATCCTGCGGGATCACGGGCGGCGGGCCGGCGGCCCGCTGCGGCTTGCCGTCCTTCCAGGTGTAGAAGCCTTGACCGCTCTTGCGGCCGAACTTCTTCTCGTCGACGAGGCGCACGAGAATTTCCGGGACCCGGCGCTCGAACGCGTCCGCGAGCACGCGGCCGACGTGCAGCGCCACGTCGAGGCCGACGACGTCCGCGAGTTCGATCGGCCCCATCGGCATGCCGAACCGCTTGCCCGCGGCGTCGATCGCTTCGGCCGATATGCCGTCCTCGTAGGCGAATATTGCTTCATTGATGTAAGGCAGCAATATCCGGTTGACGACGAATCCGGGCGCGCTCCTGCACGGCAGCGGCAGCTTGTCGAGCCTGCGCGTGAAGGCGATCGCGCCTGCGACGATGTCGGCGCGCGTCATCGATCCCGTGACGATCTCCACGAGCTGCATCTGGGAGACGGGGTTGAAGAAATGAATCCCGACGAGCCGGCCCGGATCCGCGAGATTCGCGCAGAGATTTTCGAGCGTGATGCTCGAGGTGTTCGTCGCGAACAGCGCGCCCGGCTTCAGGCGCGGCTCGAGCTCGGCATACAGTGCGCGCTTCGCATCCAGGTTTTCGTAGATGGCTTCTATGACCACGTCGGCGTCCGGCACGCCGCCACCGGCCACGTCCATCGACAGCCGCGCGTACGCATCGGCCGCGGCCCGAGGATCCTTCAGCCGCTTTTCGAACAGGGCCTTGGCGCGCGCGAGGGCCGGCTTGACGAGATCCTCGCCGCGGTCCTGCAGCGTGACGGTCATGCCGCGCAATGCGGACCAGGCTGCGATGTCGCCGCCCATGACGCCGGCGCCGATCACATGCACGCGCCTGAACTCTAGTTTCGATTTGCCGCCGAGGCCTTTGAGCCGATCCTGAAGCAGGAATGTGCGCACGAGATTGCGCGACGAGCCGGAGCACAGCAGTTCGCCGAGCGATTGCGCTTCGGCGAGGTAGCTCGCGTCGCCGGCCGCGCCGTGGCGGCGCCAAAGGTCGACGATCGCATAGGGCGCGGGATATTGTTCGGGCACGACCCGCTTGCGCAGCGCGGCATCCAATTGTTTTGCGACGAACGGACGAACGAACGGCAGGTTGAGCAATTTTTCGCCGAACGGCGCGCTTCTCTTCGGCGGCGCGGCGGCGAGCAGGGCTTTGGCGCGATCCACGAGCTCGGCGGGCGGCGCTAGTGCGTCGATGAGCCCCGTTGCGAGCGCGCGATCGGCCTTGAACGGTTTTCCCTGCAGCATCAATTCCATCGCCTGGCGCACGCCGACCAGGCGCACCGCGCGCACCGTTCCGCCGAATCCGGGATGAATGCCGAGCTGCACTTCCGGCAGCCCCAAGGCGAGCTTGCCGTCGTCGGCGCCGATCCGATAGGTGCAGGCCAATGCGAGCTCGAGGCCGCCGCCGAGCGCAAAGCCTTGAATAGCCGCGACGCTCGGTATGCCGAGGTTCTCGAGCTGCTGTAGCACCTTTTGGCCCGCGCGCACCAATTCGAGCCCTTCGGCCGAGCTGCGAATCGTCGTGAACTCCTTGATGTCGGCGCCGGCGATGAAGCCGCCTTTCTTGCCGGAGCGCACGATCAGACCCTTCGGGGGCTTGGCCGCAAGCTCCGCGAGGCGCGCGCCGAGGTCCTGAATCGCAGTGCGCGACAGGACGTTGACCGCGGCGCCCGGCGTATCGAACGTCAGTTGCGCGATGCCGTCGCCGTCGTATTCCAAGTTCCAATAATTTGCGCCGCTCATGTCCTTCTCCTCAACGCCGCCGTCACGCGGCCTGCCGCGCCTGTGCGCGAACCGTGAAATCGCAAACCAGCGGCAGATGGTCGGATAAGCGAACCTGCGGAATTTCGAAGCGCGTTATTTCGATTTCGCCGCTGTGCAGGATGAAATCCAGCTCCTTTCTCGGGCTGCGGCTCGGGTAGGAGGGGAGGCCGCGCACATTGGCATTGCTCAATTTGGCCGCTTGCGTGAATAGATACAGCTCGTGGTCTCCCCAGTACGTGTTGAAATCCCCCGCGACGATCACGGGCTTCGAGGATTTGCGGACCAAGTCGTACAAATGGTGCAGCTGGTACTGGCGATGGCGGAACTTGAGCGACAAGTGCACCAGAAATATTGCGATGTCGTCGAGTTCCAGTTCGATGATGAGCCGTTTGATGCCGGTATCGAAATAGTGAAAGCGCTCGCCCCTGACCCGCGGCGCGGCGAGGAAGGCGTTCGACTGCTTGCGCACGATCGGCACCAGCTGATTGACCGACGCGACCCCGTATTTGCATTCGTAGGTCGAATAATGCCCCAGGGAATGCGCGACGAATTCGGCTTGGTTCACCATGCCCGAGCGGATCGAGCCGGTGTCGACCTCGATGAGTCCGACGACGTCCGGGTCCTGGGCTTTGATGAACTCGGTGATTTGCGTCAGGACGTGGCGGCTGGAGCGCAGGTAGCCGGCGCCGGGCAGCGGAAAATGAAATGCCGGACCGACTCCGGTCGCGTAGCGTATGTTGTAAATCAGCAAGCGCACGCGCACCATTGTATCGGTGAGTGCCGCTTTGCGCATGCCGATCGGCGCAATAGGATATTCAACGCCATGCCGACATCCACGAACCCCATCCGGCTTTTTGTCAGCCACAACTGGCGGGAAAACGACGATTACACCCGCGTATTCGAGTACCTGGAGGCGCCGGGCACCTTTTACTACAAGAATTCGAGCGAGCCGCAAAACAAGCGGCCGATCGACCGCGAGAGCCAGCGCGAAGATCTGCGTCGACAGATCGCGCCATGCGAGGTCGTGATCGTCGTACCGGCGGTATATCGTGCGGATCCGGAACTGGTCCTATTTCAAATGAATTTCGCCAAATCCGCCGATCGGCCGATCATCGCGATGGAGATTTTCGGCTCCGCCGAGCCGCTGCCGAAAGCGATCAAGGACCTCGCCGACGAGATCAGCGCCTGGAACGGGCGGGACCTGATCGACGCCCTGCGGCGCCAAGCGCGTCACGAGGAGACGACACGCTGGGATACGATCGAATTCAAGTTGGATTGATTATCAGTGATTGGCGATCAAGGCGGGGATTTCGTACTCGCCGGTCTCTTGCGCGTCGATGCTATGCAGCTTGATCGGCGCGCCGTGAGGCCGCTGCGCCGCCTGCGCCTGTGACATCAGGCAGAACATTTCCACGATCATCGCGGCGCAATCGTCCGCATCCTGATTCGACATCTTGCGCACCGACGCGGCGACCGCGTCTTCGCCGCGCAGCGGCGGTACGCCGCAGAGTGAGCGCATGATCCGGCCGAACGGTGCGCGAATCTCTCCAGGCAATTGTTCCTCGCGCACCTCGGCGAGGTGCGCTCGGTAGGCGCAAATCAGGCGCTGCTTGATCGGTGTCGAGCGAACCAGTTCTAGGGCTGCGTGGTGAAAGCATTCCCAAGCATTGATCATTGATGTCTCGCTAACGCGGAGCCGTGAATCTTAAAGTGATTTCGAGGATTTCTTTTCTGTAGGAGTCTCGAAAAATCAATACACTAGAATTGGAATATACAAGACAATTGACAAAACGCAATGTGCTTTTTTGCGCAAATTTGCACACCGGTCGCAGCTCCCGCTCGAGTCCTTCGCCGGGCGCGCCGCGCCGGCCACTGCCGCGCGGCACGGGATGGCTCGCGGCGAAATGCACGGTAAATCGTGCGATTCACATTAGAAATGTTATTTAACTAATTGATAAATAAACTAAACATGCGTACGCGCCGGCCGTACGAATCGCGTCGCGGAATCAGCCGGCCGGCCGCGGCGGTGCGCTTGACGGCGCGGCTTCGGCCGCAAGCCGGAAGCGGTCCGCGCCGATCATCAGGTACACGCCGGGCACGACGAAAAGCGTGAACATCGTGCCGATCGCAAGGCCGGTCGAGATCACGATGCCGATCGCGAAGCGCGACGCGGCGCCGGCGCCGCTCGCAAAAACCAGCGGTACGACGCCGAGCACCATCGCCGCGGTCGTCATCAGAATCGGCCGGAGCCTCGTGCAGGATGCCGACACGATCGCCGCGTATTTCGACTTGCCCATCTCCTGTTCTTTGTTGGCGACTTCGACGATGAGGATACCGTGCTTGCTGATCAGCCCGATCAGCGTCACGAGGCCAACCTCGGTGTAGATGTTCAAGGAGGCGCCGCCGACTCCGAGGGCGATGAAGATGAGCGCGCCGGCGATCGACAAGGGAACGGAGATCAGGATCACGAGGGGATCGCGGAAGCTCTCGAACAGCGCGGCGAGCGCGAGGAATACGATGATGATCGCGAAGCCGAAAGTCGCGATCATGCCGCTCGACTCGGCGACGAACTGGCGCGCCTCTCCGGCGTAGTCGATGGAATAGCCCTGCGGCAGGTCCTTCGCGGCGAGGCCTTGGAGATATTTGAGCGCCTCGTCGAGCGAGACGCCGGGCGCCATGACGCCCGAGATCGTCGCGGAATTCTGCTGCTGGAAATGATTCAGCGTCTCCGGGATCGTCTCGGTGCGGATCGTCGCGATCGTCGACAGGGGAACCGAAACCCCGCCGATCGTCGCGATCGGGTAGTTCAGCAGCTGATCGACATTCAACCGCGACATGCGCTCGACCTGGGGAATGACCTTGTACGAGCGGGTGTCCATGCTGAAGTAATTCACGTAGCCGCCGCCGAGCATCGCGCTCAGGCTCGAGCCGACCGCGCTCATCGTCAGGCCGAGCTGGGCCGCCTTCGCACGATCGATCTCGATGACCGACTGCGGCAGGTCGTACTTCAGATCCGTATCGAGGAACATGAAGCGGCCGCTCTTCAGCGCATCGTCGAGCAGGGTGCGCGAGACCTGGTTGAGCCGCAGCGGCGGGTCGGTCGTCTTGACGACGAACTGCATCGGCAGGCCGAAGGCGCCGGGCAGGGACGGCGGCTGGAACGCGACGATGCGCTGACCGGCGACCGAATTCAGCGCCTGCTGAACCGCCTGCTGGATTTCGGTAGCCCCCTGGGTGCGCTCGTTGCGCGGCGGTAGCACGAGGCCGGTGATCGTGCGGCCCGGCGCGTCGACGTGGAACACGTGATGTGGTTTCGCGATCCGCGTAGCGAGTTTGTAGATCGATTCGAAATAGCTGACCTTCGTCGCGAGCGTCGCGTTCGGCGCGGACGTCGCCGATAGAAGGACGAAACCCTGATCCTCCTGCGGCGCGAGCTCGGATTTTGAGTGCGTCGCGAGGAAGTAGATGCTTCCTAGAATGACGACGACGATCACGCCCGTGACCGGCGTAAAGCGCAGGCTGCGCTCGAGCGCGTTCTGGTACCAGCGGCGCAAGCGGTCGAAGCGCCGGTCGATGAAATGCACGAGGCGCGATTCCCAATTGTCGGCGCCCGCGCGGTGGGGTCTGAGCAAGCGCGAGCACATCATCGGCGAGAGCGTCAGCGCGATGACCGCCGAGACGGTCACCGCGCCGGCGAGCGTGAACGCGAACTCGACGAACAGCGCCCCGGTCAGTCCCCCTTGGAATCCGATCGGCACGAACACCGCGAGCAGCACGACCGTCATCGCGACGATCGGGCCCGCGAGTTCGCGGGCGGCGACGCCGGCGGCCGCGAGCGCCGACATGCCGCCCTCGAGATGGCGATTGACGTTCTCGACGACGATGATCGCGTCGTCGACCACGAGTCCGATCGACAGAACCAAGGCAAGGAGCGTCAATAGATTGATCGAGAAGCCGAGCGCCAGCATGATCGCGAGCGTGCCGACGAGCGACAACGGGATCGCGACGATCGGGATCACGACCGAGCGCGGCGATCCCAAAAACGCGAATATCACGAGGATGACGATGACTAGCGCCTCGATCAGCGTGGTCGCGACCTCGTGGATCGAGCTGTTCACGAAGTCCGTCGAGTCGTAGACGATTCCGCCCGTCAAACCCTGCGGCAGCTGCGCGAGGATTTGCGGAAAGATCTTCTTGACGCCGTCGATCACGGTCAGCAGGTTCGCGCTCGGCGCGACCTGGATGCCGACGAAGACCCCGCCGACGCCGTCGAACGCGATGCGCGACTCGTAGTTGTCGGCGCCGAGCGCGACCACGGCGACGTCGCGCAGGCGCACGTTGGCGCCATCGACCTGCTTGACGATCAGGTTGCGGAAATCCTCGAGGCTGTGCAGGTTCGTCGTCGAGGTCAGCGTCACCTGCACGTCCTGGCCCTTGGTGTTGCCGACAGCGGAAATATAGTCGTTCGCGGCGAGCGCCTTGCTGACGTCGCTCGCGGTCATGCCGTAGGCCGCGAGCTTCTTCGGATCGAGCCAGGCGCGCAGCGAGAAATATTGCGCACCGAGGACCTCCGCGGTCTGGACGCCGGGGACCGCCTGCATCTGCGGCTGCACGACGCGCTGCAGATAGTCCGTGATCTGGTTGCGCGCGAGCTTCTTGCTCGAGAAGCCGATGTACATTGCGTCGGTCGTCTGGCCGACCGCGACGCTGATCGACGGCAGCTGCGATCCTGTCGGCAGCTGATTGAGGACCGAATTGACCTTGATGTTGATTTCCGCGGCCGCCTTCGACGTATCGTAATTCTGGAGCAGCGCGACGGTGATCGTGCTGAGGCCGCTCTGGCTCGTCGAAGTCATGTAGTCGATGCCGTTCGCCTGTGCGACGGCCGCCTCGATCGGCGTCGTGATGAATCCGGCGATCGAGTCAGGGTCGGCGCCCGGGTACGCGGTCGTGATCGTCACGATGCCGTTCTCGGTCTTCGGATAGGCGAGAACCTGCAGCGAGTTGAAGCTGCGCAGGCCGACGACCAGGATCGCGAGACTGACGACGCTCGCGAGCACCGGGCGGCGAATGAAGATGTCGGTGAAGTTCAAGGAGCGGGTTCCGCGTTCATTCGTTCGGCGGCGTAGGGTTGGCCGAATCGCCGGGCAAGACCGAATTGTTGACGACGATCGGGCTGTCGTTGCGCAGCTTCATCTGGCCGGCGCTGACGATGGTCTCGCCGGCGGCGAGACCGTCGACAACCGCCACTTGATCGCCGCGAGCGGCTCCCAGCTTCACGAATCGCTGGCGCGCGATCAGCTTCGGTGCGCCTTTGGCGTCGAGGCCGGCGCGCTGCACGACGAATACCGTGTCGCCGTACGGGTTGTAGGTGATTGCCGTCTGCGGCACGGTGACGAGTATGCGCGGCGCGCCCTCGTCGATGGTCACATCGGCGTACATGCCGGGTACGAGGCGGCCGTCCGGGTTGCGGAACGAGGCGCGCACGAGCACGTTGCGGCTTGCGTTGTCGACCTTGGAATTGATCGCGGCGATCACGCCGTGAAATTGCGTGCCGCGGTATGTGTCGACCGTCGCATCGGCGCGCTGGCCTTGCTTGAGCATACTGAGCGCCTGTTGCGGGACGTAGAAGTCGATCAGGATCGGATCGAGCGCCTGCAGCGTGACGACGGTCGCGCCGGCCGCGAGGTATTGGCCCAGGTCGACCTGGCGGATGCCGAGCCTGCCCGGGAACGGCGCGCGAATGATCTTCTCTTCGATCAGCGCGCGCTGCGCGGCGACCTGGGCGCGCGTCGACTCGAGATTTGCGCGGTCCGCGTCGACGACCGCCTGGCTGATCGCCTGTGCGGCGAATTGTTCCTGGTCGCGCCGGTAATTCACCGCCGCGAGGGCCGCCTGCGCGCGCAGCTGTGCGAGCTTGGCCGGATCGTCATTCAGCCGGAGTTTGACGAGCACCGCGCCGGCGTGCACGAGGTCGCCGGACTTGAAGTCGATCGCATCGACGACGCCCGCGATCTGCGCCGCGAGGTCCGCGCCATGCAGCGCCCGTACGTTGCCGACGGCCCGGGTCTCGCTCTGCCACGGCAGGCTCTTCGCGACATACGTCGAGACCGTCTGCGGCGCGCTCGCACCGGCCGCCATGTATTTCGCGATCATCCGGCCCTTGAACAGGTTGAAGCCGAAGATGGCGCCCAAAATGAGGGCGGCCGCGGCGAATACGATGATCAACGGTTTGATCAGCGCTTTGCGCGGGACCGCCATGTTGCCGCCGTCGGCAGCCCTCGAGTCGATGTCGCTCACAAATGCCCCTTGCAGCAAGCTGGGTAAATCGTCTTGGCATCCGCGCGGTGCCACCAGCCGCCGCCGAGCGCTTGGAAGAGCGCGGCAGTGTCGGCGTAGCGTTGCGCCCGGGCTTTCACCAGCGCGATCGCCGCGCTCTGGTAGTTCTCGTCCGCGGTCAGGAGCTGAACGTAGCTCGCCGCGCCGCTGTTGTACTGCGCTTGGACCAGATCGCGGCCGGTTTGCGCGGCTTCGGCCGCGGAGGCGTACGCTGCAAAGCTCTGCGCATCGGCTTCGAGCGCCTGCAGCGTGTTCGACACGTCCTGAAAGGCGGTCAGCACCGTCGCCCGGTAGTTGGCGGCGGCCCCTTGAGCCGCGGCGATCGCCGCGCGGCGCCGGTGCAGCAGCTCACCGCCCTTGAAGATCGGCTGCGTCAGCGACGCCGCGATGCTCCACACCGTCGACGCGGGGGAGAACAAGTCCGCGAATCTGACCGCTTGTCCGCCGTAGCTCCCGGACAAGGTGATTTGCGGCAGCATGTCGGCGGTGGCGACTCCGACTTCGGCGGTTGCCGCGTGCAGCAGCGCAGCGTACGCGCGCACGTCGGGCCGCTGCTCGACGAGCTTGGACGGTACGCTTACCGGCAAGTCCTTCGGCAGCGTCAGCGAGTCGAGGCGAAAATCGGCGTCGCTAAAGCGCTCCGGCATCGTGCCCACATAAGCGGCGAGAACATTGCGCTCCACGCCGAGCGAGTGCCGCAGCTGCGGCAGAACGGCGAGCGTGCTCGCGAGCGCGGCTTGCTGCTGCATGAGATCGGCGCGCGATGCGCCGCCGGCGGCGACGCGGCGCTTGACGATCTGTAGTTGAGCGCGCTGGGCCGCGGCGATCCGCCGCGTCGCGGCGATCTGCTCCTTCAAGGACGCCTCGGTCACGGCGGCGGTGACGATATTCGCCGTCAGGCTCAGGTAGCTCGCTTCGAGCGAGAATTGCTGGTATTCCGCCTGTGCGCGCAGCGCCTCGACCTGCCGCCGCACGCCGCCGAAGGCATCCAAGGTGTAGCTCACGTTCACCGAGGCGCTATTCAACGTATATAGGAATCCGCGCGCACTGCCGAACGCCGCTCCCGAGGAGCGTTGGCGGTCGGCGCCGACTGCGCCGGAAACGGCGGGGAAATAGGCGCCGCGGCCCGCGGCGACGCTCTCCTCGGCTCCTCGCAGCGCGGCTTGCGCGGCCTCGAGCGTCGGATTGTTGTGCAGCGCCCGTTCAACCAGCGCGTTCAATTCCTTCGATCGAAATAGCGTCCACCAGTCCCCGGGGATGTCGAGGCCGGGTACGAAGCGCTGGGCATGACCGCCGGGGTAGGCGCTGGAGAGGGTTCGCGCCGGCAGACCGCCGCGTACATACGAGGTGGACGAGGGCGCCGCAGGCGGCACGAATCGCGGGCCAACGGCGCAGCCGGAGACGACCGCTGCGGCTGCGAATGCTGCAGTGGCCCAGACGCGCTGGCGCCAATGACGGCCCTGGATCGATAGATCGCTCATGTCTTGCGAAATCCTAGTCGTTCTTCATTGGCTGAGACACCGTTTGCAGTTCATGACCGCAGGAGATGTTTGCAACGTATATATTCTATAGATAGAATATATCCTAATGAAATATTAGGGCACAATGGAAATCTGTGGAGCAGCGGCTAAAATTAATCGAAGCCAGCCTCGAACGGCTCGGAGCGCGGCTGCCGGATCTGCCGATCGACGAGGTATTGATCCTGCGCTTGGTTCTGTTGCTGGCACATGAATTTGGGCTCCTGCTGGAGCATCACATCCGCCCCTACGGCCTAGGCGAAGGGGAATTTCGTGTGCTGACGGCCTTGTTTTCTCAGCCGGACGGAATCGCGCATCCGAGCGATCTGTGTTCGCGCGCGTCCCAGAGCCCGGCCAATATGTCGCGCATCAGCGACGCGCTCGTGCGCCGCGACCTCATCACGCGCGGAGCGTGCGCAGAGGACCGTCGCCGCATGGTGCTCAGGATCACGGACGCCGGCGAGGATCTCGTGCGCAAGCTGCTGCCTTCGATTTTTACTCCTTTGCGCGATATCTACCGTGGCCACTCGCGCGACGATCAGCGCGAGCTCATTGCTTTGCTGAAGCGACTCGAGATCCGGGTCAACGAGAAATTGTCCGACGGCGAAGGCGAGACATCGGCATGAGGGCGGTTCGCGCCGCGCTATGCGCGCTGGCGGCCGCGTTGAGCGCGTGCGCCGGAATCCCGTCGAAGCCCGCGCCGGTCGTGCTGCCCGACAAGGCGCCGCTCGGCGATCTCCCGCAAGCCGGGGGCGCCTGGCCGAAGGCCAACTGGTGGCGGGGGTATCGCGATCCGACGCTCGATCGGCTGATCGACAGCGCGCTCGCGAGTGCACCGTCGCTCGCGAGCGCGCGTGCGCGTTTCGAGTCGGCGCGCGAAGCCGTGCGCATAGCCGGGGCCGCGACCGGCGCACGCGTCGACCTGGCCGGTTCCGCCGAGCGTCAACGCTTGAGCGACAACGGACTGTTTCCGCCGGCGCTGCTCGGCTTCCAATGGTACGACCAAACGGATCTCGGGCTGCAGGCAAGCTATACCTTCGATTGGTGGGGCAAGGAGCGCGCCGCCGTCGAAGCGGCGATGGACGAGGCGCATGCGGCCGAGGCGGAGCGCGGCGCCGCGGCGTTGGCGTTGGCAAGCTCCGTGGCGGATGTCTATTTCGGCTGGCAATCGGATGAGAATCGTCGCGCGCTCGCGCACCGCCGCTTGATCGTCGTCGAGCGCGAGGCCGACATCGAGAGCGCACGCGTGAACACGGGGCTCGATCCCGCGGATGACCTTGCGCGCAGCGACTCCGCGGTCGCCGCCGCGCGCGAGGCAATCGCCATTCTCGAAGGATCGGCGAAAATGCGCGGCGCCGCGCTCGCCGCGCTCGTCGGCCGCTCGACGGCGGATCTTCCCCCCCTCGTGGTCAAGCCGCTGCCGGCGGTCGCCGCGGCGCTGCCGAACGACGTCAAGATCGACTTGATCTCGAGGCGCGCCGACATCACCGCGAGCCGCTGGCGGGTCGAGGCGGCGCAAAAGAATTCCGAATCGGCGCGCGCCGAGTTCTTCCCGGACATCAGCGTCAACGCGCTCGCCGGCCTGTCGAGCATCGATGTCGGCAAGCTGTTGCAGTACGGCACCCGCGGGCCGCAGGCGAGCGTCGCGCTGCATCTGCCGGTGTGCGACGCCGGGGGGGTGCGCCCGCGCTATGCCGCGAGCCGCGCCGCGCTACGCGCGGCGATAGCGCAGTACGATCAAACGGTCGTCGATGCGGCGCGCGACGTCGCGACGCAGGCGGCTGCGAGGGAACAAGCGGCTGCGCAGCGAGCGCAGAGAGCGCTTCAGGTCGACGCGGCGCGCGAACTGCGGGACAGTGCGTCGGCACAGGTCCGACAGGGCATCAAAGACGAGCGCATTGCGCTTTCGGCCGCGCTCGCACTCATCGAAGAGCAGGACGCGATGATCCGGATCGATGCGTCCGCGTTGAGCGCCGACATCGGTCTGCAGCGTGCGCTCGGCGGGGGATACGGAAACCCGCAACGTGTCGCAGACGTCCATTCGAATTCCACGAAGCCAATACCATGAATGCCACCAATGAAATTCAAAGCCCGGCGCCGGCGAACGGCCAGCGACGAAAAATCCTGAGCTTGATCGCGCTCGCGTTCGTCGGCATCGGACTGATTTGGCTGTTGGTTTGGTACTTCCTGTTGTCCAACCGCGAACGGACGGATGATGCCTACGTCAACGGCAACAAGGTCGTCGTCTCGGCACGGGTTCCGGGCACCGTCATCGCGGTGCTGGCCGATGACACGCAATTGGTCAAAGCCGGTCAGGTCCTGGTAAGGCTCGATCCCGTGGATGCGGACACCAATTTGAGCCGTGCCGCGGCCGCGCTCGCGCAAACGGTGCGGCAAGTTCGCCAGCAGAAGTCGACGGCCGAACAGTACGATGCGGCCGTGGCGACGCGCGCACTGGAGCTCGCGCGCGCTCAAGGGGACTTCGCGCGGCGCAAGCCCCTCGTGGCCGCGAAGGCGATCGCGCCCGAAGAGTTGCGTCACGCCGAAGAGACCGTCGAGATCGCGCGCGATGCGCTGACCCAGGCGCTGAAATCGGCGCGCGCCGCGCATGCGCTGGTCGACGGAACGGACGTGCAGAACAATCCCGCCGTGCTCGTCGCGAAGGCCGCATACCGCGACGCGTGGATTACCGCGCGGCGCAACCGAGTGGTCGCGCCGGTGACCGGCTACGTCGCCGAGCGCAGCGTGCAGCTTGGCCAGCACATCCAGCCGGGCCAGGCGCTGCTGACGGTGATCCCGCTGAACGCCTTGTGGGTGGACGCGAACTTCAAGGAAGTTCAGCTGCGCGATCTGCGCATCGGCCAGCCTGTGAAGGTGGAGAGCGATCTTTACGGCGGAACGGTGATATTTCACGGCCGCGTCATGGGCGTGGCCGCCGGCACCGGCGCGGCGTTCGCACTGTTGCCGGCGCAGAATGCTTCCGGCAATTGGATCAAGGTCGTGCAGCGTGTGCCCGTGCGAATCGCCATCGATGACAAGGATCTCGCGCAACATCCGCTGCGGGTGGGCTTGAGCGCGACGGTGACCGTCGATACGGCCGATCAGAGCGGCCCGGTACTCGCTCCCGACGTGATCGACCAGTTCGCCGGCGACACGAACGTATATGCCGAGGATTTGAGCAAGGCGAATTCCGACGCCGACGCGGTCATCGAGCGCAATCTCGGCGCCAAGAGATAAGAGGCCGCTTCCATGGCTGAGCCGAGGCCGTCGGCGCCGGGCGGCGATTATCCGCCGCTGCACGGCGCAACTTTGATGTTCCTCACGGCGGCGATCGCGGCGGCCTCGTTCATGGAAATTCTCGACATGAACATCGTCAACGTTTCCGTGCCGGCGATTTCGGGGAGTCTCGGCGTCAGCACCGCCGAAGGCACGTGGGCGGTCAGTTCATACATGCTCGCGGCCGCCGTCATGCAGCCGCTGACCGGCTGGATCGGCCGGCGCTTCGGCGAGGTCAGAACCTTCGTCGCCTCGATCTTGCTGTTCATGGTGTTTTCCGCGGTTTGCGGTCTGGCGACCAGCCTGCCGATGCTGGTCACGGCGCGCCTGATCCAAGGATTCGTGTCGGGGCCGATGATGTCGGTGGCGCAGGCGATCTTGCTGCGCAATTACCCGATCGAACGGCGCGGGATGGCGATCGCTCTATGGGCGATGGTCATCATCGTCGCGCCGATTTTCGGACCGATCATCGGCGGTTGGATCACCGACAATTTGTCGTGGCCGTGGCTTTTCTACATCAATTTGCCGGTTGGCGCGTTTTCGGCGATTTCCTGCTGGATGATTTTGCGCCACCGCGAGTCGAAGAAAATGAGGCTGCCGATCGACGCCGTCGGGCTCCTATTGCTGGTCGTCGGCGTGGGGAGCCTGCAATACATGCTGGACAACGGCAACGACAAGGATTGGTTCAATTCCCCGGTCATTCTGGCCGCGGCGATCGCCGCGTTGGTGAGCCTTGCGTTCCTGATTCCCTGGGAACTCACGGACCGGCATCCGATCGTCGACCTGCATTTATTCCAACAGCGAAATTTCCGCGTGGGCACGATCGTCGTCGGCGTGGCCTATTTCGGGCTGTCTTGCGTCAACATCGTCTTTCCGCTGTGGCTGCAGACCACGCTCGGCTATACGGCGACCTGGGCGGGGTTCGCGGTGGCGCCCGTCGGCCTGCTGGCGCTCGTCTGCGCGCCGATCGTCGGGCGCAACATGAATCGCATGAACCTGCGGCTCGCGGCGAGTTTCGCGTTCTGCGTATTCGCGTTCAGCATTTATTGGACTTCCACGCTGAATCAAGATGCGTCCTTCGGCCAGTTCGCGCTGCCGAGATTCGTGCAAGGCTTGGGACTCGCGTTCTTTTTCCTGCCGTTGAATCAGATCCTTATGTCGGGCGTGCGCTCGGACGATTTGGCGTCGGCGTCCGGCCTGAGCAACTTCGTGCGCACGATGATGGGAAGCTTCGCAACCTCCGTGAGCGTTTGGCTGTGGAACCGGCGCATCGATTACCATCACGCCGTGTTGAGCGAGCATGTCGCGAATTCCGCTTCCGGCTGGGTGAGTTATCAAGGCGCTCTCGCGGCATTCGGGATCCACGGCGCGAATGCGTTTCAATATGTCGATCGAATCATCACGGAGCAGGCGATGACCTTGGGTATCAACGACGTCTTTCGCGCGGTCGCGCTGCTGTACCTCTTGCTGATTCCGCTGGTCTGGCTGTCGCAGCCGCCGTTCGGCGCGCGCGGCAGCGGCGCTCATTGAGCGGTGCGCGGCGGGCGCGCGGCCGGCGGCGGCGCTCTGCGCCAATCGCCGCCGAGCGCCTCGATCAGACGCACGGTCGCGATCAACCTTCGGGACTCGATCGTGACCGCGGCCGCCCGCGCCTGCAGCGCGGCGGTCTGCGTCAGCGCAACCTCCAGATAAGTCGCGGCGCCCGCGCGGTAGCGATATTGCGCTTGGCGTAGGGCCGTGCGCGTCGCGCCAACCGCGGCCGCTTCGCTCGCCGATTCGTGCTCCAATTCGGCGAGCGCCGCCAGGCTGTCCTCGACTTCGCCGTAGGCGTTGATCACGGTGTTGCGGTAGTCCGCGACGAGTTCGTCATGGAGCGCGCGCGCGCGCGCGGTCTCGGCCCGGCGCAGGCCGCCGTCGAATACGCTCAAAGCGCCGGCGGCGCCAAGGGACCATAGACGGCTCGGAGCGCTGAGCCAGAGGCCCGCGGCGGTACTGTCGACACCGGCGGCGGCGGCGAGGTTGAACAACGGAAAATAGGCGGCGCGCGCGACGCCAATTTCGGCGTTGGCCGCGGCGACGCGGCGCTCCGCGGCGGCGATGTCCGGGCGCCGTTCGAGCAGCGTGGACGGCAACCCCGGGTCGACCGTGGGCGGCGCTTCGTCGAGCGTGAGCGGATGCGGCGCGAGCCGGAATGCGGTCGGATTCTCCCCTGCGAGCGTCGCGACCGCGTCTTCGGTTTGCGCTCGTTCCAGCCGGATCTCCGCGGCGCTGGTGCGCGCCGTCTCGAGTTGTGCGCGCGCCTGCGCGACATCCGTCGCCGCCGCGGCGCCCGCATCATACAGATGCTGCGTGAGTTCGAGCGCCCCGGCGTAATCGCCGACAGTCCGCGCGAGGAGTGCGCCTTGCGCATCCTCGCTGCGCAAAGTGAAGTAATCGATCGCCAATTGCGCGTGCACCAGCAGGTCCAAGGTCGCCAAATCGGCGGCGCTCGCCTGCAGCGCCGCGCCCGCCGCGTTCAGATTGCTGCGCACCCGGCCAAAGACATCGAGCTCGTAGGAGAAGTCGGCTTCCAGATCGAAGTTGTTGCCGATCGGCTGCGCTCCAGCCGGGAAGCGCGGGGAATTCTCCGATACGCGCGCGCGCGCCGCAGATGCGTTGGCCACGACCTGCGGAAAGAGGCCTGCGCGCGCGATGCGCGTGTCGGCGCGGGCTTGGTCGAGCCGCGCAACCGCGGCTTTGAGGTCTTGATTTGCCGATCCAACCCGGTTCTCGAGCCTGTCGAGCTCGGAATCCCCGAATCGGCTCCACCACGGTCCCCGATCGACCGTGGCTCCGGGCATGGCCGGCTCCCATGCGCCGATTTCACGGTAGTTCTTGGTCGGCGCCGCGGATGCCGGCACCGTGTAGCGCGGCGCGAGCGAGCAGGCGCTCATTGCGCCTGCGACCAGCATCGTCATGGCCGCGCATGCGCGCTTCATGACCGGTTGTTCGGCGCGATGCGCACACGCTCGCCGTTCACGCTCGAGTCCGGGGGATTGAGAACCACCGTGTCGGCCGCGTCCAGGCCGGACAGCACCTCGACCGTACTGCCGAAATCGCGGCCCATGACGATGCTTTTCAGTTTGATGCGATCATTGCGGTCGACGGTCGCCACCTGCAGGCCCGCGGCGCGGAACAGCACGGTGTTCGCCGGCAGGCGCAGCGCCTTGGAGTCCGCCTTCAGCTTGAAGTGCACTTCGGTATAGGCGCCGGGAAGTATCGCGCTGCGCGCGTTGGCGAGCTGCAGTTCGACTTCCAGCGTGCGCGTGCCGGGATCGAGCGCGCCGGCCGTGCGCACGGTTCGCGCTTCGTAGGATTCGCCCGGCTGCTCCGCAAAGTGAAGCTCGCCGGGCACCCCGGGTTTGATCGCGGACGCATAGGCTTCCGGCACCTCGACGTAAATGCGCAGCTCGTGCGTATCGGCGACGCGGAAGAGTTCGTTGCCCGCGGTTTCTCCGGCATTGATCAATGCGCCGACGTCGGTGTTGCGCGCGGTCACGATGCCGTTGAACGGCGCGACCACGCGTTTGAACGACTCGAGCTCGCGCAGCCGCGCGACGTTGGCCGCCGCCGAATCGGCGGCAGCCTGCTTTGCGGCGGCGTCGGCCGCCTTTTGGTCGGCGTCCTGCCTCGACACGGAGTCCGTGGCCAGCAGCTTCTTCCAGCGCTCGTTCGTGCTCAGCGCGAGCGCCAGATTCGCGCGTGCGCTCGCGAGGTCCGCAAGCGCCTGCGCCAGCTGCTGGTCCACTTCCGGCGTCTCGATCGCGGCGAGCAATTGACCCTTGCGTACGGGCGTGCCGATATCGGCGTACCAGGCTTTGAGATAGCCGCTGGTGCGTGCGTAAATCGGCGCCTCCGTGTACGCGCGCACGCTGCCCGGCAGCACGAGATCCTCGCCTACCGCGCTCATCGTCGGGTGAACCGTCACGACCGTGACGACGGAGTCCGCCGCGGTCTGCTTGATGAGTGCGTTGCGTGCGGCTACGCGGCTCGCGATTCCCCAGGCCGCGAGTATCACGGCGAGGAGCGCGAGGCTCAGCGAAAATTGCCGAACCCGGCGCGCCAAACGTGGATCGGGGGCGTAGGTCGACGGCTCAGGCATTGGAAGTCTCCGCGGACAGGGGCGCGACCGCCGAGGTGCGGCCGTGAATGATCGCAAACACGGTCGGCACGAAAAAGAGCGTCGCAACGGTCGCGAACGTCAAACCGCCGATGACGGCGCGGCCGAGCGGCGCGTTTTGCTCGCCGCCGTCGCCGAGACCGAGCGCCATCGGAATCATGCCGATGATCATCGCGAGCGCGGTCATCAGCACCGGCCGCAGACGCGTGAAGCCCGCCGCGATCGCGGCCGCGAACGCGTCGTCGCCCGCATCCATGCGCTCGCGCGCGAAGCTGACGACGAGCACGCTGTTCGCGGTCGCGACGCCCATGCACATGATCGCTCCGGTAAGCGCGGGTACGGTCACCGGCGTGTGCGTGAGGAACAGCATCCAGACGATGCCGGCGAGCGCCGCGGGAAGCGCGGTGATGATGATGAACGGGTCCAGCAGGGACTGAAAATTCACGACGATCAGCATGTAAACCAGAACGATCGCGGCGAGCAAGCCGATCAGCAAGCCGTTGAACGAGGCCTTCATCGTCTGTGTTTGTCCCCGGAGCATGATATGGGAACCCTGCGGCAGGTCCTTCTGCGCCGCGGCGATGATTCGGCTGATGCGCGCGGAGACGTACCCCAAGTCGGTTCCTTGCACGGAACCGAAGATATCGATCGCCGGGGTCGCATTGTAGTGGCTGACGACCGCCGGCCCGACGGTGCGGTGAAATTTCGCGACCGCCGACAACAGCTGCGCCGGGCCGCCTGCGGGTGGGGTGAGCGGTGTGTTGGCGAGGTCGTTCAGGCTCCGCAGCCGGTATTGCGGCGTCTGCGTCGATATCTGGTATTGGGTCCCGGTGAGCGCATCCGTCCAGAACGCCGGCGCTGTCTGTGAACTGCCCGACAAGGAGATGAGCATGTTGCGGGCGACGTCCTGTTCCGTTAGGCCGAGTAGCTGCGCCTTGGTGCGGTCGACGTCGACGTTGATTTGCGGATAGTCTCCGGGCTGTTGAATGCGCAGGTCCACGGCGCCGGGCACCTTGCGCAGCCTCTGCAGCAGGCGGTCGGCGAACGCGCGATTGCCGGCCACGTCGAAGCCTACGATCTGCACGTCGATCGGCGACGGCAGGCCGAAATTCAAGATTTGACTGATCATGTCGGCGGGCAGGAACGAGAACGTCGTCGACGGGTAGGTCGCGACGAGTTTGCTGCGCAGTGCGCGCACGTAATTCGCGCTCGGCGCGTGATGCGGCGCGAGATTGATGAAGATGTCCGCATCGCCGGGGCCGATCGGCGCCGAGGTGCTGTAGGCGAGGTTGATGCCGCTGTACGGCAGGCCGATATTGTCGACGATATTGCTGATCTCGCCCGCGGGTATCACTTTGCGGATCGTCGCCTCGACCCGGTCGCACAGCGCCGCGGTCTCCTCGATGCGCGTTCCGGTGCGAGCGCGTAGATGGAGTTTGATTTGGCCGGCATCGACGTTCGGGAAGAAGTCCTGGCCGAGTCCCGGCAGCGGCCCGAGCGGAAACGCGAGCAGCGCCGTCGCCGCCATCGCGAGGAGGAAAGCCGCCGCGAAGCGCGGACCGCTGTGCAAGGCGGCGCCAAGCAGGACGCGGTAATTCTCGCGCATCGCCTCGAAGCCGCGCTCGAAGCGCGCCTGCAGACGCGCGAGCGCATGGCGCGGCGCCGCATGCGCATGGGTCTCGTGCGCACGCAGCCAAAACTTCGCGAGCGTCGGTACGAGCGTGCGCGACAGCACGTAAGAGGCGAGCATCGCGAAAACGACGGCTTCGGCCAGGGGGATGAACAGGTATTTGGCGATGCCGACGAGCAGGAACATCGGCAGGAAGACGATGCAAATCGACAGCGTCGATACCAAGGCCGGCAGCGCGATCTGGCGGGCGCCGTCCAGGATCGCGGACTCGACGTCCTTGCCTTGCTGCAGATGATAATTGATGTTTTCGATCGTCACCGTCGCGTCGTCGACGAGGATGCCGACCGCGAGTGCGAGGCCGCCCAAGGTCATGATGTTGATCGTTTGCCCGAGAGCGGACAGGCACGCGATCGACGCCAGGATGGACAGCGGAATCGAGATCGTGATGATCAGCGTGCTGCGCCAGCTTCCGAGGAACAGAAGGATCAACAGCCCCGTGAGCGCGGCGGCGATCGCCGCTTCGCGTATGACGCCGGAGATGGCGGCGCGCACGAAGATCGACTGATCGCTCAAGGCCTTGATGTGAAGGTCCGCGGGGAGCGATGCGCGGATTCCCTTGAGCTTGGCGTTGATGCCGTTGATGATGTCGATCGTCGACGCGTTGCCGGTTTTCAGGACGCTCATCAACACGGCGCGCTGGCCGTTCAGGCGCACGATATTGGTCTGCGGAGAATAGCCGTCGCGTACGTGCGCGACGTCGCGCACGTAGGTGACGGCGCCGTTGCGCGCGCGGATCGGCAGGTCGTTGAGTGCCGCGAGCCGGGTCGGGCTCGAATTCAGGTGTATGTAATACTCGAGCGATCCCATCTTCTCGGTGCCGGCCGGCAGAATGATATTCTGCTGGCCGATTGCCGCGACGACGTCCGCCGGCGACAGACCGCGCGCGCGCAGCGCCTTCGGATCGAGGTCGACGGAAACGAGGCGCTGTTTGCCGCCGAACGGAAACGGGATCGACGCGCCGGCAATGGTCGCCAATTGCGTGCGCAGGATCAAATTCCCGACATCGTAAATCGTCGATTCAGGCAGCGTGTCGCTCGACAACGCGAGCTGTAGAATCGGCACTGTCGAGGCGTTGTACGAGAGTATGAACGGCGGCGTCGTTCCCGGCGGCGCGAAGAAGAGCTGGGACTGGGAAACGGCGACGATTTGCGAATAGGAGAGATCGGGATCGGCATTCGGCTGGAAAAAGTACTTCACGACGGACATACCGTTGACCGATTGCGATTCCGTATGCTCGACGTCGTTGACGACGGTTTGCGCGATGCGCTCGGAGAACAGGACGATGCGGTCCGACATTTCCTGCGGCAGCAGGCCGTTGTAATGCCAGAATACCGCAGCGACCGGCAGGTTGATGTTCGGAAAGATGTCGGTCGCCGTGTTCAGGAACGCGTAAACGCCCATGAGCACGATCAACAGCGCCAGCATGATGAACGTATACGGACGATGCAGTGCAATTCTTACAATCCACATCGATTGCTCGGCTCCGGTAAGGCAAAATCACGAAAATCCCCGGCCTGGCACCCCGGGCGGGATTCAACTTAGGTCGGCGCGGGCACGGGCGGCGTGGGGCCGGCGAACGGGATCGCGGTAGCGCCGCTGACGGGTCCGATCGTGGCGTGGTCGCTGACGTACAAGGCGACCTTGTGCAGGAAGCGCAAATTTCCCTGAACGACGGCGCCGGGGCCGATGACGATTTGCGGCGTCGCGTCGCTCGCGTGGAAGAACAGCCCGGACGGGTTCTTGACGGTGATTCCGCCTTCGACGCGCGAACTCCCGAGGACCGAGATGTCCGCATTGACGGTCACGATGCCGCCGGCGACGTGCGCGGAGTTCAGCGCGATCTTGCCGCTCACGTTCGTCAGCGTTCCGGAGACCTCCGCGCCGTCTGCGAGCGTGATGCTGCCGTTGACGACGGTGATGGCGCCCGATATGCGGGCCCCGGCCTTTAGGGTGATCGGACCGTTGACGGTTGCCAGCGACTCGGCGCGCGCATGCGCGCCGATGCTGATCCCGCCGTTGACGGTTCGCGCGCTCTGCAGCACGGCATTGTCATCGGCGACGATGGAACCATCGACGGTCGCGACGGGGCTCGCGGGCATGCCGGCGGCGACGTGGATCGAACCGTTGACCCGGTCGGTTCCATCGCCGTTCGAGGATCGTCCGCAGCCCGACAAGGCGCCTGCGATTGCAAACAGAGCGAGCGCCGCGACGCGGTGAGTGGCCCGCGCGCATTCGAAGTATTTGCGTTGAATGTGCGGCATGGAGCCTCTTCTCCTCAATGACGCGGCTTGCGGAACTTGAGGACGAAATTGTCGGCCTCGCCGATGGCGAGGTAGCGCGCGCGGTCCTTCGCGCCTTGCGATAACGTCGGCGGCAGGGTCCATACGCCATCCACCCAATGTTTGGTATCGCGCGGATTCGCGTTGATTTCCGACGAGCCGACGAACTCGAAGCCGGCCTTTTGCGCGAGATCGATTGCGTAGTCCTGGCGCACATAGCCGTTCTTCGCGCGCGGATCCTGCGGCTCGTTCGCGGGGCCGCGATGGTCTTCCACCCCGAGGATCCCGCCCGGCTTGAGCGCGCGCAAGCACGCCTTCAGCGCCTCGTTCGCATAGCCGTCGTACATCCAGTTGTGCAGGTTGCGGAACGTGACGACCAGATCCGCCGACCCCGGCGGTGCGATGTCGTAGTGTCCTTTGCCGAGGATCGTCTCCTGGAGCGCGCCTAATCGATCCTTCTCGGCCGCCATGCGCGCGCGCCAGCGCGCGACGCCGCGATCTTCCTCAGGATCTCCCGGTGGCGGGAGCGCGACGTAATAGCGGCCTTGATCCTTGAGATAAGGGCCCAGTATCTCCGTCCAGTAGCCGCCGCCCGGCCATAATTCGACGGCCGTCATCGAAGGGTGGAGGCCGAAGAAAGTCAGCTCCTCGGTCGGATGGCGCGCACCGTCCCGCGCGCGGAACGCAATGGTTCGCGCGGGACTCGCGACCGCAGCGGCGAGCGCCGGATCCGGCGCGGAACTGGCAGAGTGCGCAGGGGCCATAAAGGTGAATACAAACAGCGCCGCGAGGAAATTACGCATGATGAAAAGCGTCCTTTGGCTTCGAATTCGGCCGCGAGTATCCCAAAATCGACGTGCGCCGTCATCTCGGCAGGCGGCCGCGGCGCTACAGTGCCTTGACCAGCACAAAACTCAGCAGCGCGGCCGTCAAGGCGAGCGGCATGATCAGGCTGCCGAGCTTGAGGAAGCGCCAGCCGCCGACGTGCACACCCTCGCGGCGCAGCGCCAACAGCCACAGGATGGTCGCGAGCGAGCCCGTAACGGACAGGTTCGGTCCGAGATCGACGCCGACGAGCAGCGCACCGGTCAGATGCGGCGACAATTGTGCCGCACTCGCCAGGTGGCCGGCGGCGAGGCCGAGCGGCAGATTATTGACGAGATTGGATGCGAGTGCGGCGAGCGCGCCGGCCGCGAACGCCGTCGCGTTCGGCGCTGCGTGGGCGCGCGCGGGCAGAATGTGGATCAGCGGTGCGAGGACGCCGGTGTCGTCGACGCCCTTGACGAGCACGAACAGCCCGGCGACCAACGGCAGAACGCTCCAGGATACGCCTTTGAAGACCGCCCACGGCGCAGCGCGATGCACGAGCATCACGGCGATCCAAGCCGCGGCGCCGGCGAGAAACGTCGGCAAGCCGAGTGCGCCGCCGCGAGCGGACGAGACCGACAACAGGACCGCGGTGGCGGCGATGCCGCCTGCGGCGACGCGGCCGGCCGGCGTGAGCGGCGGCACGGCGACTTTGTGCGCAATCGTCCCGCCAAGCTCGGCGCGCTGCGTGAGACGCAGCAAAAAGTACGTTGCGACGATCGATGCGCCGGACGGAATCGCGAATTGCGCGAGCCAACGGGTCAATGGCGGCAACGACGCGCCGTAGACGACGAGATTCGCCGGGTTGGAAATCGGCAGCACGAAGCTCGCGGCGTTCGCGATGAACGCGCAGATGAGCAAGTAGGGCAGCGGCGGCGCGCCGGCATCCTTGGTCGCCGCATACACCGCCGGAGTCAGGACGACCGCGGTCGCATCGTTCGACAGAAAGACGGTGACGAGGATCCCGACCGCATAGATCAACGCAAAGAGCCGGGATGCGGACCCGCGCGCGGCGCGAACCGCGTACGCGGCCAGCCAATCGAACAGCCCTTCGCGGCGCGCGAGCTCGGCGAGCACCATCATGCCGGTCAGGAACAAATAGACATCGGTGCCGGCGCGCACCGCGGCAACCGCGTCGGCGACCGACAGGAGGGAGAAAAGCACCAACGTGAGCGCGCCGAGCACCGCCCAGACCGCCTCGGATACGCGCGCGGGCCGCACGATGACGCCGAGTATCGCGATGCCGGCGATCAGCCAGGTTGCTACATGAGAGGAAGTTGGCGGGATCGACTGCAACAACGGGCCTTATACAAATATTCTAGCGGACGGACGCGCGCTGGCGGTGCGCTGCACGGGAAGCTTAGCCGATCATTGGCGCCAGCACAGCTTCGCGATTCGCAGCTCACACGTGCAGGCGCGCGGGGCGAAGCGCGGCCGGATCGACGCCCGCTTCGGCCAACGACGGCGGTAGGGCCGTTTCGGCAATCAACGCAACCGCCAACTCCGCGAGAGCGGGTGCGGCTTGTATTCCGTAGCCTCCTTGTCCGGCGAGCCAGAAAAATCCCGGCGCTTCGCGATCGAAGCCCGCGACCGGGGAGCGATCCGCGGCGAAAGTGCGCAGCCCCGCCCAGGACCGCACTACGCGCGCAACGACGATTCGGGTCGCCGCTTCGACCCGATCGATCGCGACGGCGACGGTGAGATCATCGGCTTGGGCATCGCACGGCGGGCTAGGCGTTTCGTCGGCCGGCGACAATAGGATGGAGCCCGCGTTCGGACGAAAGTACCATTGCTCTGATGCGTCGATGACGCAAGGCCAGCCCGCCGGCTGCCACCCCTCCGCGCTGACACAAACGGCGGTACGCAGCTTCGGTGCGAGGCCGACCGGGGTCACGCCGGCCATCTGCGCGAGTTCATCGGCCCAGGCGCCGGCCGCATTGACGACGATGCGCGCGTGTACTCGAGCGGCGGCCGCCTCGATGCGCCATTCGCCGGAGTGCGGCCCGAGCGAATGAACTTCGGCATTTCTGATGATGGCGCCGCCTCGGGAGCGCAGTTCTCTCGAATAATGATCGACGACTGCGGCGACGTCGATATCCCGTGCGTCGGGATCGAAGATCGCGCCGAACAGCGTTTCCTCGCGCAATGCGGGACACATGCGCAGCGTCTCGTTCGCGTCCAGCAGAGTCGCTTTGGATGAAACGTCGGCGAGCGCGGCTTTCAGAGCGAGAACCTCGCTTTTTTGCGCATGCGTGCCGACGAACAAGGCGCCGCGCGCGCTCGTGAAAGGTGCGGCCGCGCGCTCGGCTATATAGAACGCGCGGCTTGCGCGCGTCAGCGCGCGGATCGGCGCGTTGCCGTACGACTCGGCGAAAAGCGCGGCGGACCGGCCCGTCGAATGATAGGCGAGATGCGGCTCGCGCTCGAGCAGGATCACGCGCATGAATGCTGAGAGGCCGGCGGCGGCCGACAAGCCGGCAAGACCGCCGCCGATGACACAGACGTCGTATCGACCGTTCATTATGCAGCCCCTAGAGCTGCGTCGGCACGAAGTCCCGGAGCACGGCCTGGCGCATCAGGTCCGGCGGCAGCAAGCCCTGGCTCAAGATGAAGTCGTGGAACTTCTTCTGCTTGAACTTCGATCCGAGCTTCGCCTCGGTCTCTTTGCGCAGCGCCATCAAGCGTGTGTAGCCGTAGAAATAGCTGTTCGCCTGTCCCGGTCCGCGATAGGTAAAGCGCTCGATTTCCTCCTTGGCGAATGCGTGGCTCAGGACGACATCCTTCTCCAACACCTGATAGGCCTCGGCCGGCGTGATTTTGCCGCTCTGCAGTTCCGGATCGAGGAACGCACGCGCGGCGCGCAGCAGGCGAAGCTGCAGCGTGATCAACTGACCCTCGATCGGCTCATACGGCTGCATCAACCACTCCGAGTACAGGCCCCAGCCTTCGGCGTTGGTCGAGTTGAATGCATACAGAGCGCGCGCGAGACTCACGCCGTGCTCGACCATCGAATCGAACTGCAGCTCGTGTCCGGGGCGCGCTTCGTGCGCCGTCAGCGTCCAGGCGACGGCGTCGAACGTGAAGTCATCGTACTTGTCTTCCTTGCCGCCGGTCGCCGACGGGATGTTGAGCGGCAGCACGAACTCGCCGCGCTGGCCGGTGTTGTGCAGGAGCGGCGGCGGCACCATATGCGGCGCAGGCTCCTGCGCGGTTTCCGCGGCGGTCGCGAGGCGGATGATCGCGGGGCGGTTCGGCAGGGTCACGATCCGATGCTCCACGATCAGCCGCTCGATCTGCTGCAGGCGATTCTCGTAGAACGGCAGGATCGCGGCGCCTGTGATCTGCCGCTTCTTCAACGCCGCGATCACGTCGCGGTAGTTGCTCGACGGATAGCCGCGCGCTGTCGCGATCCGCGCAGCGAGCGGCGCCATCTGGGCCTGGATCTCATCGAACGACGCGTGCGCCATCGCCGCGATCTTCGCCGGCGGCAAGTCGATTCCGTAGCTCTCCAAATCCAGTGCGTATTCCTCGGACGGAAGGCGGAAGTCGGTGCGCGCCTTGGGCAGGATGTTCGCGCGCACCCAGGCGTCGTAATCGGCCAATTCTTGCTCGAGCTTCGCGTACGGCGTTTCCCAGCCGGTGAGCTTGTATTTCTTGAACAGCGCCGCAATACCGGTCACGTAGTTCGAGTTGCGGCCGAGTTCGGTCAACAGCTCGTCCTTCGACGGATAGATCACGCCGGTCTTCGCCATTTGCTCGAGGTCGCGTTGTTTCAATGCTGCGGTGAACGGCTTGAATCCCGGCTCCGTGCCCGCGTACTTGCGCAGCCGCACGACCGCGGCCGGGCGCCGGTTCGCGACGACCTGATCGTCCAACAGGACCCGCAGGCCCTGGAAGACCTCCGCGCTCGCGTTCATGAACGGCACCTTGTGCGCGAGATCGAAGTCATCCTGGCGAAATTGCAGATTGAAGGCCTTGTGGATGATCTCGAGGTCCTCGCGGACGTTCTCGTCTTGCTCGCGCGCCTGCACGGTGCGCAGCCGCGCGAG
>VFSW01002575.1_pt1 | contig 27403 bp, 20 predicted proteins | sample 5358111 | NCBI WGS metagenome assembly VFSW01 (sample SAMN11554181, study PRJNA540505) | mine drainage metagenome | isolation source: sediment from site ElyBrook_90M | place: USA: Ely Copper Mine, Vershire, VT | collected 2017 | reverse complement strand
GCACATCAGCATGCCCAACTGAGGGTGCAACCTCTGCCGGGCGGTACTAGGGCGCCAGCGGCAGCCGCCGCCTCTGGAGCGGCGCGGTCGCGCTCTCCTCGTGCTCGTCGCCGGTCGCGACGCGTGCCTTGCCGGCAGTGTCCGCGACGCGTACGCGTTCGGTCCGCGACGCGGTCCGGGTGGGCTGCTTGCCCGCCCGCGCCATCTCCACCGGCCCGAACGCACCCCGCCGCACCGGCTCGGCGCGACCCTGGTTGTACTGGCTCCAGCGCACGCCCGGATCGGAGACGACCGGCGGTCGCTCGAGCGGGTCGTTCCTCTCCGCGCGCCAGGTCGCGACGAGCTCCATGGCCTTGCCGAACAGGCGCTCCTGGAGCGGTTGCTCCCCGAACAGCCCCCGGGCCATCGCCTCGAGGTCGCGGACGCGCTGCTTGACCTGCGGCGACGGCGGATGATTGCCGATCGCCCGCACGAGCGGCAGCGATCCCTGCGCCAGTGTCTTCGCCTGCTCGGCCTGGTACCGCAGGAACTCGCTCGGCGAGCCGCGCAGGGCCTCGTACGCGCGCAGGTTGATCTCGCAGAACTGCAGCACCGGCGGCCCGTTGACCGCGCGTAGCTTCTCGTGCGCGAGGTCGAAGTACTTCTTCATCTCGCCCGGCCCGAAGTTCTTCAGCGCGTACACGTCGTCCTTCCAGAGGTGGAAGTGTTCGTAGCTGAAGTGCGGCTTGAGCCGCCCTGCCGCCTCCTGCTCGCGATAGAGCTTGGTCCCGGGGCACGGAGTCAGCGGCCCGACCTGGTAGAACATCGGCTTCAAGCCGACGAAGTAGTCGATGTCCTGCTCGATGTTGTCGGGGGTATGGTGGTCGAAGCCGAGGATCATCGAGCCGATGGTCTCGATGCCGTGTCGGTGCAGGTCGTCGAAGAGCGCTGGCGGCGACTTGGCGCCGTCGCGCTTGGCGAAGCCGGCCTTGGCGCACGACCCGTCGACGAGCCCCGACTCCACGCCGATCCACACGCCCCCCAGCCCCATCTCGCGCAGCTCCTCCGGCTCGAACTGCGACAGCGCGCGCACCGAGCCGAAGGAGATCCACCGGATGCCCCACGTCTTCTTGTCGGATCGGATCAGCCTGCCGAGCTCGCGCACGTACTCGGGGTTGAGGAAGATGTCCTCGTCGAACAGGATCACGTTCATCATCTCGTCGCCGAGCTTCTCCCGGTGGTGACGCATGAAGGCGTACGTCTCCTCCGGCTCGGCGACGTAGATCTTCTTGTGCTTGTAGAACGCGCTCGTGTTGCAGAAGTCGCATGCCGACGGGCAACCGAGGGCGACGAGGATCGAAGGGAAGTTCACGTCGAACCTGCGCATCCCCGGCACGTGGAAGCGTGCGTACGGCATCTGGTACTGGGTGATTGGCCGGTCGTACGGGGCGTCCCCGAGCAGCTCGCGCATGAAGCGCACCCCCTCCTGCCGGCAGAGGTGGTCGGCGTTCTTCTTGAGCCAGGGCCCGTACTCGTTCACGTCGCCGGGCTGCTTCTCGTCGAGCGCCCCGACGCCGTAGCCGCCGATGACGATCTCGGACTTGGGCGAGTACTGCCGGATCGCGCGGACCATCTTCACGGTGCGCTCGAGGTTCAGCGTCTTGAGCTGGATGCCGATGACGTCGTACCCGTTCTTCAGCTCGCCCAGAAAGTCGTTCCAGTGCGGGTACTCGAGCACGGTGCACGGGTTCTTGATGTTCTCGGCGATGAGATACAGGCCCCAGGTAGGCAGCTCGGAGCGCAGGCCGGCGATGTCGTGCCCGCGCGCGAGGCGCGACGACAGCAGGTCCATCTGATCCTCGCCCCAGCCGAGGTCGTAAGGCGCGCACGGTGTCGTCAGCAGTACCTTCTTCATGGGGTCATCCTCTCTGCGACGGGTGCGGGGCGGTCGGTCGCGCCGGCGTGCCGCATGAAGGCGCGGCACGCAGCGGCGATCGGTCCGGGCGAGTCCTCCTGGAGGAAGTGGCTCGCGTCGTCGAGCTTGACGGTCGGGGCGTGGTTGGGCAGGCGTCGCTCGAACTCCTCGAGGAACCACGGCACGAACACCGGGTCGCGCATCCCCCAGATGAGCTGAGTCGGGACGGTCCATCCGTCGAGCTCCGCCCCGGTCTCCTGCAACAGGCGCCAGGTCGGGTGGCGAGGAGAGAGCGGGATCTGCCGGACGCTCGCGAGCTGCGCACGCCGCGACCCCCACGTCGGATACGGATCGAGGTAGCCCTCCATGACGCGTGCATCGAGCCGGTCGCGGTGGTTCACGCCCGTGGGCAACAGGCTCTTGACGAAGCCGTTGGCCCCCTGGACGAAGAGCTCGCCCAGGACCGGGACCTTGAGCGGATAGAGCATCAGCAGCCCCCAGGGCGGCGGCTTCATCGACAGCAGCGCCCGGCGCCCCGGCGGTGGGAAGGCCGTCGTGTTCATCACGATCAGCCGATCGACGAGCGGCTTGTTGTGCACCGCCCAGGACAGTCCGATGACGCCGCCCCAGTCCTGCACCGCGAGGGTCAGCCCCGACAGCCCCAGCTTGCTGACGAACGCCTGCAGCCGCAGCACGTGTGCCCGCATCGAGTAGTCGCCGTGCGGAGGCTTGTCCGAGTATCCGAAGCCCAGGTGGTCCAGGGCGATGCACCGGAAGTCACGGCGCAGGTCCTCGATGATCCGGCGATAGAGGAACGACCAGGTGGGGTTGCCGTGCAGCATCAGGATGGGCGCGCCCTTGCCCTCGTCGACGTAGTGCATGCGCTGGCCGCCGATGGTGACGAAGCGCGAGCGGAACGGGAAGTCGGGCAGGGTCATGGCGGGTCTCCTCTCGATTCACTCTTCGCGGGGCCCCGAGCGGTCGGCCGGGAACCAGGTGACGCGCGGGCGCTCGCGCGCGACGGCGCGGTCGATCTGCGACCGCGGGTAGCCCAGCACGATCGAGGTGACGATCTTGTACGGCCACCGGATGCCGAGCTCGCGCTTGAGCTCGGGCAACGTGTTGACCATCTTGGTGAAGCCGACGTAGCAGCTGCCGAGGCCGAGCGCGTGCGCCGTCAGCACCATGTTGTGCGCCGCGAGCGCGCAGTCGATCACCGGGTCGCCGATGCCGCGCTGATCACCGGCGACGATGACGAGCGCCGGGGCTCGCAGGAACAAGTCGTAGCGCTCGTTCGAGACGATGGCGTCGATCCCGTGGGGCAGGCGCTGATCGAAGTTGTTGGGTGACAGGCGTGCGAACGCGTTGACCGCGAGGGTCTTGAGGGTCTCTCGCGCGCGCCCGCCGCCATTGCCGAGGTAGAGGCGGGCCAGCGGGCGGACGCGCGACTCGCAGGCGGTCGCGATGCGGTCGAGTAAATCGCGGTCCGTGATCACCACGAAGCTCCACGGCTGGCAGTTGCCCTGCGACGGGGCGAACCGGCCAGCCTCGAGCACGCGGCGCAGCAGCGACTCGGGCACTGGCGTCTTCTTGAAGAGTCGGTTGGATCGGCGCGTGTAGACGACGCGCTCGACCTCCGTCAGCTCGGTCGCGATCTCGTCGAAGGGCCGCGAGTCGGCGGCGCCGAGAGGGCTCGGCATCGCGGGCTCGTGCAGACACGTCTCGTAGTATCCGCCCTCGACCCGGTACTGGCCACGGACCTCGATGGCGCCGCGCGTGCACACGGCCACGCAGTTCTTGCAGCCGATGCACCCGAGGGCGCTCTTGCCGGACGCGTGCCTGTCGACAGGTAGCTTGTCCTTCATCTCGAGCAGTTGCCCGGGGCACGTGAGCACGCACTTGCGGCACGCGTCGCAGCGCGCTGGGTCGACGGCGAACTCGGCGAAGGTCGTCGGCGGGTAGCGCCGGTCCTCGAGGGCAGGGGCGCTCATGTTCGGCCCTCTTCGTCGACGAACGCCGAGGCGAGGCGCTGGCGGAGCCAGTCGGTGCGACCCAGCAGGCACTGGGCCTGCTTGGCGTCACGCATGCGACGCTCCTGGCCGTAATCCTCCATGTAGCCATAGCCGCCGAGCAGCTGCACCCCGTCGCACGTCGCGTGTGCCGCGCGCTCCTTGCAGCGCACCAGGAGCGCCAGTGCCTCTGGCTCGGGCAGCACACCGCGGGACAGGCGCTCGGCGGCATCACGGCAGAGCACGTGGTCCTCGATCATGCGCGCGAGGATCGAGCGCACCTCCTGGTGCTCGACGATGGTCCGGCCCCCCTGGTGTCGCTCCCGGGCATAGGCAACCGCGGCGCGCAGCGACGAGCCGAGGATCCCGGCGCAGATCGCGGCGACCGGACCTCGCAGACGACGCGCGACGTCGTCGACGAGCGGGGCTCCGCCGGAGGGGCCTTCGACGAGGCGGTCGGCAGGGACGCGTACGCCATCGAAGGCCACGTCCGCAGTGGGACAGCCCCGCATGCCCAGCGTGAGCAGCGGCTCTCCGATGCGCACCCCGGCCGCCGACGTCTCGATCGCGAGCACGACAGGAGTGCCGTCGGTCGCGAGCGCGGGCAGGACCAGCGCACGCGCGACCGGCGCGTTCACCACGAGCCGCGCCGTGCCATCGACCGCGATCTGGGTGCCGACGCGGCGCACGCGCGTCGGCGAAGGGCCCGATGTCTCCGCGTAGATCGGGTAGGCGAACGTCGGACGGGACGCGTGGCCGTCGATGACGCCCAGCAGGCTCTCCCGTCCAGCCTTCGTCAGCAGCTCGCGCCCCATGACGTGCGCGAGAACCGACGCCGCCGGCGCCGCGGCGGCCGCCGACAACGTCTCGAGCGCGACCGACAGCGCGCCCGCGCCGTCGGCTGGCAGGTCGAAGAGACCCATCTCGGCGAGTGCGCCGAAGAGCCGCTCGGGCAGGGCGGCGTCCGGGTAGTGGTTGAGCGCGTCCAGCGACGGGCGAACGACACCGTCGCCGAAGCGCGCCACGTTCTGGCGAATGAGATCCAGCTCTGCGGTCTCGATCATGGCTCACCTCGCACCATCTCGCGCTCTCGTAGGGCAGCTCCCGGCGGGCGTGGACGCCGCTCGGCGCGCTCCGGCTTGCGGCGCACCGCGCGCTTGTAGACCTCGAGGCGATTGAGCTGGTTGGTCCCCTCGTAGATCTGGAGGAGCTTGGCGTCGCGATAGAGCTTCTCGACTCCCTGGTCGTGGCGCAGCCCGTCCGCCCCGAGGACGTCGAGCGCGATGTGACAGTTGGCCATGCCGATGTCGGTGGCGGTCACCTTCGCCGCAGCCCCATGGGCGGAGGCGGTGTCTATCTGCCCTGCGTCGAGCGCTTCGATCGACGCCTGGAACCCCTCGCGTGCGCGGCGCGAGACGAGCAAGCGGCGCACGGCCGCGCTGTCCAGGACGCGCTGGGGCACGACACGCGCCAGGTCCTGCATCCCACCGCCCGAGACCAGCGACGACAGGCCGAACAGCTCGTTGGAGAGGGTCGCTTCGACGTAGCAGGCACGCGCCAGCATGACGTTGCGCGCCATGTCGGCGAGCTTGATCTGCACCCACTGGTGATCGACCAGCCTGGCGCCGTCGAGCTCGTGCGTCTCGGCGTAGGCCAGCGCGCGCTCGTACGCGCCACGCGCGACCGCAGCCCCCCAGGCCGCGACACCGCCGCGCGTGGCGCCGAGCACCAGCTCGATGCGCCGCCCGGGCAGCGCCTTGGAGTGCAGGCGGGCCGACTCGGGCACGAAGCAGTCGTCGAACACGAGCTCGGCGGCGGGACATGCCTTCTGCCCCATCTTGTGTTCGATGCGACCGACGCTGAAGCCCTTGGTGTCGCTCGGCACGAGGAACGCGAACGTCGTCTCGACCGGTCGCTCCAGGTTGGTCGGCATGATGACCACGTGGGTGCGCGCGATGCTGCCGTTGCTGATGAACACCTTGCTGCCCCGCAGGCGGTAGCCTCCGCGCACGGGTCGCGCCTCGCACGTCAGGCGCGCGGTGCGGAGCAGCTCGACGTCCTCGACGTCGGTGCCGGCGCCCGGCTCGGTGATCGCCGTAGAGAGGAGCGCGGGACGGCCGGCTCTCTCGCCGTCGGTGAGGGCGCGCGACACCTTCGCCATCGCCCCGACGTCCCCGGTCGCTGCGACGGTCGCGATGGCGAGGCCATGCACGCCGATCAGGTTCGCGAGGCCGAGGCAGCCGGCGCCAATCTCCTCGAGCGCGACGATGAACGTACCGAACGACATGCCGCCGCCCCCGAAGGCCTTGGGTACGGTCATCCCGAAAAGCCCTTCGCGAGCCGCGGCGGCGATGATCTCCTCGGCGACGTACGTCGGGTCGCGCATGACCGCGCGGTCGATGGCGAGCGCGTTGGGTTCGACGTGCTCTCTGCGGAAGCGCCGCGCGATGCGCAGTGCACGCTCGAAGTCGGCGAGCATGCGTGGCCGCCGGCGGCCGAGGGCCGCGAGGGTCGGGTACATCTCCGCGAAACTCGGATTCATCGCCTGGCCTCCTTCTCGAAGTCCCACGTCCTGGCCGTCACTCCGCGGCGCGCGAGCTCCCCCTTCTGCACCCGATGCGTCGAGGTCTTGGGCAGCTGGTCGGCGATCTCGACGAAGCGCGGCAGCGCGTAGGCCGGCAGCCTGCCCTCGAGGAACGCCCGCAGCTCGCCGGGCTCGATCGCCCGCCCCTCGATGGGCACGACGATGGCCATGACCTCGTCCTCCCCGAGCTCGCTCGGGACGCCGAAAGCCGCGCACTCGAGCACGTCGGGGTGCTGTCCGATGGCGCTCTCGACCTCGTGGGCCGAGATGTTCTCGCCACGCCGTCTCATCGAATCCGAGCGCCGGCCGACGAAGTAGAGGAAGCCCCGCGCGTCACGCCGCAGCAGGTCACCCGTGCGAAGCCATCCTGCCCGCGTCTTGTCGAGCGTCGCCGCCTCGTCGCGGTAGTACTCCACGCGCTGCGCGCCCTTCGCGCGCACCCAGAGCTCTCCGGGCTGCCCCGGCTTCGCTTCCCGACCCTCCTCGTCCACCAGGCGGTACGCGCCGCCGAGCGGCTTGCCGATCGAGCCCACGGGACCGTCGCCGAGGTTGAGCGTCACGAATCCGCCGCCGTCGACCGCGCCGTACGCCTCCACGATTCGCACGCCGAAGCGGTCCTGGAACGGGCCCCACGACGCCTCGGGGCACGCGGCGCTCACCACCAGCCGCACGCCGTGAGCCCGATCGTGGGGTCCGGGCGGCTGCTTGAGCAGGATCGGGATCATCGCGCCGAGGGCGTTGAAGGTCGTGGCGCCGAGGGCGCGTGCCTCGGCCCAGAACGCGCTCGCGCGGAAGCGCCGACCGAGGGCCACGGGCGCGCCGGACGCGAGGGCGACGATGGTGGTCAGCAGCAGCGCGTTGGCATGGAAGAGGGGCAAGCAGGTGTAGAGCACCTCGCCGGGCTGGTAGAGCACCCGCGACAGGAGCTGCAGCCGCTTCGTGCTCGAATCGCGGTACCGGTAGACGACCCCCTTCGCGGCACCCGTCGTGCCGGAGGTGTACAGCAGGAGCGCGACGGCCTCTGGATCGGGCCGTACCGCGGGCGGAGCCGCGCCAGCATGGCGGTCTCGCAGGCTCTCGAGTGTAGGTGTCTCGTCCCGTGGGGTGCGGTCTCGCTCGTCGATGACGACGACGTGCCTCAGATCGGGCAGCCGGTTGCGTACGGCCTGGAGCTGAGCGACGTGGTCATGGTGCACGAACGCCACGCGTGCCCGAGAGCTCGACAGGATGTGGGCGAGCGAGTCGCCCACGAGCGCCGTGTTGACCGGCACCGCGCCCAGACCGAGCTTCTGGATCGCGAAGAACGCTTCCAGGAACTCCGGGCAGTTCGGACACTGGATCGCGACGTTGTCCCCCGGCCCCGCAAGCTCGGCCAGCCCCGCCGCGACCGCGTTCACCCGCTCGTCGAGCTCGCCCACCGTGACGCGCCTGTCCTCGAAGCGAAGGAGCTCCGCGTGCGGTCGCCGCGCCGCGTGGGAAGCCAGCAGCTCGCCGAAGGTCGGCTCTCCCGCGAACGCGAGGGTCCGGGCCTGCACGCTCTTGCGAAGCGTGGCGGCGAGGGTTCCCTCGGCGAGCTCCGAGCGCACGGTCTGGTACAGCGCGCGCCCGAGCACCGTCCGCGTGGCGGGTGCATTCGTCATGGAGCCTCCAGGACGTGAATGCCCATCGCCGCCTCCTCCGCCCCGAGGAAGCCGCCGCCGTTCTGTGCGAGCGCGACGCGGGCCCGCTGGACCTGCCGCGCCCCCGCCTCTCCACGCAGCTGCGTCACCAGCTCGTGCACCTGTGCGAGGCCCGAGGCAGCAATCGGGTGGCCGCGCGACTCCAGGCCGCCGCTCGTGTTCAGGGGCTGGCGCCCGCCGAGGCGCGTCGCACCCGATTCGGCGAACGCTCCCCCTTGCCCCTCGGCGCAGAAGCCCAGGCACTCCGCCTGGTGGAGCTCGCCGAAAGCCGTGGCGTCGTGCACCTCGGCGAGCGAGATCGAGTCCGGCCCCACGCCGGCGATGTCGTAGGCACGGCGGCTCGCGCGCTCCGTGATTCCCACTTCTCCGTCGTCGCGGTCGAGGGCGGCGCGCGCGCCCGACGTGAGGACGCTCGCGCGGACGCGGACTGCTCGGGAGAGGCCGTGGGCGCGCGCGAAGCGCTCCGAGCAGACGATGGTGGCAGCCGCGCCGTCTCCGATGGGCGCGCACATCGCGCGCGTGAGCGGGGATGCGACGACCGCGTCGACGAGCACCTCGTCCGGCGTCATCTCGCGCTGCACCTGCGCGAGCGGGTTGAGGGATCCGTGCCACCTGTTCTTGGCGGCGATCACGGCGAGCTGTCGCGGCGTGCTGCCGAACCGCGCCATGTGCCTGCGCGCCGCGATGGCGTACACGTCCATGAACGGGCTTCTCCCGCCATCGCCGCGGAGCCCTGCGCGCAAGCGCGAACGGGCGGCATCCTTCGCGAGGGCCGCGACGTCGAGGTGGTAGCGGTCCGCGATGACCACGGCGTCGCGGAGCATCGACGGGAGAGCGCGAATGCGCGCCCACGATCCGCTCCCGGATCGGCGGCTCGGGCGCACGGCCGGGGTCGGCTTCGGGGCAGGTGCGCCGTCGCCGAGCGCGCGGGCCATCGCGAGCAGGGACGGAAGCGCCTCGACGTCCATGCCACCGAGAAAGCTCGCGAAGGTGCGCAGGCGGCTCGACTGGACGAGCTTCTCCGCCCCGATGGCGATCACGACCTCGTGCGCGCCGCTCGTGATGTCGAGCCACGCCCCGTGAAGCGCCGTCGCGCCGCCGGCGCACGCGTTCTCCACGTTGACCACCTTGATTCCCGTCAGGCCCGCCGGGCGCAGGGCCACCTCGCCCCGGATGCTGTCTTGTCCGCCGTTGGCGCCCCAGCCGCTGTTGGCGAACCACGCCGACTCGATGCGACGCGCGTCGAGCCCGGCGTCGGCGAGGGCGAGCGTCAGAGCCTCGCCCGCGAGGCTCTTGATGCCGCGATCCGGCATCCTGCCGAACCGCAGCATCCCGACGCCGAGGATGTACGCGGCGCTCACGGCGACACCTCTACGTGGGTGGCACGAGACGGTTGCCGGCGGAGCCGGTGCGCGAAGCCGTCGATGCGGCGCTCGTCGAGCGGCGAGCCGTCGCTGTACACGAAGAGCATCGGGATGTCCCTCTGCGACCGGAGCAAGCTCTCGGCGACGAGCGCCGGACCGCAGCCCCAGGGGCTCGCGACGACGATGCCGTCGCAGGAACGCGCGGCCCACGCCGACAGCGCGCTGCCGACCGTGATCGGGGCCTCGCCGAACGGATGGCCATCGATGAGTGGCCGCGCCCGGTCGAGCATCTCCTGGACGTCGCCCATCGGGAGCCACCGGTTGCGGGCACGCGCGCGGCGGTAGACCTGCCGCCTCGCGCGCCGGATCACGGCGAGGGTGATCATGGACTCGACCGGGGCGTCCGACAGGCCGAGCAGCTCGCTCGAACCGTGGAGGCTCAGGTACTCGACGACCACGCTCACCGGGTCCATCAGGACGCGCACGCCCCGCCGGTTGAGCGCCCGGACGAGCCCATCGTTCGCGAACTCGTCGATCCTCACGTAGATGTCGCCCGTCAGAAGGACCGTGCGCGTGGCAACGTCATCCCTCCGTTCGAGGTCGGCCACCTGGCGCGACGCTCGCTCGACGAGATCGAGCAGCTGCCGGAAGCGCCGCCCGGCATCCACCATTCCCGCGAGGCCGCCGCGCTGAGGGCGCTCGACCATCGCCAGCAGCTCGTCCTGGTAGCGGTCGAGCACCTGGTCGACCCGCACGGGGTCGCGCACGCTGGCGCGGTGATACGAGCCCAGCTGCTCGAGCACCTCCCAGCCGAGCGTGGCCGACAGGAAGCCCGACAGGAACCCGACCCGGGAGTTGCGGTCCTGGCCGAAGTGCCGGATGTCCACGCGGCGATCGAGGTCGAGCCTCTCGAGCGAGATGCGGTCTTTCACCGAGAACATGCAGTTGCGGCACGCTCCCTGGCCCATGACCTGGAGCAGGACCGAGCGTTCGCCCGTCGGTGCCTCCTCGACGTGCTTGCGGAACGAACCCCACACGAGCTGGTACGGCAGGCACTCCTTGCCCGAGCAGTCGCGCCGGCCCAGCGCGAGGGTCTCACTCGTGTTGGGCCCGGAGGCGACCGCGTCGTAGCCGAGGGACCGGTGCGCCGCAGCGGCGAGCTTCCCGAGCCCGTCGGCGACCGAGAAGAGCACCACGCGCGACCGACCGTCGGCGAGTGGCCGCGGCTCGACGGGCAGGAGCGCGGCGAGGCGCTGCGCCGGCGCGGGGGAAGGCCGGCGATCGTGGGCTCGCACGCCGTGAAGGAACGACTGCACGCGCGTCACGAAACCCGCGGCGCCACCGTGCCCGTCGCTCTCGAGACACGTGTGCGGATACCCGCGCATCAGGTGATCGAAGACCTGCTCGACGAACGACGAGGGGCCGCAACCGAAGGCCGACAGCCACAAGGGATATACGTCGCCGGCAGCGCGCGCGGCGAGGGCCACGCGGAGCGCGCGACGGGCGTCGCCCCAGGCGACTCGTTGGAGAGGGTCGATGTTCGACGGGACCGGGTGACAGTCCATCGGCAGGGCGAGGGCGCCGTTCTGGCGGAGCCCCGTGGGGATCCCGGCGTTGATCGTCGGATCGAAGACCACGTGCAGCGACCCGCACACGACGACGACCGGGATCTGACGCGCCCGTCCGTAGGCGAGGGTGCGCCAGCCGATGCCCGCGAGCTCTCGCTCGTAGTGGCGTTGCGCCTCTGCAGCGCGCCGCACCGCCCGTGGCACGCGGTCGAGCGGCACGCCGAGCTCCCGGGCCGCGTCCGCCACCGCGAGGTAGACGGCCGGCGCTTCGAGGCCGTGCTCGAAGGACAGGACCGGCATCACGACGCGCGCGTCGGAGCCGCGGTCGGTGAGCGTTCGGGACACCACGACGGGCATCGCCTGTTCGCTCGCGCACGTCTTGCCCGGACCGCCGTCGCGGTCGGCGACGTCGAGCAGGCGGGGCAGGAACACGACGTTCTCCGCGTCCCGGGCGACCCCGTAGGCGACCTTCGTCGGGGCGCAGGCATCATAGGCCGGACAGAGCTCCTCGCCGCGCGCGAGCGACGTAGACGTCGGCCGCAGGACCCGCACTCGAAGCCCCAGCTCGCGCAAGAGCGTCACCGTCCACGGTAGCCACCCGGCGAGAGACCCGACGTACGGCACGCAGGCACACTCCCCGCCGTCGTCCTGGGCGAGGAACGGTGCGAGCACCGCTTCCCGCTCGTCGAACGCGCTCGGGGCGTCGGGCGGGAGCTTCGGCCGGCCAGCCCGTGCCACCTCGAACTTCGGGCACGATCCTCCCGAGAACACCGCCTGGCTCGCACCGCCCACGGAGACCGTCGCGCGCTCGATGCGGCAGAGCGTGGCGCAGCGCTTGTCCTCGCAGCGAAATTCGGTCTTGCTCACCACCCTTGCGTCGAGCAGGGCCCGCAGGTCGAGCACGGGCGCGTGCAGCAGCGCCTCGGCGCCGAGCTCCGAGCACGCACAGAGCCCGATCCCCCAGGCCCCCATCGCGCCCGGGTTGGGGGGGACGATCACCTCTCGCCCGCTCACCGCGGCGAGTGTCCACGCGAGCGACTCGCCGCTCGCCGGCTTGCCCTGGAAGAAGACGCGCTCGCTGAAGGCGCGCTGCCCCATGACGCGGTTGAGGTAGTTGTGGATGACTGAGTACTGAAAGCCCGCGAAGAGGTCGGGGATCGTGAAGCCCTGCGCGCTCGCCTCGGCGGCCGCGTCGGCGACGAAGACGGTGCACATCTGACCGAGATCGGGTGGATGCATCGCAGCGCGGGCGAGGCGCGCGAACTCGTGGATGTCCTCGACGCCGTAGAGCGCGGCCTGCTCCTCCAGGAACGAGCCCGTCCCGGCGCTGCATGCCTTGTTCATGTCGCTCTCGACGATCTGCCCGTCGGCGATTCGAATGAACTTGGCATCCTGCCCGCCGATCTCGACGACTGTGAGGCTCGCGCCGCTGCGGTCGTCGCACCGGACGGCCGCCGTGGCGTGCGCGACGATCTCGTTCGCGACGATGATGCGGTCCCCGGCGTCCGGATACGCAGCGCGAAGCACGGTCGCGACTGCCTCTCGCCCCGAGCCGGTGACGGCGATCGCGCGCACGTCGGCCGACGTTCGAGCGAGCAGCGAGCGCACCAGGCGCTGCGAGGCCTCCACGGGGTTGCCGCGCGTGCGGTCGTACAGGTCCAGCGCAATCTCTCCGGTCTCGATCGACGTGAGCACGGCCTTGCTGCCGGTCGAGCCGAGATCGAGGCCGAGGATGCACGGCGCCCGCGCGGCACCGTCCGCGACGGGAGGTGCTGCAAGCCGCGTCACCCGATGGGCGGCGTCGCTCGCCGGGGGAAGCACGCGGATGCGCCGTCGCTTCGCGCGCACGAGCGCCCAGGCATCGCGCGGGAGCGGCGACGGCCGCGACGACGACGCGTGCTCGCTCGCGAGCACCAGCGCTCCGATCGCTTCCAGGGACGGGCCGCGGTCGATCAGGGACACCTCGCTGCCGATGTGAGCTTCGAGGCATGCGCGCAGCGTCTGCAGCCGGCACGCACCGCCGATGAGGTGCACCGGACCGGGCACGCGCACGCGCGCGAGCATCGCCGCGACGTACCGCGCGATCGAATCGAAGTAACCACGGAACAGGCGGTCGACCGGCTCGCCCTGGTTGCCGAAGTGGGTCATCTCGCTCTTGGCGAACACCGAGCAGCGAGCCGTGATGGCGATCGACTGGCTGGCCCCGGCCGCGACCCGGTCCGCCTCCTCGATCGTCATGCCGAAGCGAGCGGCCGTCTTGACCATCGTCTCGCCCGTTCCCGAAGAGCACTTGTCGTTCTCGACGAAATGCACGCGGCCCGAAGCGTCGCGCACCAGCACCGCGTAGCCGCGCGCGCCGACGCTGACGAGGTTCCGGGGGCCCTGCAGCTCGGCCAGCACGTCCAGGGCCGCGGCCAGGCACGCGTCCTCGGGCAGAGGCGCCAGCGCCGGCACTGCGATCTCGTCGGCGTACAGGCCGGTCACGCCCAGCGCGGCGCAGCCCGACACCGACGCCTCGTCGTACCAGCGGGCGAATGCGTCGAGTGGACGGCCACCGTGGTCGACGACGGCGCTCGACTCGATGGCGAGGCCGTGCTCGCCGATCGCGCCGACCAGGAGCTTCGCGGTCCGCTTTCCCAGGTCTGCCGCAGCGACGCGCGGGCTCATCGCTGCTCCGCGCGCCGGAGGTCCGCCGCACCGAATGCGAGCGCGGTGACCGCACGAAGGGCGTCGAAGCCGCGCTCGAGCTCTTCGTCCGAGTCGTCGATGACCGATTGGATGCCGAGCCCGGTCAGCGCCGCCCAGAGCATGTCGGCGGCCGCCTCGAGGGGCACGGGCAGGTGGGACGCGTCGCTCCCGAAGATCTCACGCATCGTGCGGTGCAGCAGCGCACGGAGCTCGCGACGCATGCGGCGCACGTGCGGTGCGGCCCGGGGGTTCGACAGGGCGCGGGCGTCGAGCATCGCGTGTACCGCCATGTCGTTGCCGCCGCGCACCGTCGCGATGAGCGTGTCCAGGGCCACGCGCGCGCGCTCCGAGAGCGAACCGGCGGGGGCCGCGGCCTCCTTCACGCGCTGGGCGAGCCGTCCGTACACGCGCAGCTGCAGCTCGGCGAAGAGGTGCTCCTTGGACGCGAAGTGATAGAGGACCAGGCTCTTCGAGACGCCGGCGCGGTCGGCGATCTGGCGAAGGCTCACGGCCCCGTGCCCGGCCTCGCGAAGGACCTGCTCGGTCGCCGCGAGGATCCGCTCGGTCCCCGCGGCATCGCATTCGCGCGGGGGTGGGCCCGACGCTACCGCCGGGCGGCTCTGCTCCCGTGCTGGCGCCACCGACCCCATCGCCTGCCTCCTGCTGGCCGCCCTGTACGATCGGTCAGCCTCGCTTTCGGTTAGCAGCTCCGGTCGCGGCGCCGCATGATCGGGATCAACTGGCCGCGGTTACGGACGTGCGCGCCCTGGTTCGACGACCCGGCACCTCACGCAGGTACCTGACGTCCATCATCCCTGGCTTGCTGCGACGGCCGTCCACCGCTACCGAGGACGCATGAAGCGCTTGGCCAGTGCCATCCTCGCTCTCTGCATCGGCTGCGGCGGAGCTGCCGCGCCCGCAGCGTCGCCCGCGACTGGGTCGCCAGCCAGCGCGTCGGACATCAAGGCACCCGGACAGGCCAAGGTCGGGGATCGGACGCGCTGCCCGGTCTCGGGCGAGGAGTTCGTCGTGACCGACGACTCGCCCCACGTCGAACAAGGGGGCAAGACGTACTACTTTTGCTGCCCGCACTGTGTGGACAAGTTCCAGGCCGACCCGCAGAAGTACGTGGGCAAGCCCGGCGCCCGAGCGACGCTCCCCGCCGGCGCGATCTGAATCCTGGCGTTGCGCGACGAAGCCCGAGTGCGGTGAGGCTCGGGATGCACGAGCGGGCCGAAAACATCGATGCATTCGAGGCCACGGGATCTGGGTGGCTTCAGGTCCGTCGGCGGTCAGGGCTTGGCGACCTTCATCACGGTGCCGCCGTTGTGCGTCGTCCAGTAGACGCTCGTCGCGTCGACGGCGATGCCCCAAGGGCTGTTCTGCCCAGACGCGAGCGTCGTCGGAGCTCCCCCGCCGAGCGGGACGGACATCACCGTACCGCCCCCCTGGGTCGTCCAGTACACGTTCTTCGCGTCGAGGGCGAGGTTGAAGGGAAGATCCTGTCCCGAAGCGAGCGTGACCAGGCTGGCGCTCCCGAGTGGCCTCTCCATCACGGTCCCGGAAATGACGGAATTCGTCCAGTAGACGTTGACTGCATCGACCGCGACCCCCAGGGGATGGGCCTGTCCCGAAGCCAGCGTGGTCGGGCTGCCGCCCGCCAGCGGCACCTCCGTCACGGTGCCACCGTTCTGGTCGCCCCAGTAGACGTTCGCCGAGTCGATGGCCACTCCGCCGGGAGCGGGCCGCCCGGACGCCAGCGTGGTCAAGGTGCCACCGCCCAGCGCGACCTTCACCACGGCGCCAGCGCTCAGGTCGCCATCGGTCCAGTAGACGCTCGTCGCGTCGACGGCGATGGCGTTGGGGTACGACTGCCCCGCGGGAGCCAGCGTCGTCACGGTTCCGCCAGTCAGGGCCACCTTCATCACGGACCCTTGCGTAGCGTTGCTATTCGTCCAGTAGACGCTCGTGGCGTCCACCGCGATGCCGTCGGGGTAGCTGACGCCCATGGCCAGCGTCGTCGGGGTTCCGCCGCCGAGCGGTGCCTTCACGACGCTGCCCGATCCAGTGCCACTACCGCCGTTCGTCCAGTAGACGCTCGTCGGGTCGACGGTGACACCGCTCGGGCCGTTCTGCCCCGACGCCAGCATGACCGGCTGGCACGCGCCCCCCGAGCACGTGCCGCCCTGGCACGAGTGGCCGCAGCGACCGCAGTTGTTCGCGTCGGTCTGCTCGACGACGCAAGACGAGCCGCAGAGCGCGTAGCCGCCGGTGCACGCGAAGGCGATGTCCGTCGAATACTGCTGCCCCGCCAGCGTGATCGTCTGCGCACCGGCGAGGTTGGTCGTGTCGAGCACCAGCAGCTGACCGGGACTGATCTCTTCCGTCGCGTACAGCGACTGCCCATCGGGTGTCACGGCCATGCCGTTGATCGTGGGCGAGGCGCAATTGCCGTAGCCCATACCTGCCTCGACCAGGTACGTCGCGAGGCTCGCGTGCGTCGAGGCGTCGTACTTGACGATGACAGCGTTCTCCCCGCAACAGTTGGTGGCGGTCGACGTGAAGAGAGCGGTGCCGTCCGGAGACAGAGCGATCGGCCCGGAGTTCTCATTCGCCTGATTCCAGACGCTCGTGCCGCCGCCTCCGGCAGGCGTGATCTCCTGGACGTTGCCGCAGCAGCCACAGCCATCGCTGAAGAAGGCCGCGGAGCCGTTCGGCAGGAAGCGGATCCAGTCGCTCGTGAGGGTGGCGACGCTGATGTCGCCGAGCCACGCGTAGCCCGGATAGGCGAACCTCCGCACGCCATCGCCCCCGCCCGAGCACGGCGGCCCGTTCCCGCCTCCGCAGCCGACCCACAGCTCGCTGCCGTCCGGCTTGTACTGGAGGCCGGAGGGGTACCCGTAGAAGGTGGTGTTCGCGATCGGCGTGACCGCCCACGTCGTCGTGTCGATGTACTCGACGCGGTTCGCGCCTTTCTCCGAGACCGCGACGTTCTTGCCGTCCGGAGAGACGGCGAGGTGCCAGGGCAGCGTCCCGGCCGCGAGCGTGATGGTCCGGGCGATGGTGTTGGTGGCCGTGTCGACCGCCGTGACCGTTCCGGCGCTGGGGCTCGTCACGTAGGCGTAGAGCGGCCCAACCGGCGAGATGGCGATCTGGCTGTAGGCCGTCGTGTTCCCGGGACCGATGGGGATCGTCGTCTCGACCTGGTTGCCGGGGATCGAGAGGACGCTCACGCTCACGCCCGCGTCGGCCTGTCCTCCGTTGACGACGTACGCCTCGACGACGCCCGGCCCTTGGCAGTGCCCACCGGAGCAGGTGCCCCCATCGCAGACGTGTCCGCAGCCGCCGCAGTTGCTCGGATCGGTCTGCTCGTTCACGCACGACGAGCCGCACGGCAAGTCACTACCGCTGCAGGTGAACGTGCAGTTCGTGCCGCTGCAAGCGAGGGCTCCGTTCGCGGGGGCGCTGCAGGTGTCACACGTGCCGCCGCAGCACACCCGACCGGTGCCGCACGACGTGAGATCCGTGGCGTTACCGGTCGGGCTGCACGTCTGCTGTCCCGCCGAGCACGACGTCGCGCCGGTCTGGCACGGATTGCTCGGCTGGCACGCCTGACCGGCGTCGCATGCCGGCGCATCGACACCCGAGTCGGCGGCGTCGGCGTGCTGCTCGGACTCGGCATCGCCGTCCGCTGCCGTGGCGTCCGTCGTCGTCGCGTCGTGCTGCTGCGTGATCACGTCCGGACCCGGGCCGGCCTCGCCGTCGCCGTCCTGGGAAGCGTCTTGCCCGGTGACGTCCGGGCCCGCCGGGCCGTCGGGCTCCGGCATCGTGCCGTCGGCGGCTCCGCCGTCCTCGAGGGACACGTCCCCGATGCCGATGAGACTCCCGCAGCCAGTCGCGAGCGCTAGCGCGGCGCACGCCGGAAGAAGCCAGAACAGTCCGCGTCTCATCCTAGAACCCTCCCCGCAGAACGAGCCCGCCGGGGCCGATCCCCACCTGAGGCGCAGTCGCCCCTCGCGGCGCCGTGAAGAAGAGCACCGCCCCTCCAGCCGCAAGAGCGGCCCCGCCGATCACCAGCGCCGTCGAGATCGTGGCCTTCGTCGACGCGTCCGAGTGGCCGCTGATCCCCTGCGAATCGCACGAACCCGGCGGCTGGCCGATGTTGCTCCCGCAGTGCTGCTCGTAGCCGTTCTTCGCGCCGACGGCGAGGACGCCGAAGATACCGCCGGCGGCGAGCGCCGCGACCCCGACCCCGCCGGCGACGAGGCCCCAGGTGCGCTGGGTGTTTCCTGCGGTCGTCGATTCCTGGTCGGAGGGCGGAGGCGGCGCAGGCCGTTCGGGCGCGGGCGGCGCCGCGGTCGCCGGCGCCACGAGAGGCGGAGCTGGCGACGCCGGTGGTGGCGTCGGAGCGCTCGCGGGACCGATCGTGATGCGCTCGCGCCGGTCCTTCATGGCTTCGACGATGACGAACGTCTTGTCGAGCCGAGGCAGGCCCGGCGCCTCGAACGTGAACCGGTGCTCTCCGGGGTCGAGCGAGATGGCCGTGCCCTCGATGTGATCCACCAGCGGCTGGCCGTCCATCGAGATCTTGACCGCCGTCAGGTCGGCCCCCGTGGCGTCCTTCACCTCGAACACGATGGTCGGGATCGCCGTGTTCACCTCCGCGACGTGGCCGGCGCAGTCGGTGCGGATGTCGGGCGGGCACGTCTGCGACGCGCAGACGAGGAACTGCTGGCGCGCGTCGCGCAGCTTGTGCTGGTTGTGCAGATGCACGCCGTTGGTGTTGGCGGTGAGGCAGTCGGACGTCGTCGGATCGTCGGCCTGCGCGGGGGTCGCCGCAAGCGCACCGGCGACGGCGAGGAAGGATGCGGCTGCGATGGGTCGTCGTGTCATGCGTCCGTCCGGTTCGCGTACATCAGTTCGCGTAGCACTCGCGCTTGTAGATCTTGTCGCCGCTCACGGGGTCGAGCGTGTACGGCGGGTTGCAGTCGGGCTTCGGAGCGGGCGAGGCGCTGCCCGGCCCGGGTGGCGTGGCAGAGGGTGCAGTGGCGGTCGCGCCTTTCCCGCGCGGAGGCGTGCCGGGCGTGGCTCCGCCTCTCGCCACGCCGGCAGGAGGCGCCGCCGGCCCCGTCGCGGCGCTCGCTTGGGCAGAAGGCGTCACGGCGATCGCCGTGGCCGACGGCAGCGGCTCCAGGGCCGTGCTCGTCGCCAGCGCCTGCGAGGCTGCGCTCGGTGCCGGTGCCGGCGGCTGCGACCCGGGCGCTGCGCCTGATCTGCGCAGCGCAACGGCTCCCCCTGCGAGCAGGATCACGCCGATCGCCGCAGCCCCGAGGACCAAGGTTCGTTGCAGGCGACCTTCCTGTGTGGGCACCCCCGCTGGCGTGCTCGAGATGGGCTGCGCCGTCGTACGGCCGATCAGCGGGAACGCCGCCGCCGTGTCCATCGCCTCCGGCGCAGATGCCAGCGATGGCCCTCGCGGAGCGTCGGGCGTGCTCGCGCGCACCGGAGTCAGGCGCCGCACGGCGCTCCGTCCGAAGAGCGACGCGAGCGCGTCGTAAGTCATCGGCTGCCCGAGGACCGCCTCGTGCGCGCGCTCCAGGGCCTCGCGCATGGCCGCGGCCGTCGGCCACCGCTGCGCCTTGTCGAACGCGAGCGCCCGGTCCACGACGGCAGCGATCTCCGCGGGCACGCTGGGCGCAAAGGTCGCCAGCAACGGCGCCGCCGTCGTGGCCGCGCGGATGAGTATCTGCTGCGCATTGTCGCCGTCGTGCACGGAGCGGCCGGTCAGCGTCGTGAGCATCGTCGCTCCCACGGCCCACACATCCGTCTGCGCGTCGATCTGGCTCGACTTCGCGAGCGCCTGCTCGGGCGCCATGAACGCCGGCGTCCCCATGAGAAACCCGGTGCCCGTCGCCTGCGCGCTGCTCGCGGCGACGTCGCGCACGCGCGCGATGCCGAAGTCGAGCACCTTGAGCTGCCCCTCGCGCGTGACGAACAGGTTCGCAGGCTTGATGTCGCGGTGGACGATCCCGTGATCGTGCGCGGCCGCGAGCACGTCGAGCAGCTGGTGCGCGACGGCCAGCACCACGGGGATCCCGAGCCTGCCGCCGCTCGCCTCGCAGAGACCCTCGACGCTGGCTCCATCCAGCAGCTCCATCACGAGGAAGGCCGAGCCGTCCTCGGCGGTGTCGTCGTCGAGCACGGCGACGGCGCCGGGATGCTCCACCGAGTTGGCCGCGTACCCCTCGCGCAGGAAGCGGGCGCGGATGTCGGCCTGCACCGACAGCTCGGCGTGCAGCATCTTGACCGCAAAGCGTTTTCGGTTGCGGTGCGTCGCCGCGTAGACCGAGGCCATCCCGCCCACGCCGAGCACCCGCTCGAGCCGGTACTTGTCCTTGAGGACCACGCCGATGCGCTGCTCGGCGCGACGCTGGACGTCGGTCGGCTCCATCACGTCACCGGGCCATCCGCGCGAGGATGCACACCCCTCTCTCCCCTTCTGCCGTCGCATACCGTGCACGTCGCACGTAGTCGGGCTTCATGATGATCCGCCGGAACGAGCCTTGTGTCCATGATGGCTTGCAGGGAGAGCGCGGCCACACCTGGAACGATCTTGCTCTCGGCCGTTGACGCGCTGCGCGGAGCGCGCTCCATCGCGCGAAGACATCCGGGCGGCCCGCCAGCAGCTCGCTCGGCCCGGCGCCGTGGATTGATCTTCTGGACGGCCGCCGCAAGCGCCCGGGCAGACCTGCGACCATCGTTCAGCCCTGACGTTCTCCTCCCGTGAGCTTGTTCACCGCGACATGGAGCACGAGCACCTTCTTCATCAGCGTCTCGCGCGCCTGGACCGAGGGGCGGGGTCGAGCGTCCTTCCACAGGACGGCCTCGTTGATGTAGCCGAGCCCTCTCTCACGCAGCTCGCGGACCTCCTGGCCGTCCGGCGCCTCGGCCAGATGACGCAGAATGACGTTCACCGCCTCGATGACGAGCGCGATCCCCCGCACGACGATTGCTCCTCCGCACCGTACAGCATACGCGGAGTCAGCACGGCGCGCTTGATCGAGATCAGGTCGCTCGCCGGTCGCGCCGATACCCTCGCCAGAGGGGGAACCGCACCCATGAAGGTCGCGATCGTCTACGACAGCAGAACGGGCAACACCGAGGCCGCCGCTGGGCAAGTTGCGCAGGTGTACCGCGATCGGGGCCATGAGGTCGTCGTCACGTCGGTAGACAAAGCCGACCCTGCCGAGGCGGCTACGGCCGACGTTCTCTGCGTGGGGAGCTGGACGCGGGGGCTCTTCATCGTGCTCCAGCACGCGACCCCCGCGACGATCCGCTTCATCGACGCGCTGCCCTCGCTCGCGGGCAAGGAGGCCGTCGTCTTCTGTAGCTACAAGCTCTCGTCGGGCAAGTTGCTCCCCACGGTGGCGAGCCTGCTCACGAAGAGGGGCGCCCGAGTCTCGTGGCAGCTCGCGTTCAAGGGTAGAACGCCGCCGGCCACGCTCGCCCAACTCGCTGACTCGCTCCGGGCGAAGCCATGACCGTGGCTCTGCGCGCGCCGGATTCTTGCGCCCAGACGCAGGACTTGCGCAAAGGCGCCGCCATCCATGACGTCCGTCAGGCATCTCGAGCTTCTGTTGACCGAGCAGGAACGCCGGCGAGACGGGCGGAGAAGATGGCGTATGCGGGATTCGCTCGAGGGCGTCGTGTGCCGGCTCGCGGGCCTGCCGCCGTCGCCGGGCGGCGAAGTGTTGCGCGTGAGGGCGGGCGACTACCTCCAGCAGGCGCGCGGATGGCGGTACTCCTGCCCGACCCGCCATGAGCGAGAAGCCCTGATGCAGCGCGTGCTCGCACTGCTTGCCGAGGTGGCCAAGCTCGAACGGGAGATGTCTTCTCGCCTGATGGAGGGTGTCGTCTAGCAGCGTGGCGGCGCTATCGCCGACCGGTCGCGGGGGGGGAGATTCGATGAGCCCGACGAAGTGGATGGTCTCCAAGACGGCAGCGCCGCACTCGCTGGCCGCCCGCTCTCGGTGAGCCGCGGCACCGCGATGAAGCTCCCCCCATGAAGCTGCCCCTCCGCTCCTCCGTCATGGCAGCAACCAGCAGCATCTCGCTCGCGCTAGAGTCCCTCTGCGTTGTCGTCGAGGCGCTCGCCAAGCTGCCCAACTCCAAGGAAAGAGCTGCGGTGCTCGACGGCGTGCGCGGATGCAACCACGCTGTCGAACGCTGGAGCCGGCATCCTCCGACGGCGGAGGAGAACGAGCGGGTGACAACCCGTATCGCCAGCCTGCACGCGGCGGCGGTCAGGCTGCTTGGGGGGTAGAGGAGAAGGGCGCAAGCCCTTACGGGGTCGGGTGGCCAGCGCGGCCTCCCGAGTCGGCCTCGCGCACGCGCGGTCGCACGATCGAAGCCGTGGGGACGACGCTACCTCGCGTCGCCGGAACCGGCTCCCACCCATCGGTCTCGAGGACTGCGGGCACCTGCGGCGGCACGAGGCGATCGATCACGAGATGCTGCACGTCGTCGGCGAGTCGACGAAGCAGCGGAGTCCCGGATCCCTGGAGCCCGCGGATGGAACCGACCGGCCGCGTGGAAGAAGTCCGGTGCTCGACCCGCAGCAACCCCGGTTGCTGAAGGATCCCCAGACGGGTGCGCGCCTCGGTCACGGCTCCGAGCACTGCGGCAAGGGGAGCGAGCGCCCGCTCGCGCGCCGTGGCCGGACCGGAGAACGCCTCGATGTCCCTGCGCAGCGCGACCGCCCGCCTGCGCCCCTCGGCGCTCGGGAGGAGCCATCGCGCGGGTCCGAGCGTCGGCATCACCAAGCGCGCCGCCGCGGCGAGCCGCTCGGCCCGCGCGCGCAGCAACGCGCTGGGCGATGCGCGGAGGGTCTCGGCACCCCGCAGCCAGGTCCGCGCAAGACGGTGAACGGAGGGTCCGAGGCGCCGGAAGTCCGTGTCGTAGAGCTGGTGCTGCAGCCGCTCCAGGGACTCCGGGTCGAAATGCGGATGCCGCATGTGCAGGGCGAAGCCATCCCAGCGCCTCAGGTCGGGGCTCTTCGCGTACTGCGACAGGAAGCGACCCTCGCGGACCACCTGCTCGAAGAAGGGAGTTCCGGGAAAGGCGAAGTAGATGAGGATCTGCGCAAGCGCCGGCTGGAGGGTCATCAGCTCCTCGAACTCCGACCGGATGGCTGCCTCGTCCTGGTAGGGGAAGCCGATGATCATCGAGCACAGGGTCGCGACGCCGTGGGCGCGCAGGTCGCCGTGCAGTTCGGCGAGGGGGCGACCGTCGAGCTTCGCATAGCCCGCCTTCTTTCCCTCGAACGCCGTCCACACCAGGTCGAAGCCCATCTCGGCGATCTCGGCCGCCGTGAACTGCGAGAGCCCCTTCACGCTGCCGAAGCCGAAGATGCTGAGCGGCTCGCCGCCACGGCGAACGCACTCGAGAAACTCCTCGGCGCGCCGGCGGTAGAGGAAGAAGTCCTCGTCGATCAGCGCAAACGCGCCCATCTCGTAGCCGTCGCGGTGGGCCCGCGCGCGGGTCGCCATCATCGCCTCGTAGATGTCCGCCCCGGAGCCGCGAAGCGGTACGTACTTGCGCTTGAAGAAGTGCGACGTGCAGCAGAAGTCGCACCCGTTCGCGCAGCCCAGCCCCGCGGTGACGTGTCCGACGATGGTGTCTTGCTGGTGGCCCAGGACGGCCGACGAAGGGATCGGCGAGTGAGGCGCGACGATGGGCCTGTCGGTGGGCTCTCCGAGGATGCGCCTCATGAAGCCAGCCCCTTCTTCCCGGCACACGAAGTCGGAGTGAGGCTTCAGCAGCTCGTCGGGCAGCACCGTTCCGTAACCGCCGAACACGACCAGCGTGCCAGGCGAGACACGGCGGATCATCGCCACCATGCGGCGAACCTTGTGGAAGGTGGCCACGACGAAGTTGATCCCCACGTGCGTGTAGACGCCGGTGCGGAGCTCCTTCTCGAGCTCGCCCATCGAGGGATAGTGGAGCACCACGGTTGGCGCGTCGATGTTCTCGGCGATGAGGTCGAGCCCCCACACGCGGATCACCTGCCGCAGGCTGAACGCGCCCTGGGCGCGCGTCACCTGCGCGTGAAACAACTCTGCCCCGACCGAGTCGCCCTCGCCGGGACCACCGAAGGGACGAACGACGCTGGTGAGAAGTACTCTGGACATGCCGTCGTCATGACAGGAACGCGGTCACGCCGCGGTCATGAGGCAGTCACCGTTCGGTCTGCCGGGAGAGCCTGGCCGCTCGGCCATCCCGAGGCCAGATGACGTATGTCAGACGCGGCCCCACGCGCCCTATCGCGCCCTGCCGTTTCCCCGGAAACTCCGTCGGCGAGCTGCGAGCGTCTCGGGGCGTCTGCCGTCCAACGCACGAAGAAAGAGGGAAGCCGATGACGACCAAGTACCTGCTCTCCGAAGATCAGCTTCCGCGTCGCTGGTACAACGTGCTCGGCGACCTGAAGTCGCCACCGGCGCCCGTGCTGCACCCCGGCACCCAGAAGCCGGTGACCTCCGGGGATCTCGCCCCGCTCTTCCCGATGGCGCTCATCGAGCAGGAGATGAGCCCCGAGCGCGAGATCGCGATCCCCGACGAGGTACGCAGCGCCCTCACCGCCTGGCGCCCCACCCCGCTCTTTCGCGCGCATCGCCTGGAGAAGGCGATCGGGACGCGCTCGCACATCTACTACAAATACGAGGGCGTCTCGCCCTCGGGGAGCCACAAGCCGAATACCGCCGTTCCGCAGGCCTATTACAATGCCAAGGCGGGCGTGAAGCGGCTCGCCACCGAGACCGGCGCCGGCCAGTGGGGCAGCTCGATCGCGTACGCGGCCGCGCTCTTCGGGCTGAAGGTCACCGTGTACATGGTGAAGATCAGCTACGAGCAGAAGCCGTACCGGCGTTCGATGATGCAGACCTGGGGCGCGGACGTCTTCGCGTCGCCGACCAGCCGCACGCAGGCGGGCAAGCAGACCCTCGGCAAGGACCCGCACTCCAACGGCTCTCTCGGCATCGCAATCTCGGAGGCCGTCGAGGACGCGGCGACGCACGACGACACCAAGTACGCGCTCGGCTCGGTGCTCAACCACGTGTGCATGCACCAGACGGTCATCGGCCTGGAGGCGCAGGAGCAGATGAGGATGGCCGGCGAGTACCCGGACGTCGTCATCGGCTGCCACGGCGGCGGGAGCAACTTCGCGGGGATCGCCCTGCCGTTCGCGCGCGACAAGTTCAACGGCAAGAACGTGCGCCTGCTGGCGGCGGAGCCGACGAGCTGTCCGACGCTCACAAAGGGCGTCTACGCGTTCGATTACGGCGACACCGTCGGGCTCACGCCGATCGTGAAGATGCACACGCTGGGTCACGACTTCATGCCCCCGGGCATCCACGCAGGCGGCCTGCGCTACCACGGCGCTGCGCCGATCATCTCCAAGCTCCTCGACGAGAAGGTCATCGAGGCGGTCGCATACGCCCAGCTCGCGTGCTTCGAGGCCGCGGTCACCTTCGCGCGCTCCGAGGGAATCATCCCGGCGCCCGAGAGCTCCCACGCCATCAAGGCCGCGATCGAGGAGGCCAGGAGGGCCGACGCCGAGGGCAAGTCGCGCGTCATTCTCTTCAACCTGTCCGGTCACGGGCATTTCGACCTGGCCGCGTACGACGCCTATTTCGCGGGCAAGCTCGAAGACTTCGAGTACCCCAGGGAAGCGGTCGCAAAGGCGATGGCGAGCCTCCCCGTCGTCCACGCCTGAGGGAAGGCGTGAGTTTCGACGCGATCGGTCAAAAGCGTCGCGGTGACAATCGTCATGACGCTTTCGGCAACGTCGTGCGATCCACGAGCGGTGACTGACGTGCCGCTGAGCAAGAGGTTCGAGGTCCTGGCCGAGATCACGCGCGCCTCGCACTTCGCGTGGCACGCGGCGGTCCGGAAGGTCTGTCCGTCCGTCGATCCGCTGCAGGTGACGCTCGAAATGTGGCGCATCACCGGCAAGCAGACCGGCGACGCCTACCTGCGCAAGCTCGACCGGCAGCTGCCCCTCGCGCCCCAGGTCGCGGCGAGCATCTGCTGGTCGAGCGCCTGCATGGGCGAGGACGCGGTCGTCGAGGGCGCTGCGGCGCGCGAAGCTTTCGTGGTCCATCGCGCGTGTCCATGGCAGCGATGGCACGAAAGCGTCGGTCTGGTGCATGAGGATCGCCCCGGCTGCGACGAGTGGTTCCGCGCGACGATCGAGACGGTCAACACGACCCTGGGGACGAAGCTCCGGTTCGAGACGCTCGAGAGTCTTCCGGAAGGGGGAAAATCGTGCCGGCGTCGCATCTGGGAGTGAGCGTCGCCCCGGCTGCCTCGGGGCCGCCGCCCCGCCTCGACGTCCTGCTCGGCGCCCAGGGCGCGACCGAGTGCCTGCTCGGCAACGAGGCTATCGTGCGGGGCGCGCTCGAGGCCGGGGTGGCCTTCATGGCGGGATACCCCGGGACGCCGTCGTCGGAGATCACGGACGGGTTCGCGCGCATCGCGAGCGCTCGGAACGTCGCGTTCGAGTACTCGGTAAACGAGAAGATCGCCCTCGAGCTCGCCTTCGCCTCGGCCATCGCCGGCGGAAGATCGATGTGCGCCATGAAGCACCTCGGCCTCATGGTGGCGGGCGATCCGCTCTCGACGATCCCTTACATCGGCGTCGAGGCCGGGATGGTGATCGTGAGCGCGGGCGATCCGTCCTGCCACACGAGCCCCAACGAGGCCGACCAGCGTCACCTCGGCCCGATGCTGCACCTGCCAGTGCTCGACCCGAGCACGCCCGCCGAGGCCCACGCGATGACGCGCGCGGCCTTCGAGCTGTCGGAGGCGTGCCGGTTGCCCGTGCTCCTGCGCACCACCACGCGCGTCGCCCACTCGCGCGCCGACGTGCGTCTCGGTGCGCTCACCGAGCCGAGCGTGACCGGCTTCGTCCGCAACCCGTCCCGCTACGTGCCGATCCCCGGCAACGCGCGGCGCATGCGCGTCGAGCTCAAGGACCGCGTCGAGCGCGCGCGAGAGTGGATGGCGCGCTCGGGCTTCCTCCGGGCCGAGGGCAGCGGGACGGACGTCGTGATCGCCGCCGGCGTACCCGCCGCGACGACCGCCGATCTGCTCCGCGAGATGGGCAAGCGTGAGCAGGTGAAGCTCGTTCGCGTGGGCACGATCCACCCGCTGCCGGAGCGCGAGCTCATGGCGATGCTCCGCGGTGCGCGGCGCGTCCTGGTGGTCGAGGAGTTGTCTCCGTTCCTCGAGAACGCGCTGCTCGCCCTCGTTGCCCGGTACGGCCTGGCGATCCAGGTTCTCGGCAAGCACAGCGGGCACCTGCCCGAGGAGTTCGAGTACGACCCGCTCATCATCCAGCGCGCGCTCTTCGACGCGCTCGACGTGGGCGAGGCTCCAGGCCCGCGGCGGCTCGATCCGGCCGTCGCCGTGCGCGCGCCATCGCTCTGCCCCGGCTGCCCACACCGCGCCGCGTTCGTGGCGGGGCGCGGCGCGGGGGGCGGGGGGCCGGGCGGGGGGCGCCCCCGCGGGTGGGGCAAGCGCGGGGAAGGCCCCCCCCGGCGCCGCGGGCCCGCGGGGGGG